>Ga0209992_10000811_pt1 | contig 38362 bp, 38 predicted proteins | sample 2SBtaG_2_FD_182564 | JGI IMG/M metagenome (GOLD analysis project Ga0209992, IMG submission 182564) | Deep subsurface microbial communities from Kolumbo volcano to uncover new lineages of life (NeLLi) - 2SBTROV12_ACTIVE470 metaG (SPAdes)... | ecosystem: Environmental > Aquatic > Marine >...
AGTAATCAATATGATGGGTATAGCGGATTAAACCATATGTTAAATACTGCCAATGGCAAGTATATTATTTTGTGCCATCAGGATATTTTGTTAAATTTTGATGATGAATCTATTTTAGACAGTTGTATTTCTGAGCTTAATCATAAAGATAAGAATTGGGCCTTAGCAGGTAATGCAGGCGGAGATTCGCAAACACGGTATAGACGAATAACCGACCCCCATGGAACCTCAAGTGCTGGCAACTTTCCTCAAAGAGTGCAAAGCCTAGATGAAAATTTTATTATTTCAAATTCTAAAAATAGAGTGGCTTTATCTGGAAATTTAAATGGATTCCATATGTATGGAACTGATTTATGTTTAGTGGCAAACATACTAGGATATGGTGCTTATGTCATAAATTTTCATTTACAGCATAATAGCCCTGGTAATAAAGATGCGTCTTTCTACAAATCAGAAAAAGCTTTAATTAGTAAGTATCAAAACGCTTTTAAACTAAGGCTAATAAAGTCATCTTGTACAAAATTATTTATTTCTCATTCTAGAATGCTAACCCGACTATTTAATACAAGAGTTTTCCGAAATCTTCTATTTCTACTTGTAAAAAAATAAAACCATATGAAATTAATTGATACTCTTGTTATAAGCTTACCAGACGCTCTAGAGCGACGTAACTTTCAACAAAAACAACTATCAAAATTAAACCTAAACTTTAAGTTTTTGGATGCTACCTCGGTTAGAGATATAAATACAACAACCTATAAAAAACACTATCAAGATTGGCAAAGGCCGTTAAAAGAAACCGAAGTTGCCTGCTATTATTCTCATCGTCATGCCTGGGATAAAGTTATTAAATCCAACAAGCCTGTATTAATTTTAGAAGATGATGCCTTGCTATCAAAATGTGTACCTACTTTGCTCAAAGATCTATTCTCTAGGAAAGGTGTTGATTTAATTAATTTTGAAAATAGAGGTAGAAAAAAATTTGTATCTAGAGTTAAAGAATCTATAGCTTGCAATTCAAAATTACTTAGGCTTTATCAAGATAGAACTGGCGCTGCCGGGTATATTTTATGGCCCTCTGGCGCCAAAAAACTTATTCAATGTGAAAATCAGAAGGGGATAGCTTTAGCTGATGCGCATATTACCGCTTGTAATGATTTGAACGTTTACCAAGTTGAACCCTCCCCTATTATTCAGTTAGATCAATGTGTGTATTATGGTATAGAAAATCCAGTGAATATCAAGGCATTAGAATCAAGTGTAAGCAGTCGGAATAATTTAAAAGGAGGGCGGTTTTTTCGATTTAATAGGATATACTCACAGGTAAAATTAGGATTGCGTCAATTAATTTTACTAATGAAATCTGAAAGAAGATACATTAGAATAAAGAAAAGTGATTTTTAAATACTTATAAAAAGGGTGACAAATGTTAGAGAATTCAGTAATATTGGTAACAGGAGGAACTGGGTCTTTTGGCCACACATTTGTTCCTATGACATTAAAGAGATATAACCCCAAGAGGTTAATTATTTTTTCTCGTGATGAGATGAAACAATGGGAGATGGCAAAATTATTTAAAGACGATCCTAGAGTGCGTTTTTTAATTGGTGATGTGAGAGATAAAGACAGACTTTATCGTGCACTTGATGGAGTTGATTATGTGGTGCATGCGGCAGCAACCAAGATTGTTCCTACAGCAGAGTACGATCCATTTGAATGTGTTAAGACTAATGTATTGGGTGCTATGAATTTAATTGATGCTTGCATTGATAAGGGTGTTAAGCGTATTGTGGCGCTTTCAACTGACAAGGCTAGCGCCCCTTCTAATTTGTACGGCGCAACCAAATTAACTTCTGATCGGATGTTCGTTTCAGGGAATTCGTATTGTGGCTCTCATGAAACGCGATTCTCCGTGGTTCGATATGGTAATGTAATGGGCTCTCGTGGCTCTGTCATTCCATTTTTTATGTCGATTGCAGAAGATGGTGCGCTGCCTATTACCGATAAGCGTATGACGCGTTTTATGATTTCGTTAGAGGAGGGTGTTGAACTGGTGTGGCATGCGTTTGAAGATATGGAGGGTGGTGAGGTTTATGTTAAGAAGATATCTTCTATGAAGGTAACTGATGTGGCGCTTGCAGTTGATGAAGATGCCAAGCAAGAAGAGGTTGGTATTCGTCCTGGTGAAAAATTACACGAACAAATGATTGGCCCTGAAGACGCGCTTTACACCTATGAATATTCGGGTCATTTTAAAATTCTACCCTCTATTCATAATTGGTCTGAAGATCCGGCAAGAATTGGCGACGGAGTAAAAGTTGCACCAGACTTTATGTACTCTTCTGATAATAATTCAGAATGGATGACAATCTCTGAATTACAAGCATGGATTGAAAATAATCGCCACAAAATTGGCAACATATAATGATATATTACGGCAAGCAAAGCATCAATCAGAGTGATATAGATGCGGTTGCCGATGTTCTTAAATCTGACCTCTTAACTCAGGGAAGTAAAGTTCCAAAATTTGAACAAGACTTGGCAGCCTATTGTGGATCGCAGTATGCAAAGGTGGTTTCTAATGGTACTGCCGCTCTACATTTGGCGTATTTAGCTATTGGTTTGGCTAAGGATGACATTGTGTGGACAGTGCCCAATACTTTTGTGGCGACAGCAAATGCTGCGCTTTATTGTAATGCCAAAGTTAGCTTTATTGATATTAATGCCAAGACTTACAACATGTCAATTGAAGATTTAACTTCAAAGCTCGCTCAGGCCAAGCAAGATGATAAATTACCTAAATTGGTGGTGCCAGTGCATTTTGCAGGACAAAGCTGCGAAATGCAGAAAATATGGGCTCTGTCTAGGCAATATGGTTTTTATGTGATTGAGGATGCGTGTCATGCGTTGGGCGCAGAATATTTGGATAAAAAAGTTGGTAATTGTGAATTTAGCCATATGGCGGTATTTAGTTTTCATCCCGTTAAGATGATTACCACTGGTGAAGGTGGCGCAATTATGACAAACGACAAAGCTTTGGATGATAGAGTGGCGCTACTTAGAAGTCATGGCATTACCAAGGACTCAGCTCAATTCAAAAGCTTGACTGATGGTGATTGGTATTATGAACAGCAAGCGCTAGGCTTTAATTATCGTTTAACCGATATGCAAGCGGCACTCGGCATTAGTCAATTAAAAAGACTAGATGATTTTGTGGCAAAAAGAAGAAAAATTGCTCAATATTATCTGAGCCAACTAAAAGGTGTGACTCTGCCTTATCAACATCCTGATGCCAAGTCGTCCTGGCATTTGTTTGTTATTCAGGTTACCAATAGAAAAGCTGCTTATCAACGATTAAAAGCACAAGGAATCTTAACTCAAGTCCACTATATTCCCGTTAATACCCAGCCTTTTTATGCTCAAAAGGCATTAGAGAATAGTGCTAATTTTTATCAACATTGTCTTAGTCTTCCTATTTATGCTGACTTAAGTATTGAAGAGCAAGAAAAAGTGGTAAATAGCCTGTGAATATTGCCATTATTCCGGCTAGAGGTGGCAGTAAGCGCATACCCAGAAAAAACATTAAGGACTTTCTAGGTAGGCCAATGATTGCCTATGCAATTGAGGCTGCCATTGCATCACAGTTATTTGACAAGGTTATTGTCTCCACCGACGATCAAGAAATAGCAAAAGTTGCACAACAGTATGGTGCAGAGGCGCCATTTGTTCGCCCTCAAGAATTGGCAGATGACTTTACCGGTACTAACGATGTTATTAAGCATGCACTCAATTGGTTTGTAAGTCAAGGTGTATCTATAGAATATGCTTGTTGTATTTATGCGACTGTGCCTTTGTTAAGACCTCAGTATCTGAAAGAAGGCCTTGAACAATTGCAAAGTAGTGGCAAATCATTCGCTTTTTCCGTAACTTCTTTTCCCTCTCCCGTCCAACGAGCCATAAGTATTAAGGATCATGGGGTTTCTATGCTTTACCCTGAGCATCTTAATACTCGATCTCAGGATTTGGAAGAGGCCTATCATGATGCAGGGCAGTTTTATTGGGGTCGAGCAGCAGCATTTTTGAACGATGAAAATCTATTTTCTCAATGTGCTTATCCTGTTGTGCTTCCTAGAGATTTAGTGCAAGATATTGACACCATAGAAGACTGGAATAAGGCAGAATTAATGTATAAAATGGCACAACAAAAGTAGAAAATAAGGAGTAGTGGGCGATGAAATTTTGCAGTAAATGTGTTATGCCTAACACCAAGCCAGACTTACATTTCAATGAAGAAGGTGAGTGTGATGCCTGTCAAACACAGGGTGATAAAAATACCGCTATTGATTGGCAGCAAAGAGAAAAGGATTTTTTATCCCTAGTTGACCAGTATAAGGCCAATCGTGATTATGATTGTATTATTGGCGTTAGTGGTGGCAAAGATTCTACTTTTCAAGTATTAAAAGTATTAGAAATGGAGCTTAATCCTCTGTGTATTTGTTTTGAACCAACCATTCCAACGGAAATTGGTAGAAAAAACCTGGAGAATCTAAATAATTTAGGAGTGGATTTAATTCACATTAAGCGCAATCCAATCGTTTATAAAAAATTGGCCAAAGAAGCTTTTAGAAGAACCGGCGATAACGAGTGGCAAAACCATTTGGGAATCTTTACCACCGTTCCTAAGTTTGCTGTTAAGTTCAACATTCCATTGATTATTTGGGGAGAAAGTCCACAAATGGAGTATGGCGGGCCAGCTGCTAGTAAAGATCGGAATATTCTGGATAGGCAGTGGCTGGAAGAGTTTGGTGGCCTGCTGGGCAATCGAATCTCAGATATGGTTGGTGTTGATGAGCTAACCCATAAAGATTTGTCTTTATATACTTATGAAGCAGATGAAGAGATTAAGAGAGTGGGTGTTACCGGTCTGTTTTTGGGATATTACTTTAAGTGGGATGTAAGAGATATTCTTAAGAAGTCCAAAGAGCATGGCTTTAGTGTGATGGATAGAGCGGTAGAGACTACCTATGAAAACTTTGAGAATTTAGATTGTTATAGTAATCATCTGCACGACTATTTGAAATATGTGAAGTATGGGTTTGGACGTGCAACCGATAATGCTTGTTTGGATGTAAGGTTGGGCTATATTGACAGGCTAGAGGCGGTTAGACTGGTTAACAAATATGATGGAATCCCACCTAAAAAAGCTATTAAAGAGTACCTTAATTACACAGGATTTTCTGAAGGTGAGTTTTTTAAAATTGTTGATTCTTATACCAATAAGCGTATCTTTAAAAGAGATGATAATGGCAATTTCTTAAAAGATATTGACGGATCTCTGATTAGAAAGGATGAGTATATTGTCAGATAGTGTTGTTATCGTTGATTACCGAATGGGGAATTTGCGCTCAGTGCAGAAAGCCTTTGAAGTTAATCATTGTAATGCTGTTATCAGCAATGATCACAATATTATTAAGGAAGCAGACAAAATTGTCTTGCCAGGCGTTGGTTCATTTAAGGATGGCATGAAAAATTTGCATGATCTGGGTCTAGTAGAGGTGCTAACTCAAGCGATTGTTCAGCATCAAAAGCCTTTTTTAGGCATTTGCCTTGGTATGCATTTAGTTGCGGATAAGGGTTATGAAAATGGTCAAACACCTGGCTTGTCTTGGTTAGATGCAGAAGTGGTTAAGCTTAAACCAACAACTGAGAACCTGAATATCCCCCATGTTGGCTGGAACACTGTTACTTACAAAAATCCCAGTGAATTGTATCAAGATATTGAGAACAATCACGATTTCTATTTCGTGCATTCCTACCACTTCAAAACCACAAAAGATGTTGTTAGTAGTACAACAAATTATGGCATCGATTTTGTCTCATCAATTAAGAAAGACAATATTTACGCTTTTCAGTTTCATCCTGAAAAAAGCCAAACTTCCGGCTTGAAAATTATCGAGAATTTTATCAATGTTAAAGCATAGGGTTATTCCTTGTGTCCTGTTAAAGGATTGGCAGTTGGTCAAAAGCATCGCCTTCGGTTCGTTTAGAACCATTGGACACCCAACCTCAACCGCGCGAATTTACAATGCCAGAAATGTAGATGAATTGATCGTGTTAGATATTGATGCTAGTTTAAATGGAGATGAGATTAATACCGAGATTATTACCGATATTGCCAATGAGTGTTTTATGCCACTCACCATTGGCGGTGGCATCAATACTATTGAGGATATTTACACAGTGCTTAATGCTGGTGCAGATAAAGTTAGCTTAAATTCGACCGCGCTTAGTAATCCAACATTTATTAAAGAAGCTGCTGATATATTTGGCTCCCAGTGTATTGTTTGCTCTATTGATGTTAAAAAGCTTAAAGGGGAGTACAAGGTGTTTAATCAGCGTCAAGGCATTACCAAGATTGATCCGCTGATTTTGGCCAAGCAATATCAAGACAGTGGCGCAGGCGAAATACTGCTAACTTCGGTTGAAAATGAAGGCTCAACACAAGGCTATGATTTGGAGTTGATGGGTTTATTTAAAGATCAATTAAAAATTCCTGTTATTTTAAATGGCGGGATGGGTGAGCCAACTGATGCAGTCCGGGCAATAGAGGGTGGTGCAGACGCAGTTGCTGCTGCTTATATTTTTCACTTTTCACAGTGGACACCAAGTGATATTAAATTAACACTATCTGAGCACAATATTCCTGTGCGTTTCAGCTAATGCATATTCTTTTTAGAGTTGATTCATCAGCAGAAATAGGGCTGGGGCATTTGATGCGCTGTCTAGTATTGGCGAGACAGCATTACAAAGATCATGCGATTTTTTTTGCCGCCCAAGATTTAGAAAAAAATGCCAATCAAAAAGTTATTGATCAGGGCTATCAGTTGGTTTTATTGAAAAATAATTCTGTTGTTGAGTTGGTGCAAACTATTCATCAGCTGAAAATTGATAGAGTTGTGTTTGATCATTATCATATTAATGCTGTTTTTGAGCGAGAAATTAAAGAAAAAACCGCTGTTAATATCCTAAGTTTAGATGATACATATGAGCCACATTATTGTGATATTTTGCTCAATCATAATATATACGCTAGCGCAGAAAAATACCAAGGCCTTGTGCCTGATTTTTGTGAGATCAGGTGTGGTGAGGCTTACACGCTCATTCGTGACGAGTTTAAAGAACTAAAAATTAACCATCGACCAATTGACCCGGATAATCTGGTTGTTTTTGTCTCCTTAGGGGGTTCCGATGTTAATAATACTGGCCTGTTAGTATTGCAAATGTTGCAAATGTTTGCAGGTATGTCTGTTAATTTTGCCACCACTAGTTCTAATAAAAACATTGACAAACTAAAGGCGTTTGCGCAACAATATGCTTCTATCAATATTTGCGTTGATTGTAATGTTGCTGAATTGATGAATAATAGCGATTTTGCTATTATTACTCCGAGTGTTGTTGTCTATGAGGCAATGTATTTAAACCTGCCATTTTTAGCCATCCAAACGGCTAATAATCAGCGCTATGTTGCTGAGTATCTGTTAGAGAATGGCTGTTTATTGGGGTATGCGAACGAAATGGATGAAATTCAACCTTTAATTCGTATGCTGTTAACCTATGAATGATATAAAATTGCGACAAGCTAACCCATTAGATGCAAAATCGTTGTTTGACTTAAGAAATCATCCAGCGGTTCGACAGCAGTCAAATAATGCGGCAGCAATTGATATTGATGAGCATCAAAGGTGGTTTGATGCGGTTATGTCGAACCGCTCTAGGCAAATATTAATTGCAGAGCGAGGTGAAAAGTTTGTTGGTATGGTGAGGTTTGATTGTCTTGATAATTCCTGCCGAATGTCATGGGCGATAATGCCTAAAACTCAGGGGCAAGGATTAGGGAAACAAATGCTGAAAATGGCCATTGAGCAGATGAAAGGATGCACGTTGAGCGCAGAAATTAAACACAATAACTTTGCTTCGATTAAGATTGCAGAATATGTTGGCATGAAACTTATTAAACAAACACAGGATATTTTGCTTTATCAAAATGATTATTGATAATAAAGCCATTGGTAAAAACAATGCACCTTATATCATTGCTGAACTTTCAGCCAATCATAATGGTGATATACAACGAGCATTTGATAGTATTTTAGCGGCTAAAGAGGCCGGTGCTGACGCAGTTAAGATACAAAGTTATACGGCCGATACTATGACCATTGACTGCGATCGAGAAGATTTTCAAATTAAAGGCGGCCTATGGGATGGTTATAATCTGTATGAATTGTACCGAGAGGCGCAAACCCCTTATGAATGGCATAAGCCGTTATTTGATTATGCTAAAAAAATTGGCATAACAATCTTTAGTTCGCCTTTTGATGAAACGGCAGTTGATCTATTGGAGGAGTTAGGGACGCCAGCGTATAAAATTGCCTCATTTGAGATGACGGATCTGCCGCTGGTTGAGTACGTAGCCAAAACTGGAAAGCCCATGATTATCTCAACTGGTATGGCAAATCTAGCAGAGATTGAAGAAGTGGTTAGCGTGGCAAAAGCAGGCGGTTGCCAAGAATTGGTGTTGCTACACTGTGTTAGTGCTTATCCAGCACCTATTGATCAAATCAACTTAGCAACTATCCCTGATTTATCGACACGTTTTGATGTACTTTCAGGCTTGTCGGACCATACTATGGGAACCGCAGTTGCTACAACAAGTGTTGCTTTGGGTGCCTGTTTGATTGAGAAACACTTTACCCTGTCAAGAGCGGATAAAGGCCCTGATAGTGCATTTTCTTTGGAGCCTGATGAGCTTAAACAGCTTTGCCAAGATACCAAAATAGCCTGGCAGTCTCTAGGCGAGTCGGGCTATGAAACAAAGGCATCTGAACAGAGTAATGCAAAGTTTCGTCGTTCGATTTACGCTATTAAAAACATTCAAAAAGGCGAGCGTTTCACTAAGGAAAATGTCAAGCGAATTCGACCGGGTTTTGGCTTAAGTCCAAAGTATTGGGGTCAAGTGTTGTCGTCACAAGCCAGCTGTGATATTGTTCGCGGACAACCTATATCATTCAAGGATATTTCATGAGTCTCTTTAAAAAAAATCAATGCAAAGGCGGTGCTTGCAAAAAACAAACCAATCGCAGGCTTAGCGTACTAACTAAACTATCCAATAGGTTTTCAAAGTCTAGATTTACTCAGAACATGCGCCACTTTTTGTCGAGAAATAAAGAGTTATTTCCAGTTTCGGAAGGTGCTAGAGATCGACATGCATCAGTAGTATTGACAGAGGTTAATTCATTCGCATCAGGGTATATTGCCTATAGTTACTTAACCAATATATTGGCAAAAAAACACAAGGCCCGAATTGTGGGCTATATAGGTCGTCAGTTGCGCCCTTTTACTTGGATTAAGGTGCATATTAGAAAAATGCTCAATGTCTATCCGTATAGTGTTTATCGTTCTTTTGGTGTGAGAGAGTTTATTTATGTTCGTACTAATAGAGGGCAAGTTGATCAAGTGGAAGAGGCATATCGCTCTATTGTAAAAAAATTAGAAACCAAACGCGATATTGAAAATATTGAGATTAAAGGCATATTGGTGGGCGATTTGATTTACGACAGCTGCCTTAGAGATTTCAGAGTTCCAACCATTGACCCAAAAGCTGAGAATTTTTTAAAGCACTTGCGCTCGGCTATTGAAACTTTTTTTTATTGGGAAGCGTACTTTCAACAACATAGAGTATGTGCAGTCCTGGTCTCTCATAGTGTTTACATTGGTGCCATATTGGCTAGGCTTGCTATACAAAAAAATATAGCCGTTTATGAAACTCATATTCAGTTTTGTTATTATTTAAACCAAGACCATCCTCTGCCTTACAAAGAGCATGCATTCTTTCCGGAGGAGTTCTCTCAGTTGTCGAATGATGTGAAAAACAAAGGTTTGCAAGAGGCAAAAGCCCGTTTGAAAAAAAGGTTTTCTGGTGAAAAAGATATTGATATGGTTTGGGTTAGTTCTTCGGCATACGGCCAAGATCTATACAAGGACATCCGTATCATACGAGAATCAGATAAACCCAAGGTGCTAATATTTGCCCATTGTTTTTTTGATGCACCGCATTTTTGGGGTGAGAATATCTTTCCGGATTTTTACGAGTGGCTGGTTTTTCTGGGAGAGATGTCGGAAAAAACTGATTACGACTGGTATCTTAAAACTCATCCTGATGAACTACCTGGCAGTGTTAAGGTGATTGATGATTTGTTGCAGCGCTATCCTAAAATCACTCTTATTCCTTCAAATTCCTCCCATCATCAGGTTATTGCTGAAGGGGTTAGCACGGTGTTGACTATTTATGGCACTGTTGGTTTTGAATATGCAGCCCTAGGTATTCCTGTGATTAATTGCTCTAATAACAATCCGCATATTAGATATGACTTTAATTTACATCCGGCAAATGTTGATGAATATACTCAAGCCATTATGGGTATTAAAGATATTAAGCTAAATATCGACATCGACAAAGTGTATGAATATTATTATATGAAAAATATTTACTATGGCAACCAAGACATTTTCTTGGACTACCATCGGGTGTTAGAGCGTATGGGCGGCTACCATAATCAGTTCACTCCAAGAATATATGAATATTGGAATAATGAATTTTCCATGGACAAGCATAACTTAATTATGCAATCATTAAGCGAATTTGTTGATTCTAAAGCTTATAGTACTTGTGGCCCTAGATCTGCCCCATAAGCTTGTTAGGTTTGCACCACTTTGTCATTTTGCTTTAAGACTCTTGGCAAGAGCAACCCTAAAAACAGCACATAAAAAGCATTAACATGCTCTTCGCCAAAGGCAATATGGGTAAAGCCAAAGGTTGCATAGCCAACACATAATAGTACCCCCATTAATGCATAGTCACTAACCTTCTCATCTCTAAGTTTTTTGTAGAATATGTTGAGTGGTACTAGTAGTAGCGCCAATAATGAGAAGAGACCTAGAACACCTGCGGAGACTAGATTGGTGATGTATTCATTATGCAGGTGAGTATAGCCAATATCTTGCTGTGTGTAACGCTGGACGGCCTCGTTAGCATTTCGATAGCCATAACCGATCCACGGCGAATCTTTGGCGGCTTTTAGCCCTGTTGCCCACATATTTAATCGCTCTCCAGCAGAAGATAGTTGTTGCTCTCCAGCGTACCACCCTTGAATGCCTGTTGCGGCAGACGATAGTTTATTTTGTACAATTTGGGTATTGGATACTACCAATAGTATTGTTGTAAATAGCCCCAGGATGCTCAGCTTAAGTTTTGTATTATGGCGCAGATGTTGAGGGTAGATTAAAACTAGCCAGACAACGCTCAAGCTTAGGGCTGAAAACCAAGAGCCACGACTGCCTGACAGAATGATAGCAACCAGGCCACATACAACAGCAATTAGCGTCATAATTCGTTCCTTTGGCGTTTCTTTAAAAACCTGGATAATTGAGAAAAAAAGCATAATTGTTGCAATATCACCAAAAACATTTTGATTCATCATGCCGGCTGGACGACTCCAGCTCTCTCCTAGTTGAAAGTGGTATTGCACCAAGGTGATTGCGCCAATAATAATAAGACCAATTTTGAAACTTAATAGTAATTTTTTTACCGACCAATCTACTCTAAATACTGCTAAAGCAATGAGTGGTGCCAGCAAAAATTGCAACTTGCGCCCAAGATGGTGAAAATCGTAATGAAATCCATCCGCAGTCAACCCAGAGACTAGCATAATGCCAAAGTAACCAATTGTCAGATAAGAAAATACCTTTAATTCTGAAATTGCCAATGGGTTTTCCTTTGTTTTGATCACTGTGTAAATCCCTAATGCAACTAGTGACAGTAGAATTAAACTACTTACTATCTTGACAGAATTAATAAGAATAGGGAAGGCTAGTATTAACCATACGACAAAATTTGAATATCTTCGGCTAGGATGCGTATTGTTCATAAGTATTAATAATTTAATGTCGGTATAATTGTAAGACATTATACTTGCGTTAATTAATGCAGTAAGGGATGCAGATTACATAACATGAAATACTTTCAAAAACTGCGTGCATTATTAAATATAGAGACCAAGCGTCGCCTATTATGGCTTGCAACTTTTTCTATCTTTTTGTCTATTGTGGAAGTTGTAGGAATATCGTCAATTATGCCATTCATTGACATTGCAACAAATTTTCAAACTATTCACGACAATACTTATTATCAGTGGCTTTTTACTTTTTTTGCTTTTGATAGTGAAGTAAATTTTGTCATTGCTTTTGGCCTGGTTTTATTTGGTTTTTACCTCTTTAGGGGTGGGGTGAATTTGTTATATGGGTATGTGATGGCGAATTTTACAGAGTCGCTTTACAAACAAACAACAAAGCGCCTGTTTAAAACTTATTTAGCAATGCCTTATCAGGTTTTCACTGGTAAGAATAGTAGCTATTTAACCAAAACAATTGTCACAGAGGCGGCACTCATGTCTGTTGTTGTTAGAGATGTGTTAATTATGTTGTCTGAAGCTTTTGTGGTGTTATTTTTGTATTTGTTGATGCTGATTACCAGTTGGAAAATAACCCTTATATTTAGTGTTATTTTGCTAATAAAAATGCTTTTTTTAACCAAAAAAGTGTCTAAAAAGATTAAAGCGGTCGGCGAAGCAAGGGCTAAATCTCAAGCGCAATTCTACGAGCTTATCAACAGGCTAATGGGTAATTTTGAACATGTTAAATTGCAAGACGAAAGTAGACTTGAAGACTTGAGAGGCAATTTCTCGGCTAAGATTGATGAATATGGGCAGTCCAATGCCACTTATAATTTCTTGCGAGATTTTCCTAGGATTTTTATTGAAACCGGGGGGTTTTCTTTAATTATTCTCCTATTGGTTACTTTGGTGTACCTAAATCAATCTAATGTGGCACATATTCTGCCCGCCTTGAGTTTGTTCGTATTGGCTTTGTATCGCTTGCTGCCATCGGCCAATAGAATTATTCATGGATACAACTCGTTGATGTATTATCATAAATCGATCGATATTATCGATGAAGAATTAAAGACTCCTCGAGAAAACCTGTTAAATCAACAGGTGACATTTACCGAGTGCATAAAGTTGAAAAATATTAGTTTTTCTTATCAGGATAAGTCAGTATTAGATGGCGTATCTTTGGTGATTAATAAAGGTAGCAAAGTTGCATTAATTGGAGAGAGTGGCTCAGGAAAAAGTACCTTATTGGATTTAATTATCGGCTTGCATCAACCTAATCGAGGTAGCATTGAGATTGATGGAATTTCGTTAAATGAGTCTAATTTGCAAAATTGGCGCTCACAAATTGGCTACATCTCACAACGAACTTATTTATTTGATGGTACTATTGCGGATAATGTTTGCTTTGGGCGTAAGCTGGATAAGGCGTTGTTAGACAAAGTATTGTACCAGGCCAATATTTTTGATTTTCTGCAAACCAAGCAGGGAATAAATACTTTGGTTGGAGAAGGAGGGATTCAATTAAGTGGTGGCCAAAAACAACGCATAGCTATTGCTAGAGCATTATACGGACAGCCAGAGGTGTTGGTGCTGGATGAGGCAACCAGTGCGCTTGACGATCAGACAGAGAAGAAAATCATGGATGAAATTTATCAAATTAGTCAAAATAAGACATTAATTATTGTTGCACACCGACTGAGCACAATTAAAGGTTGTGATCAAGTCTATAAAATAGAGAATGGTGCCGTAGAATTATGACGGATATATTAAAGCTTATTGGGCGAAACCATGCGTTATTTGGGGGTGATATTACCCTTCATTCAGAAGAGCTGGCAAGTATTGTTTCTCAATCGACGTTTTTGGTTGTGGGTGCTGCAGGATCTATCGGGCAGGCAGTAACCAAAGAGATTTTTAAGAGAGGTCCAATGAAATTGCACGCTATTGATATTAGTGAGAATAATCTGACTGAGCTGGTGAGAGATATTAGGAGCTCATTTGGCTATATTAAAGGCGATTTTAAAACTTTTGCATTGGATATTGGCTCCATAGAATATGATGCTTTTATTGAGTCTGATGGGGGGTATGATTACGTACTTAACCTTTCTGCACTTAAGCATGTTCGTAGTGAAGAGGATCCATTTACATTAATGAGAATGATCGATGTAAATATCTTTAATACAGACAAAACCATTAAACAATCTATTGAAAATGGCACAAAAAAATACTTTTGTGTAAGCACTGATAAGGCGGCAAATCCAATCAATCTCATGGGTGCAAGTAAACGTATTATGGAAATGTTTTTAATGCGCAGATCTTTGGATATTAACATTTCAACAGCTAGATTTGCTAATGTTGCTTTTAGTGATGGATCGCTATTACATGGCTTTAATCAGAGAATTGAAAAGAGGCAGCCAATTGCTGCCCCGAGTGACATTAAACGTTATTTCGTCACTCCACAGGAGAGTGGAGAGCTTTGTTTGATGAGTTGTATTTTTGGCGAGAATAGGGATATATTTTTTCCAAAACTAAGTGAATCTTTGCACTTGATGTCTTTTGCGGATATTGCTATTAAATATCTTAATGATAAAGGTTTTGAGCCATATTTATGTGAGACAGAAGATGAGGCTAGAGAATTAATTAAAACTTTGCCAGAGCAAGGAAAATGGCCTTGTTTATTTACAAAGAGCGATACAACTGGGGAGAAAGACTTTGAGGAGTTTTATACCGACAAAGAGGTGCTTGATATGGATCGATTTGAAAATTTAGGTGTGATAAAAAATGAGCCAGAATACGATGAAAATCAATTAAACAATTTTAAAGACGCTATCAGTCAACTTAGGTCCGGCATGAGTTGGGATAAACAATCAATTGTAAATGAGTTCTTTAAGATGATTCCCAAGTTTGGATATCATGATAATGGCAAGTACCTTGATGGAAAAATGTAATGTTCGAAAATGTTATTAACTGCATTCAAGAAACCCATAAAACCAAGAGTTTTATTCCTTTGCACGAGCCAAGGTTTGCTGGCAATGAAAAGAAATACCTGAACGAATGTATTGACTCCACATTTGTTTCGTCAGTTGGTAAGTTTGTGGATGAATTTGAAGAGAAAATTTCAAATTACACTGGTGCAAAATACGCTATCGCAACCAGTAATGGAACCTCAGCACTACATATATCATTATTACTAGCTGATGTAGATCAAAATAGTGAGGTTATTACTCAACCACTAACCTTTGTTGCCACCTGCAATGCTATTAGTTATTGTGGCGCACAACCTATATTTATTGATGTTGATAAAGATACTATGGGTCTATCACCGTCTGCATTGAAATATTTTCTTGAAAATAACACAACAATCAAAAATCAACAGTGTATAAACAATAAAACTGGGAAAGTGATTAAAGCATGTGTGCCTATGCATACTTTTGGCCATCCTTGTAGAATAGATGAAATTAAACAAATTTGTGATAAGTACCATGTATTTCTAATTGAAGATGCTGCAGAAAGTGTTGGTAGTAAATATAAAGGCAGGCATACTGGGACTTTCGGGCAGGTAGGGGTTATGAGTTTTAATGGGAATAAGATTATTACGGCTGGCGGCGGTGGATGTATTGTCACCAACGATAAGACTCTTGCAAAAAAAGCTAAGCATTTAACCACGACTGCCAAAGTGCCACACAAGTGGAATTTTAACCACGATATGGTTGGTTACAATTATCGCATGCCAAACTTAAATGCTGCTCTGCTGGTTGCACAATTAGAAAATCTAGATAATTTTATTAGCAGCAAGCGCAAGTTAGCTAATGTGTATGAGGCGTTCTTTAGTGGTGTTGATTATGCTTTTGTTAAAGAGCCAATGGAAAGTAAATCGAATTATTGGTTAAATTCAATCATCCTTAAAAACAAACAGCAAAGAGATGATTTTTTAGATGAAACTAATTCTAGTGGTGTTATGACCCGTCCAATTTGGACATTGATGAATAAATTGCCAATGTTTGAATATGCGCAGTGTGGTAATTTAATAAATTCAGAGTGGCTAGAAGATCGTGTTGTCAATATACCTAGTAGCGTAATATTATGAAGAATATTATTTTAATTGGTGGAGGGGGGCATTGTAAATCAGTAATTGATGTTATTGAGCAAGAAGGCCGATTTGAAATTGTAGGAATAGTTGATAAACCAGAGCTATTGGGCTCTAATGTTCTAGGGTATTCGGTTATTGGCAATGATGCTGATTTAGATAGCTTAGCAAAGAAATATCAATATGCTTTAATAACGGTTGGCCAAATTAAATCCCCGTCGCTTAGAATAAAACTATTTGATTTGGCTGTTAAAGCTGGATTTACTTTACCTAATGTCATCTCTCCAAACGCTTATGTATCAAGGCATTCATCCATTGGTAATGGTGTTGTTGTAATGCACAATGCAATAGTTAATGCAAGTGCATCGATAGGAGATAATTGTATTATAAATTCGAAAGCATTAATTGAGCATGATTGCCTAATCTCCAAACATTGCCATATTTCTACAAATGCAACTATCAATGGCGGGGTTACAGTGGAATCCGGATGTTTTGTTGGTAGTGGCTCAATAACTAAAGAGTTAATCACAATAAGTGAGAATAGCTTTATTAAAGCCGGGAGCTTGGTGTTATGAGTGTATTTATTATTGCAGAAGCTGGTGTTAATCATAATGGGTCAGTTGATTTGGCAAAGAAATTAATTGATGTAGCCTCTATCTCTGGAGCTGATGCGGTTAAATTTCAAACTTTTAAAGCTGAAAATTTAGTAGCCAAAAATACTCAGAAGGCTGATTATCAAAAGCAAACCACAGATGCATCAGAATCACAGTTTGATATGATAAAAAAGCTTGAGCTTGATGTAGATACTCATAAGGAGTTGATCACTTATTGCCAAGAAAAAGACATAATGTTTTTATCTACACCCTTTGATCATGAAAGTATTGATCTGTTAAGTGACTTAGGGTTGCAAATTTTTAAAATAGCCAGTGGTGAAATTACTAATTTACCGTATTTAAGACATATTGGTTCATTAGGCAAGAAGGTTGTTTTATCTACAGGCATGTCAAATCTTGAAGAGGTTGGGGATGCATTGAATATCTTAATTAATGCAGGCACATCTAAAAACAATATTACAGTGTTGCATGCGAATACAATGTACCCAACGCCAATGGAAGATGTAAATCTGAATGCAATGTTAACAATACAAAAAGAGTTTGATATTGCTGTTGGCTATAGCGACCATACACTAGGAATAGAAGTAGATATTGCTGCCGTTGCAATGGGTGCTTCATGCATAGAAAAGCACTTTACGTTAGATAAAACAATGGACGGGCCGGATCACAAAGCATCATTAGAGCCGGAAGAATTGAAAGCGATGCTAGATGCAATTAGAAACATTGAAAAAGCACTGGGGAGTAGTGAGAAAAAGCCATCACCAAGTGAAACTGTTAATATAGATGTCGCTAGAAAATCTATTGTTGCAAGTCAATCAATAAAAAAAGGCGACAAGCTATCTAGTAAAAATATTACTACAAAGCGTCCAGGAACTGGCATAAATCCAATGAAATGGGATGAAATTATCGCAACATATGCCAAGAAGGATTATCGAATGGATGATCCGATATGATCAAGCAGAAAATATGTGTTGTGACTGGTACTCGTGCAGAATATGGTCTCTTTTTCCCAATAATGAAAAAGATTCAATCTTCTGACTGTTTGGAGCTACAAGTTGTGGCAACCACTATGCACTTCTCTGAAGAATTTGGTAATACTTACAAGCAAATTGAGAAAGATGGTTTTTTTATTGATGAAAAAATAGAAAACTTATTGTCATCAGACACTAAAGGCTCTATTGCAAAGTCAACGGGTTTGGCAACAATTTTACTCTCAGATGCCTTTTCTCGTTTAGACCCAGATGTAGTGTTAGTTTTAGGAGATCGCTTTGAAACACATGCTGCCGCCACAACGGCAATGTTGATGAATATACCCATTGCACATATTCATGGTGGTGAAATTACTGAGGGGGCTATAGATGAAAAGATAAGGCACTCCATTACCAAAATGTCTAGTTTGCACTTTACTTCGATAGAAGAGTATCGAGACAGAGTGATACAAATGGGCGAACCTTCAAATACGGTATTTTCTGTTGGCGCGCCTGGGATTGATAATATTGTCAACATGAATCTTTTAAGTAAGAGTGAGTTAGAAGATGAGTTAGAATGGAAAATTAATACTACCACTGCATTGTTTACATTTCATTCTGAAACACTATCTGAATCTAACTCAAGAGAAGAAATTAAAGAAATTCTAAAAATAATTGACAGCTCCAATCTGAATATTTTATTCACATACGCTAATTCTGATGACGGTGGAAGGGCTATTAATAATGAAATAGAAGAGTTTGCATCTAAAGATAAAGAGAAATATTTAGTGGTAAAGAGTTTGGGGCAGTTGAAATATCTTTCAGCGATGAAGCACCTAGATTTTGTTATTGGCAATACCTCAAGTGGTATTATTGAAGCTGCAAGTTTCCAAAAACCTGTAATAAACATAGGGGGTCGACAAAAAGGAAGGTTGCAAAGTGCGAATGTTATTAATAGCACAATAGAAAAATTAGAAAACTCCATCTTTCAGGCTGTATCTGATAGCTTTATTGAGCATTGTAATGATGTGGTCAATATTTATGGAGATGGGAATGCCAGTAACCACATAGTAGCTTCCCTGGAGAGTCAAAACTTAACTCCTATTAAAAAATTTAACGACCTATGAAAGATTTAGAACAAATCAAAATTGTAGTCACATCAACTATTGAAAAAGCTTTAAGTGTGATTGATTCTGGTGCAGTAAAAATTGCATTAGTTGTGGACAGCGATAATAAATTATTAGGCACTCTTAGTGATGGAGATATTCGTCGTGGACTTTTAAGAAAAAAACTCCTAAATGAAACTATTGAAGATGTTTATTTTAAGAATCCTATAGCCGCTAATAAGGGCACCTCGAAAGAGGATTTGTTACACTTATGCTTAGTAAATAGCATTGCTCAGGTGCCCATTGTTGATGAAGATCGGAAAGTAATAGATTTATTTATTATAGATGATGGGCTACAAAAGAAGCAACATGAAAATCATGTAGTGCTTATGCTGGGAGGGCTTGGTCAGCGCTTAAGGCCGTTAACTGAAAACACACCAAAGCCGATGTTGAAAGTTGGCGGTAAACCAATACTGGAAACGATTGTTAAGCGCTTTGTTGATGATGGCTTTACCAATATTACAATGTGCCTTGGTTATAAATCAAATGTAATACAAGATTACTTTCGAGATGGAGGTAGTTTTGGTGCAAATATAGACTATATAGTCGAAGAGAAGAGAATGGGCACAGCTGGCGCTTTAACATTATTAGAAAAGAGGTTAGATAATCCTTTTTTTGTTATGAATGGTGACTTGCTGACCAATATTAATTTTGAAAAAATGTTAGATTTTCATGTGGAGCATAACTCTAAGGCTACCATGTGTGTACGAGAATATGATATTGAAGTGCCTTATGGTGTAGTGAATGTGGCTAATGAAAATATTACCTCTATTGAAGAAAAGCCAATTCACAGATTTTTTGTGAATGCAGGTATATATATATTGGATCCGGATTGTCTTGATCTAATTCCAAGAGATGAGTTTTATGATATGCCATCTTTGTTTGAAAAGATGATCTTGAATAATGAAAAGACGATTTCTTTTCCATTGCAAGAGTATTGGCTGGATATTGGCAGGATGGCTGACTATGAAAGAGCTAATCTAGAATATTCTAATATCTTTTAAATCATGATAGATACAGGGAAAATCAAAAAAGCCATTGTTATTGGACTTGGCAACATTGCTTTACGTCATAGAAGAAATTTAAAACTACTGTTTCCAGAAGTGTTAATCATTGCAGTACCAGCAAGTGGCAGAGTTTCAAATCAAAATGTTGAATTCGCAGATCAAATTATTTTGACTCTGGAAGAAGCTATTAAAGAAAAAGTTGATATGGCAATAGTCGCCTCACCAGCTCCATTTCATTTAAGACATGCAAAACTGTTGCTACTTGCGGGAATACCAAGCTTGATAGAAAAGCCTGTGACTAGTCACTTGCAAGATGCACAAGAATTAATAAGAATACATAATGAGACAGGCACGCCAGCTGCTGTTGGCTATTGTTTGCGGTATATGCCCTCATCTATCAAAATGAAAGAGCTATTAGAGCAAGATATAATAGGAAATGTCTACAATGCTTTCGTAAGTATTGGTCAGTACTTGCCAGATTGGAGGCCGTCAAAAGCATACCAAGACTCTGTTTCAGCTAAAAAAAGTCTTGGTGGTGGGGTGTTATTAGAACTGAGTCATGAAATCGATTATATTCAATGGTTGTTAGGTTTAATGGATGTGCAGTATGCTCGGCTAAGGTCCTCATCAGAGCTAAATTTAGAAGTAGAAGAGTTAGCGGATCTGATTCTAACGTCAAATTCTGGGACAGTTTGCAATATTCATCTAGATTTTTTGCAAAAGAAGGCGAATAGAGCGTGTAGCTTTATTGGTGAAAAAGGAAGACTAGATTGGGATTTGCTCAGTAATACAATTATGCTGCATACAGGGGAGAGTGGCGAGGTTCTGTTTTCTGAAGCTGATTGGGACTCTAATCAGATGTATCTTTCTTTGTTAACAGATTTTTTAGATTTAGCTGCAGGATGTAAGAATTCAAGTATTGATTTGGAGCAGGCTGCAAAAACTATAGAGTTGATTGAGGGTATTAAGCGTTGTGCAATTGAAGGGGTGAAACAATGACCTCTTATGCTTTTGTATTTGCACGAGGAGGATCAAAAGGGGTACCTGGAAAGAACATTAAGCCGTTGTTAGGAAAGCCGCTTATTCAGTATTCTATAGAGGTGGCATTGCAAACCTCAGGTATTGACAAAGTATTTGTATCTACAGACGATAATGATATTGCAAAACTCTCAAGATCTGTCGGCGCTATTGTTATTGATAGACCAGTTGAATTAGCACAAGATGATAGTCCAGAATGGCTAGCGTGGAAACATGCAGTCAGCTGGGTTAGAGAGAGGTATGGAGAGTTTGAGGAGTTCATAAGCCTGCCAGCTACAAGTCCATTAAGAAGTGTTAAAGATGTAGAGTCGGCCATACTTAGAAAGTCTAATGTTGGTGCGGATATTTGTATTGCAATTACCCCGGCAAATCGTAGCCCATATTTTAATATGGTTAAGGAATCGGGTAATAATTTGATCGAGCTGGTGAATCAGCCAACTAATTCAATCTCTCGACGTCAAGATGCGCCAGAAGTTTTTGATATTACAACGGTAGTTTATGTTGCTAATGTAGAATTTATTCTGAAAAATAACAATCTATTTGATGGAATGGTAACAAGTATAGAGGTTCCAAAGCATAGAGCGGTTGATATAGATGATATATACGATTTTAATTTTGCAGAGTCGATATTAAGCAACACTTTTAACAAGGACGATTGATGATACTAGAAGGAAAGGTAGTTGTAATTACAGGTGGTGCAGGATTAATTGGCCAAGAGTTCGCTAAAGCAGTAATGAATCAAGGCGGTATAGCGGTCATTGCAGATGTTAATGAGGAAAGAATACAATATGCTGTTACAGAATTAGCACAAAAATTTCCTAGTGGCAAAATTGATGCGTTTAAACTTGATGTTACATCTAAAGATTCACTACAAGAGTGCATTGATTATGTAGATTCTAAGTATAAGAAAATAGATGCTTTAATTAATAACGCTTATCCGAGAAATAAAAATTATGGCAGACATTTTTTTGATGTGGAATATGATGATTTTGTAGAGAATTTAGGGATGAATTTAGGTGGTTGTATTATTCCATCGCAGTTGTTTTCATTGTATTTTCAAAAACAAGGGGTTGGAAATATTATTAATATATCTTCAATTTATGGCGTTATAGCGCCAAAATTTGAAATTTATGATAATACAGAAATGACGATGCCTGTGGAATATGCTGCTATTAAATCAGGCATGTTGCATTTAACTAAATATATGGCTAAATACTTTAAAGGGAAAAATATTAGAGTTAATGCGATAAGTCCTGGCGGCATTTTAGATAGTCAGCCAAAAGAATTTTTAAGTGCATATAATCAGCAATGCTCAACTAAAGGTATGCTAGAGCCTAAAGATTTAAATGGCGCATTGATCTTTTTGCTTAGTGATATGGGCATCTACATAAATGGGCAAAATATTGTTGTAGATGATGGATTCGCCCTCTAATAATAAGGAAAAATAGATGTGTAAAAAAGAAATATTTTGGTGTAAGAGTTGTTTAAATATGTCAACTAGGCCTAGAATTACATTTGATAATAGGGGTTATTGTAACGCCTGTCAGTGGCGAGAAGAGAAAAAAATAATGGATTGGGGGTCAAGACAGAAAGAGCTTGTAAGTCTACTTGACAAATATAGATCAACTGATGTTAACTTTGATTGTATTGTTCCTGTTAGTGGCGGTAAAGATGGTTCTTATGTTGCACACCAATTAAAGCATAAATATGGAATGAATCCTTTAGCTATAACTGTTAAACCTGCATTATCATTGGAAATTGGTGATCAAAATCTCACTAATTTTATACAGTCAGGCTATAACCACATACATATATCGTGCAATCCAATTGTGTTGGATAGGTTAAATAAGTACGGATTTATTGAAAAGGGATTTCCTTATTATGGCTGGTTAATTGCAATAATGACTGCTGTTATTAAAACGGCTGCTAACTTTAAAATACCGTTAATATTTTATGGAGAAGACGGGGAAGTTGAATATGGCGGGTCAACCGAAAGTAAGAATAAAGCACTTTATGATATAGAATATATGAAGAGGGTTTATTTAGAGGGTGGGCATGAAAAAGTATTTGAAAGAATTAAGAATGATGGAGATATAAGTGATGCTGATTTGGCTTTTTTTCAGTTTCCTGCAGAAGAGGAAATATCTAAAATAGGTTTATCATTCACACATTGGTCTTATTATGAAGCATGGGATTCATATAGAAACTATGTTGTTGCTAAAGAGCACTGCGGTTTAATTGAAAAAGAAGATGGGAATCATGATACCTTTACAAATTTTTCACAAAATGATCAAGCATTATATGCACTTCACGCATATATGATGTATTTGAAATTTGGCTTTGGTAGGGCAACTCAAGATGCTGGTATTGAAATAAGAAGAGGATCTATGACAAGAGATCAGGCAATTAACTTAGTTAATATGTACGACAATGCTTACCCACATGATTTGATAAATACTTATTTAGAATATTATAAAATGACTAAAGAGGAATTTGATGCAGTGCTTAATAGGTATGTAAATAAAGATTTATTTGAAAAAATAGATGGGATATGGCAGCCTAGATTTATCGTTGGAGAAGAATTTAGTATATGAAGTTAGTCATCATTGATTATGGAATGGGTAATATAAAATCTATAAGCAGTGCCTTTAAATATTTAGGTGTAGATGAGATAGTGACTTCTAACAAATATAAAGATGTTAAATCAGCTGATAAATTACTTTTGCCTGGAGTTGGCTCTTTTGTAAATGCTATGAATAAAATTAATGATTTAGCATTAGATGAAATATTGGACGAGGTTGTTTTACAAGATAAAAAGCCAATATTGGGTATATGCCTTGGTATGCAGTTACTTTGTAATAGCAGCGAGGAAGATGGAGGCGCTCAAGGTCTTGGTTATGTTGATGCTGAATGTAGAAAGTTCAGTAGAGAAAATCTAAAAGTGCCTCATGTAGGGTTTAACCAAGTCAATTCAAATCCAAATACAAAGCTATATGATGGATTAAATGAAGAGAGTGATTTTTATTTTACTCATAGTTATAAATTACAAAGTAAATATGATATAAACCAATCTATTTGCCACTATGGAGAAGATTTTATAGCCTCTTATGTACAAAGTAACATTGTAGGTACACAATTTCATCCAGAGCTTAGCCAAACTAATGGCTTACAACTATTGAAAAATTTTATCGAGAAATTTTAGATGCTCAGGAAGAGAATAATATTTTCATTAATTTATGAAGATGGGAAATTTAATCAAAGTAGAAATTTTAGATTGCAAAAAGTTGGCGATCTAAACTGGCTTGAGAAAAACTATAAATTTAAAGGGATAGCTTTTTCACTTGACGAACTGATAGTGTTAAACGCCTCAAAGAAGAAAAAGGATATAGGGGCTTTTGCCAAAGTATTGGAAAGGCTTGTAGATGATGTATTTATACCTATAGCAGCAGGTGGTGGTGTTAGAAGTATTGATGATGCTAAATTATTGTTCCATGGTGGCGCAGATAAATTAGTATTAAACTCATTGCTATATACAAACCCAGATGTTGTAAGACAAATTGTGCAGCAGTATGGCTCTCAAAGTGTAATAGCAAGTATAGATTACAAAACTATAGATGAAAATGAGCTAGTATTTATAAATGATGGCACACGCAAAATAGATATGGCATTAGATCAATATATTGAACATATTCAAAATTTAGGCGTAGGTGAACTTTATTTAAATTCTATTGAGAAAGATGGTACAGGTTTTGGGTATGATCTGAATACAATTGAAAAGATTGTCAATCAGGTGAATGTGCCATTGATTATTGCGGGCGGTGCTGGTAATGAAAGCCACTTGCTTAAAGGATTAAAAATAGAAAAAGTTGATGCTGTGGCAACTGCAAATCTTTTTAATTTTGTAGGTAATGGGTTGCCAAATGCAAGAAAAAGAATAATAGAAGAAAACTTAAATATAGCAAAGTGGGTATAAATGAATATTGTTGACGTGAACTCATGGAGTAATATATTAGATGAAATGGTGCTAATAGGCGGAAGTGCACGAAGTGGAACAACGATTATGGGAAAACTAATCAATTCACTAGATAAAACAGAGTATTTATTCGAGCCACCAATGCTAACTAGTTTATTGCTAAAAAAAGATGAATTAAGTAGTCAATCATTAAAGGAATTAATACAATTTTATTTTTTTGACAACTTTTTATTAGATGCTTTAGCTGGTAGAAATTTAAATTTAAATACAAATGACGATAGTTGTATTCTGCATGTAAAAAACATGGAAGATATAAAAAGTAGACAGCAAAAATCATTTACTAGAGTAGAATTGGAAGGTGTAGTGTTAAGCACTATATTTAGTTTTAAACTACCAGAGATAGTATTTTTTTTGGACACAATAGATACACACTTTCCTAGAAATAAAAAAATACTAATGCATAGAAATCCAAATGATGTAATTAACTCTATTATTAGAAAAAAATGGTTTAGCAGTGAGTATCTTGATGAAAAGCACCCTAGTCAGATATACGCTACAGAAATCATTAATAGTATAAAAATTCCTTATTGGGTTAAACAAGAGGATAAAGAATTTTGGACGATATCCAATGAACTAAACAGATGTGCGTACTATTATAGAAGGATATCTGAAGAGATTTTAGAAAATTCCGATAGCGCTATAATTATTAATTATGAAGAGTTTGTTAAAAAGCCAAATGAAATATTTAAAGATGTAGTTAAGTTGCTTGGGCTTGAGTTTGGAGAAAAAACGGAAGAAATTCTTTCCACAGTACAATATCAAGATAAACATAGAGAAGATTATTTAGAGGGGTTAGATGGTGAGTTATTGTCAGCTATTAAAAATTTAGATGAAAAGTTAAAAGCGCTCTCTTTTTAAATGAACCCTGTGATATAAACAAGCAAAGCATGAGTGTTAAGCATAGTGCGTAAAATATTATTCTATTCTATTCAATACCCCATTAGTCTTTCTGCACTGCTAGCCATAATTCAAGGTTTGCAGTGTGGTAGCAGTTGTATAATTAAGCTAAATAACCTAAAAAAACAACCGTTGTCTAAAATAATTCCAGTTATTCTTTCAGACGGCTCAGGCGCACGCCTTTGGCCATTATCTCGTAAAGAGCGCCCTAAACAGTATTTACCTTTAGCAAGCAATCCAATAAGTAGTAAATAGTTATGAAAACCCCGAACACCGTCTACCACAACGCAACCGTCACTCGACAAAGGCGAGAAAAGCTAAACAATCATAAGTCAGTTGTTATTTGGTTTACAGGCTTGTCAGGATCAGGTAAGTCAACTCTTGCCCATTCAGTGGAGGAAGAGTTACATAAACTTGGTTGTAGGACCTTTGTTTTAGATGGAGATAATGTACGCCACGGGCTATCATCAAACTTAACTTTTAGCGATGATGATCGCAAAGAAAACATTAGAAGGATTGGCGAAGCTGCTAAGTTGATGATGGAGGCTGGTGTTATCGCTATTACTGCGTTCATTAGTCCATTTAGAGAAGATAGAGACAATGTTAGAAGATTATTGCCACAAGAAGATTTTATTGAGATTTTTTGCAATGCTAGTCTAGAAGTTTGTGAATCAAGAGATGTAAAGGACTTGTATAAGCGAGCACGCGCTGGAGAAATTAAAAACTACACAGGCATTGACTCTCCTTATGAGGCACCTAACAATCCAGAACTGGTCATTGATACTGATAGTGAGATACTAGAAGAGTCTGCAATCAAAGTAATTGAGTTTTTAAAATCAAAGAATATTGTTAAATAATAATGCTGGATAAAATCAATACTAAAGATATTGTTGCTATCGCCAAGGAAGCAGGTGATGCCATCATGCAGATATATAGTCAAGATTTTGAAGTTGAATACAAAAAAGATAACTCACCATTAACTCTGGATGATAAGAAAGCTAATGATATTATTGAAAACAGACTAAACCAACTCTCAGTTAATCTTCCTATTCTATCTGAAGAGGGTGTGAATATCCCTTTTCATGAGAGGAAAAAGTGGGAATATTTTTGGCTAGTTGGCCCTTCAGATGGCACCAAAGAATTTATCAAAAAAAACGGTGAATTCACTGTTAATATCGCACTAATAAATAAAGATATATCGGTGCTTGGCGTGGTTTATGCACCAGCGCTAGATACATGTTATTGGGCCAAGAAAGGTGATGGCGCATTTAAGAATGGAAAAAGCCTCCCTATTACAGAAGAGAGAGAAGTTTATAGAATTGTTGTTAGTAGGTCTCATATGTCTGATGAAACTCGATTATTTGTAGCGGACATAGCAACAAGCAAAAAAAAAGAATTGGTTTCGATTGGAAGTTCTCTGAAAATTTGCTTGGTTGCTGAAGGTAAAGCGGATATATACCCTAGGCTGGGACCAACTATGGAGTGGGACACCGGGGCTGCGCACGCAATAGTTAACGAATCTAATGCGTCTTTAGTGAAATATACACCAGATGGAGACTCTCAACAACACAAATATAATAAGTCAAATCTGTTAAACAGTTCATTTGTAGTTACGGGTGCTCAATGAGAAAAAATATAGTTTTAATAGATAGAGGTTTGAGATTATTTGACTCTATATACAGGTCTGAAAAAATCAATATTGAGTACTTGATTGCGGACTATGATATTCAAGTTGAAGCACTCAAAAAAACTCACGACATTAATAATATATTTGCAGCAACGGATAGTTTGAATGAGCAGATAGCGCGTGCTGTAAGTCATTTGAATTATGACCTTGTTGATGAATTTAAAGCGACACAGATAAAGTCGGAGCATTTTCATGATCGATTTTCTGATGATACTAATTTAGTACAATACTATTATCTGTGCGCCTTGTCATTTTGGAATGAAATTTTTGCATCGGGTGATATTGCTGCAGTGGTACTTTGTGGTGTGGAACATGGCGCCAACTACGACAACCTAATCTTGGATGTGGCAAAATCCCATGGTGTTTCTGGATACGTGATTGAGAGTTTTGCAGGAAGACCTGTAACTACTTCGTTTAAAAATGAACTTTCTGTTAGTCATCCCAGTGTATCGAGCTATTCAGTAAAGAACTATCAATCGAAAGAATACATAGCGATAGATTCTCAAGCACTTGGATTGACACCTATTAATCCAAGTGATTATTTGTGTTATTTGGACAAGGTGAACTCTGTTCAGTCGAATGACACTAAAAATATTTTTGAAAAAACAACCGCAATGGCCCACTCCTTTAAAAAGCGCATTCCATACGGGAACCTCATGGCGTTAAAACATATGGTGCTCAATAAAATGCTGAGCTTTTATAATGTCGGCACTTCCGCGTCTCAGTTACTTAGGAATATGAAATATGCTAAAAAACTGGAAAAATTTTATAATTCTATTTCGGTTGAGTTTGACACTTCAAAAAAATGTGTTTTTTATGCATTACATTTTGAGCCAGAGGCCAGTATTATGGTGAGAACTAGGTTGAGAAATCAGTTGATGATTATTAAGCTACTCTCACAAAGTCTCCCTGAGGGTTGGGTGTTGTATGTTAAAGAACATCCAGATCAATTTAGATTAAATAAGCCAGGATTTTGGTTTTTCCTTATCACTATTCACAAATTCAGGACAAAGGAATTCTATCAAGAGATTTTAAAATTTGATAATGTGTATCTTTTAAAAACCAGTGTAAAAAGCAAAACCCTTATTCAACACTCGGAGGCTGTAGCCAGTATCAACGGCACTATTGTGCTAGAGGCGATTTCTTTTAACAAACCACTCGTACTTGTTGGGCACGAAAGTACACCAATCGGACTGTGCAAAGACGCTTTAAAGGTAACCTCTTCAGATCAATATCAAGATGCTCTGGCAGAAATAGAACAAGGGTTTCGCCCAACATACTCAGACTTTGAAACAATTATTGGCAACTATGCGTTTGAATTGAGTAACTTTAATCCAACTAATGCTAGGCTACTGGCTGAATATTTGGTATGTGAATATAAAACATAAAAATTTGGGAATAGAGGCGGCTTGTATGGTAGTAAAATGGAGGTGATGTGAGAATTACAATAGCAGGTATTGGTTATGTAGGCCTTTCTAACGCCTTGCTGCTGGCGCAAAATCATGAGGTGGTAGTGCTTGATATTGATGCTGAAAAGGTCAGTTTAATCAATCAAAAGAAATCACCAATCAAAGATGCTGAAATTGAAGATTTCTTGGCCAATAAGGAGCTCAATGTTAAAGCAACCTTAAATAAAAGGCTGGCGTATGAGAATGCAGACTTTGTTATTATTGCCACCCCAACAGATTATGATGTGCAAACCAATCGTTTTAATACTGCTTCGATAGAGGCGGTTGTTAAAGATGTAATGAGCATTAATCCAAATGCGATTATGGTAATTAAATCTACCGTGCCTGTTGGCTATACTCAAAGCATTAAAGAGCGACTCGATTGTGACAATATTATGTTTTCTCCCGAGTTTCTAAGAGAAGGGACCGCACTGTATGATAATCTCCATCCGTCACGCATCATTGTGGGTGAACAATCGGAGCGAGCTAGGCAATTTGCAAATTTGCTGGCTGAAGGTGCCGTAAAACAGAATATTGATATTTTGTTTACCGACTCCACTGAGGCTGAGGCGGTCAAATTATTTAGCAATACTTATCTTGCGATGCGTGTGGCTTATTTTAACGAGTTAGATTCTTATGCGGCCAGCCATGGGTTACATGCAAAGCAAATTATTGAAGGGGTGGGACTTGATCCAAGAATTGGCAGTCATTACAACAATCCTTCGTTTGGCTATGGTGGTTATTGTCTGCCAAAGGATACTAAACAGCTAAAGGCAAATTATAAAGATGTGCCCAACAGTTTAATTAGTGCCATTGTTGAGGCGAACGATACGCGCAAGGATTTTATTGCCAATGCAATTTTGGCAAGAAATCCTAGGAAGGTGGGTGTTTACCGTTTGGTGATGAAGTCAGGCAGTGATAATTTCAGAGCATCTTCTATTCAAGGAATTATGCAGCGTCTTCAAGACAAAGGAGTTGAATTGCAGATATATGAGCCAATGTTAAGGGGGGATGAGTTTCTTGGCGCTACAGTTGCGAAGGATTTGGACGAATTTAAACGCACAAGCGATGTCATTATTGCCAATAGAATTACTCATGAGCTAGAGAGTGTTGTAAGTAAAGTTTATACGCGAGACTTATTTGGCAATAATTAATGTTATTTGGTTTAAGCGTGCGCGGAGTTAAAGTATTTATTGGAGGGGTGAATGGTGATTAAAGAGATTGGGAAGGCGATCTTAAATCAGGATAATGAGAATAAAATAATTGAAAGGCTATTTGATAACGTAGATAAAAATGCTCGAATTCTGGATGTGGGTAGTGGTAAAGGTCGCAACATTAAATTCTTAAATGAATTAGGGTTTTTAAATGTATTGGGTGTTGAAATTAACAAGGATTTGGTTGATTTTGCAAACAGTAATAATCTAAACTCTATTGTGGTTGAAGACTTTTCAGCATCAAAGGAGAAATTTGATGTTGTTTTGTTTTCTCATGTTATTGAGCACTTTAATCATGGCGATTTACTGGAGTTCTTAGAATATTATTTTTCTTGTGTGAAAGACCAAGGAGAGGTTGTTATTTTAACTCCGCTGGAGTCGAATTTTTTCTACGATGATTTTGACCATGTGAAGCCGTATCATCCCCAAGGTATCGGCGCTGTTTTTTCCAATAAGTTGGAGCAAGTGCAATTTAGCAGTCAGTTTTCTCTTGATATGAAAGATATCTATTTTAGAAAAATGCCTTTTAGGTTTTTAGTTTTCAATAGAAGTATTCACCTTGGGAAGTTTAGCACGCCTTTTGTTTTGGCAAACCTGCTATCGGTTATGGTTTGGTTTTTAACTGGAAAATTGCTTGGCAGAGTAACTGGCTGGGGTGCTAGGTACTTAATTAAAATTAAATAGAGTCAACAGCACTCTGGCCTGAGAGAAAGAAGATGAAATTTAGCGTATTAATGTCTATCTATCAAAAGGAAAGTCCGCAGCATTTTGATAGGGCAATGCAGTCTATTTGGAGTGATCAAAGCATCAAACCAAGTGAGATTGTTTTGGTTCAGGATGGTCCACTGCCTGATGTGCTGCGCGCTCGACTTGAGCATTGGAAGGGCGATTTAGGCGAGGTTTTAAACTGGATTGTCCTAGAGAAAAACGTCGGGACAGGCAAAGCAAAAAATACTGGAATCAAAGCGTGTAGCCATGAATTGATTGCGGTAATGGATACAGATGATATTGCCTTGCCCGGCAGATTTGAGAAGCAGTTGGCTGTATTTGAAGCTAACCAAGATATTGGTGTGTGTGGCGCCTGGGTGGGAGAGTTTAAAGAGAATGAAAGTATGATTGTCTCGCATAGAAGAACGCCTGAACGTCACGATCAAATTGTTGCCTTTGCCAAAAGCAGAAGCCCTGTTAACCACCCTACGGCTATGTATAAAAAATCCTCTGTTCTGAGTGCTGGAAACTATTCTGAACTTAGGTCAAGCCAGGATTTTAATTTATTTGTCAGGCTGATTATGGATGGTGCGACACTATACAATATACAAGAACCCCTGGTTAACATGAGAATGGGCAATGGGCAACTGGAAACAAGACGAGGCGGCCTAAAACAGGCATTGCATGAGGCAGGCGTGCAAAAAGAATTCTATCGAATGGGGTTTATTAACTGGTTTGAATTCATTAGAAATGTTGTGATTGGTGTTGGTGTGCGCGTACTCCCTAATAAGTTGATGAAAGCAACTTTTAAACTGATTAGAAGATTATAAAGATAGAAAAAATATTTTTTTATCAGTGACTCTTTAGTAGTTTTTATTGTAGATTATTCTTAGGTTTAAACCCCTGGAGCGCAATATTTGATTGTTGCACTTTACTGTCTTAATGTCAGCTAAAATATCGAATATATTGATAAAGTGGTTTCTGCTAAAAGGTCGGCATTTAAATTTGTTATGGTTGTAAAAAAAAGCAATGAAAAATCATCTAGATAAACTATCTAACCCAAAAGAGTTTCATTTGCCAATTGGAGTTGATGACTACGATCAGGAGAGCTTGATGCGCATGCTAGTGGCAATGAGCACGATTCGTAAGGCTGAACAGCGCTTGGCATTAGGTCGTAAAGATGGCTGGATTGGTGGCCCTGTTCATCTAGGCGCTGGACAAGAGGCGATTGCAGTTGGCGTGTCAAAATCTTTGAGAAAGACTGATCGTGTGTTTGGCGCGCATCGCTCCCATTCACATCTGCTGGCACTAAACCCTGATTTTTATCGACTTTTTGCCGAAGTACTAGGTAAGAAAACCGGTTTTTCAAAAGGTATGGGCGGTTCCATGCATTTATTTGACCAACCTAGTGGATTTTATGGCTCTGTGCCTATAGTTGCTGGTACAGTTTCACTTGCTGTAGGTGCTGCAATAGCAGCCAAATTGCAAAATAGTGATGATATTGGTGTGGCTTATATTGGCGATGGCGCTGTAGAAGAGGGCGTGGTACATGAATCGTTTAATTTGGCAAAGATTCAAAACGCCCCTATGCTCTTTGTTATTGAAAATAATTTATTTGCCAGCCATATGCATATTTCGTTGCGCCAGCCTAGTGATATGATTGCAAGATTTGCCACAGCTAATGACATTCCCTATGAATTAGTTGATGGTAATGATGTAGTGGCAGTGGCTCAGGCAGCAAAGAGACTGATTAATGATATTAGGTCAGGCAAGGGCCCAAGGTTACTAGAGTTAGTGACTTACAGGTGGTATGGTCATGTTGATTGGCGGGATGATGTAGATGTGGGTGTTGAAAGGTCGCTTGAGGATATTGACAACTGGAAAGCGAGAGATCCTATTGCTAGACTCTCAGGTGCGATGATGGCGGCGGGCTTTTGGAGTCAGTCTCAAGAAGATGAGCGCGATCAAAAACTTGAGGAAGAAATCAACAAGGCATGGAATAAAGCAATGAGCGATCCATATCCATCGCCCGACGCTACCTTAAAGTGCGTTTATTCATAATCAGTAGCCTATGACTCAAAAAAAATACAATTACGGATCAGCCATTTGTTCAGCATTTGAGTATTTGTTAGAAAATTATCCGGAAGTTTTTGTCATTGGTCAAGGATTGTGGAGTCCTTGGTATGTGGGAAATTCAATGACTGATCTGGATAAGAAGTTTGGCATTGAGCGCGTTATTGATACACCAGTATCAGAGTCGGCGTGTACAGGTGCCGCAGTAGGCGCATCACTTGCCGGTATGAAGCCCATTGTAGTTCATCCGCGTATGGATTTTATGTTGTATGCCATGGATCCTATTGTCAATCAGGCTGCTAAGTGGTCACACATGTTAGGTGGGCAAGCCAGTCCTGGCCTAACCATTCGAAGTATTATTAATCGTGGCGGTGAGCAAGGTGCCCAGCACTCGCAAGCATTGCATGCTTGGTTTGCCCATGTGCCAGGATTACGTGTGGTAATGCCGTCTACCGTGGCAGATGCTAGAGACCTACTTATTGCCGCTGTATTATGCAACAATCCAGTGATGTACATTGATGACAGGTGGCTATATGATCAAGAGGATGAATTACCAGCAGTGACTGAGCTTGATTTGGCGACTCAAGGACCTATGGTTACACATTTAGGTGTCGATGTGACTATTGTTGGTTCAGGTCACGCTTCACTACTGGCAAGACAAGCCTCTAAACAGTTGTCTGATGAAAATATATCGGCAGAAGTGATTGACATACGTGTGTTAAATCCGCTCGATGTTGATTTGATTGTAGAATCTGTTAAAAAAACTACGCGTTTGCTGGTAGTAGACTCTGGCTGGCTCTCAGCTGGATTTTCAGCTGAGATATTAGCCAGTATTGTGGAGCGTTTACCGGTAGGTTTGTTAAGTAGTTCACCGGCTAGGATTGCACTGCCTGATGCGCCTGCACCAACTTCAAGGGTGTTGGAGAAGGCTTATTATACTTCGGTAGAAGAGGTGGTGAATGCAGCCAAACGAATGTTCGATTAGATTTAAGGAGTTGATTGATGCGAAATGTACCATTTTTTGAGTACCCAAGGTTGTGGTCTGACGATAGGGAGATGCTATTGTCAATTGTTGATGATGTTTCTGAAACTGGCGGATTTATTTTGCAAAAGGCAGTATTTGATTTTGAGTCAGAGTTGTCTAGCTACACTGGTGCTAATTACGCAGTTGGAGTGGGTAATGCCACCGATGGCATGGAGATATTTTTAGAGGCGATCGGCATCAGTCCAGGTGATGAGGTAATTATCTCCTCACATACCATGTTAGCAACAGCATCTGCCATTAAAGTGGCTGGCGGTGTGCCTGTTCCAGTGGATATTGGCGATGACAATCTGATCGGCATTCAGGCAATTGAAGATGCTATTACGCCAAATACCGTGGGCATCATGCCAACCCAGCTTAATGGTAGGGTTTGCGATATGGATAGCATTTTTGCCATTGCAAAAAAGCATGGATTATTTGTAGTGGAGGATGCAGCTCAGGCTTTGGGGGCAAAATATAAAGGCCAGCATGCAGGTACATTTGGCCTAGCATCTGATATTAGTTTTTTCCCAGCAAAGGTATTGGGCTGTTTAGGTGATGCTGGCGGTGTACTGGTTAATGATAAAGATTTGTACCATAAAATCTATCAAATACATGATCATGGGCGTGATGTGGATGGCGAAGTTAGAAGATGGGGTAGGAACTCTCGGCTAGACAATATCCAGGCGGCTATTCTCAGTCATAAATTGAAATCTTATGATGAGGTAATTGCGCGTAGAAGAGAAGTGGCGCACATGTATCAAGAGAGATTGGGTGGGCTAGATGAGTTGCAATTGCCACCTGCACCGGGGAGTCAGGCCGATCATTTTGACGTGTTTCAAAATTATGAACTGCAGGCTGACAATAGGGATGCGCTTAAAGCTCATTTACAAGCACATGATATTGGCACTTTGATTCAATGGGGTGGAAAAGCAGTGCACCAATTTGATCAGCTGGGTTTTGATCAAGTGTTGCCAAAGACCGAGCGGTTTTTTGAGCGTTGTATTATGTTGCCGATGAATGTGTTTATTAACAATGATGATGTCGATTACGTTTGTGACAAGGTTAAGGAATTTTTTCGTAGCTAATGGTAAAAAGATTATTAGATATAGCTGTCTCATTATTTGGGTTAATTGTTTTTAGCCCAATTTTGGTAGTAGTGTTGCTGTTAATATGGAAGCAAGACTATCATTCGCCTTTCTATATAGCGCCTAGAGTTGGCAAAGGTGCTAAATTGTTTAACATGATTAAGCTTAGATCAATGATTGTCAATGCCGATAAAAGCGGTGTTGACTCAACCAGCGCAAATGACACTAGGATAACCCCGGTAGGTCATTTTATTCGACGCTATAAGCTAGACGAAGTTGCGCAACTTTGGAATGTGTTAATTGGTGATATGAGCTTAGTTGGTCCAAGGCCTAACGTTAAGTCAGAGACAGATTTATATACCAGTGAGGAGAAAAAATTACTTGATGTTAAGCCTGGCATTACTGATTTTGCTTCGATTGTGTTCTCTGATGAAGGTGATATATTAAAAAATGAAACAGATCCTGATTTGGCTTACAACCAGTTAATTCGACCCTGGAAGAGTAGACTGGGATTGATTTATATTGGGCATAGCTCCGTTTTTCTTGATGTTAAAATTATTTTTTATACCTTGGTTTCTGTACTCTCAAAAGCCATAGCGCTTGACTGGGTTGTAAAACAATTGCTATTGATAAAAGTTGATGCGCAGCTAGTGCAAGTGTCTCGACGTACAGAAGCGTTATTGCCGCACCCACCACCAGGAGCAAGCAACATTGTTGGCATTGACAATGGTTGTTAAATTGTGAGCCTGCAAAAGATCATTGCCTTGCCTAGAGTAGCCAAACAGCTGGTTGCCATTATGGTGGATATTGTGGCTTTAATTACGGTTTTGTGGGTATCTTTTTCAATGCGCCTAGGTTATTGGTATCAGCCCGAAAATGAATTAGCTTGGTTAATATTGGGCGCACCTATAGTCGCCATTCCAGTCTTTATTCGATTTGGCCTATATCGTGCAGTTATTAGATATATTGGTTTTAAGGCGTTATGGACAATTGTTAGCGCTGTTTCCTTGTACGCCTTAATATGGGGAATTATTGGCTTTATGGCTGCAATCGAGGGAATTCCTAGATCGGTTATATTGATTAACTGGCTGTTGGCGATTATCGCGATTGGCGGATTAAGAATGTTGGCTAGATTCATTTTGTCTACCACTGGATTTATGGCTAGTAAGAATCAAAAAAACGTTATTATTTATGGTGCAGGTGCAGCAGGAAGACAGCTGTCAGTAGCATTGTCACAATCTTCAGAATACAATCCTGTGGCATTTGTTGATGACGCGACAGATCTCATCAAGCAACAAGTCGACGGTGTTAAAGTGTATGCGCCAAATGATATGGCTGTATTGATTCGACGTTATGAGATTGGAGAGGTGTTGCTAGCATTACCTTCAGCGTCTCGACAAAGACGCCATGAAATTATTGAAACGCTCGAGCCTTATCCGGTTTTTGTTCGTGTATTGCCAGGTGTATCAGAGTTGGCGCAAGGTAAAGTAAAGATTGAAGACTTACGCGAAACTAGTATTGATGATTTATTGGGTAGAGAGGCAGTTGAGCCTAACGTAGCCTTGCTGGAAAAAGACATTAAAGATAAGGTGGTAATGGTTACTGGTGCGGGTGGCTCTATTGGTTCAGAGTTGTGTCGTCAAATTGTCCACTTGGGCGTCAAAACCTTAATTTTGTTCGAACAAAATGAATTAGCCCTGTACACCATCGACAAAGAGTTAGATTCCGATAAGACAATGATCTATCCAATTTTGGGTTCGGTGACGGATCAAACCAGGTTGGAAAATGTTTGTTGTCAATTTAGTATTGAGACGATTTATCATGCTGCGGCTTATAAACATGTGCCAATGGTCGAGTACAACACCACGGAAGGGGTAATCAACAATGTATTTGGCACTTTGCGTTGTGCACAAGCCGCTATTAATACCAAGGTTGAAACCTTTGTGCTTATTTCTACTGATAAAGCCGTTAGGCCAACCAATACCATGGGCGCCACTAAGCGTAGTGCTGAGATGGTGCTGCAGGCACTGGCAGACCAGCAAAGTGCCACGCGATTCTCTATGGTGCGTTTTGGTAATGTGCTGGGCTCTAGTGGTTCGGTGATTCCTCTGTTTAGACAGCAAATTAAATCTGGTGGTCCAGTTACGGTTACGGATAAGGCGATTGTGCGTTATTTTATGACCATTCCTGAGGCAGTGGCATTGGTGATTCAAGCAGGCGCAATGGCGCGCGGCGGGGAAGTGTTTGTGTTGGATATGGGTGAGCCGGTCAATATTTTTGATCTGGCTGTCAAAATGATTCATTTAAGCGGACTCAGCATTAAAGATGAAGCTAACCCGGGAGGAGATATTGAAATTAGCATTAGCGGACTTAGACCGGGGGAGAAGCTATTTGAAGAGTTGTTGATTGGTGATAATGTGACGCAAACCAAGCATCCAATGATTATGAAGGCTCAAGAAGACAAATTATCATGGCAGCAATTAGAGCAAACATTGCATGAAGTGCAAAAGACCCTTGATGGTTACAATCAGTTACAGTTGCGTGCACTGCTAATAAAAATCGTGCCAGGATTTAAACCACAATGTGACATTGAGGATATACTGTATCAAAAGTAATTTGGATATTTATTAATGAAATATTGTAAGAACTTCTATCAAATTAAATCAAATAGTGAAATTTTTGAGCGGCTAATAGCCGAGCGTAAAGATGTCGGCTATTACAATCTGCCGTATCAAGATACAGCTGAAATTAAAGACTACGCTAAAAGCATTAATAAAAAACATATTGTTGTTTTGGGCATTGGAGGATCCAGTCTGGGTGCAAGAGCAATATATGAGTTTTTATTACCTTCTAGTAATTACACGAAAGATCTGTTGTTTCTAGAGACCATTGATCCGCTTAAAATCAAACAATGCTTAAAAAAGGTTGATCTAAAGGATACCCAATTTGTGGTTATTTCTAAATCAGGTGACACTATTGAAACCATTAGTTTATTTAAATATTTGAATTCATTGGTTGAAATTAATAGCGGCAATTGTACCATTGTCTCAGAAGCTAAAAGCAAGCTAACCCAGTTTGCTAATGATAATAATATTAAAACCTTTGATTTGCCTGAAAATGTCGGTGGGCGTTTTTCGGTATTTAGTGCGGTGGGCTTAGTGTCTTTGGCGATGGTGGGTGTAGATATTGACAATCTTCTTAATGGCTGTAAGCGTGTATCAGATAGCTTTTTTGAGCAAGGTGCTTATTACAAGCCTGTTATTAGAAAAGCGCGATTTTTGGTTGAAAATAAATCACGCTTTAATATT
>Ga0209992_10000812_pt1 | contig 38360 bp, 55 predicted proteins | sample 2SBtaG_2_FD_182564 | JGI IMG/M metagenome (GOLD analysis project Ga0209992, IMG submission 182564) | Deep subsurface microbial communities from Kolumbo volcano to uncover new lineages of life (NeLLi) - 2SBTROV12_ACTIVE470 metaG (SPAdes)... | ecosystem: Environmental > Aquatic > Marine >...
CAGCGTAAGGACTTACAGCAAATCTTCTTCAAACTTGCTACTGTGTTTACGGTCTATGACCATAATATTGTTTCTTGTGCTCATTAGTCTTCTTTTTCTTCGTAATAATCTCCTGAATCTAATAATTCTCCTTTCATTTCATCAAACAGCTCCATGTAAACATCTGTCCACCAATGCTCTAATTCATAGTTGAATTCATATTCCATTCCTGACCATAAGTTAGGATCTACCCATACATCACCACCTGATGTTAATTCGTCAATAGCTCTTGAGGACCAATCACTATAATCTTCATAATAATAACCATCTTGTGATACATAAGGTCTTTCGTCATGAGTACACCAATATATATCATAAGAGTCATAAGTTGATTCACTGTATATTTTTAAAGTGCTTCTATTATCAACCCAATCACTTGTGTTGTCTAATTTACCACCATGATTTTCCCCGATATATTCTAATACCCAAGGACCATCCGGCTCTTCCATAAAGCCATCTGCTTCTAATTTTTCGATGATTATCTCATCTGTTAATAATTCTGCCATATTTATTTATTTAAGTAATTTTTCTTTGCGTATTTATGTAAGAAGTTTAATCTAGCTAGACCTGACCAGATCTTAGCTCTATCCCACATATCATATTCTCTTGTAACTAGTTCCATACCATCTAGCATAGTCCATCTAACTTTTCTTTTGTACTTATGATTTAGTTGCCATATTCTATCGCTACTGTCACATCTACGCACATAACCTGATTTATAGGTTGCTAGTAGTTGTCCTGTTGGTAGTTTAAATTGACGTGTACCGTTTTTCCATTGTCTTTTCGTGGTAGTTTCTACGATACCATCTTCGTGAAGCATAGCTAGTACGTATGCATTTTCTAGTTGTAATTGTTCTTGTTTCCAATTCATTCTTCTGATTTTAAAAATTCGTTTCCATACATAATATCTGCACCATTAACATCATAACTATGTTTATCGGTGAACATTAGTATGTCTCTAATAGTGTTGAGTTGTAAGTCATACCAACCATCTGAAGCCATAAGTGTATACTTAAGTTTTTTAGCTGAATTGTACTTGTGCGCAGCCAATCTTATCTTTATTTGATAATTAGGCTTGAGTTGTTGCCACGTGTTTTTCATAATTGTTTATATTTATTATCGTAAGTTGTTAATATTTTGTTTGTAACTTTAATCTAATAAGACCATATATGCTTCAGAGTTTTTAGTTCTAAACCACATACAAGCTTTATGATGTAGTGTTACTAGCTCATTATTCCAACCTTTAGTGTCACCCACGTAGTTAATTCCCATAATTAAGTCATACATAGATAACTCATCAGCATTTAAATAATACTCTTGTCCACTAAATGGATTTGTTACTTTATCACCTTTAGTATAAATCTCTCCATCAAACCACTTAGGTAAAGAGTTTATTACACCATCATCTACTAATTCTTCATATTTCTTTTTTGAATCCATAATTCTATTTTAATTTAAGTTAGTAACTAGTTGAGGAATTGAACCTCAATACTCGTCAGTAGTCTTAGTCTTTCTGAGGTTTTACCCGTCCTTACTAATTCTAGACCTAGTTATCAGTAATCTATTTAGCAATTCAGTTACGTGATAATGCTCTAAGGAATACTCCCGCTAAGTCTTACATATCCTATTAACTTACTCGTCTATTAGATTACAATGAGAGATTACTCTCCTAGTTCTATACTATAATCTTTCTCGTATAGTATATCTTCGATAGAACGATAGTCATACCACTCAGAGTCAAACCATCTGTCTTCCCATCTATTTAATACTTCTTGTTCACCATTTTGATGTCCTAGCACAAAGCTAGTAGTGACAAGCGCTACGGTGATAAACGCTGTTCGTAAATTTTTATTTAATTTCATCTTTTTGTTACTTTATTATTAGTTGTTATCATCCACTCACAGTCATTTACTTTATGGCCCGCGCCATATAAAAATGCTTCACAAGCTTCTGAGTCAGGATTCCATCCATTCTCTTCGTTACACATAGAGCTAATATTATATCTATATACTTCACCATCTTGAAAATCTAGTACGTATATGTATAATCCATTGTCTCTTGCTACATAGTTTATATATTTATCTTTTTCCATATATTATTCTTTCTAAGTCGTCTTTTTTATAATTTCTTTTAATCGGGTAATTTATATACCTCGTCTCTATATCTCTAGCTTTTAATATCTCTTCATTCCATGTTCGCTGGTCTATTTTGTAGAACGTATAGAATACGCCACAAAAGAAACAGAATCCACATATTATTGTAAGATACAATAGTCGTTCTAGTATGTTTACTTTCTTCTCCATGCTTTATGTACTGATGCGGAAACAGCTTGTGATACTATTTGTATAGTATTACCAGTTTTATGGGTGATAATAGGTACGTATGAGTAAGTTTTAGTATTACTACAACTAACACAATTTTTATAACCTAATTCTAATCGCACTGGATGCACAGTGTTTCCACATTTACAATACATATTTTTGTTTATTATTAATATCGAATCTATTAATTGATTTGTTTGTAATTATATATCTGCTTTAATCTTAGCATGTACTAACTCGATTAGTTGATGGTGTGCTTCATAATAATCATCACCATCTAAATCTATATCGCTATATTCTAATTCTCTATCAGTTATTTTAGCTATTTCGTCATAAACTTGCGACACTACGTCGCTAGCTATTCTATCTAATTCACTATTTATACTCATAATGTATCTATTTTATCTATTTGTTTAATTATTTTATTTACTTCTTCGAACGGTCGCCCGTCATCTCTTACTTGTTCAAGTAATCTTTCTAGCGCTAATTTCACTAAAGGTTTATCTATTTCATAATATAATGCGTCTTCCATATTAAGTAAAGCTAATTTATAACCGAAGTTTTTAGCCATTTGCATTAGTAAATAATCATTACTTCCTTTATTAGCTTCTGTAAACTGTAAGAGATAGTCTTCATTGGGCGTAGCCACAATGCCTCTTTCTAATTTATCTAGCTCATTTTTTAAATATTGTTTCATTTCCATATTTTATTATATGCAGCTTTATATTGTTTCGGGAATGAAGATTTTTGCTGCAACTTATATCTTCGATTACCCATACCTTTACATTCACCATAGATTTTAATCATTTCTTGATGATTATGCTTGCGAGCTAGTTTCTTTTGTCTACTATACTCGCATAATTCTTTCATATTAGTTATGCCCATTTGATTGGAGCTTCTACGAATGTTAAACCTTTATACTTAAACCAGTGTGATTTACCGTATTTGTATTGGTCATTTCCTTCTTCATCTTGACCAAGATATTTCTTTTTAAAGCCAAACGAGTTGGGTAGGTCACCAACATTATAACCTTTGTACTCAATACCATTTAATCTAATGATATTTTTACCTATAAATTTAATTGTTTTCATATATCTATTTTAATTTGTTAGTGTAATCGTAATTATTTTGCGCAATAAAGAATCTGTATTTATAGCTATGATTATACATTCTCTCGTATAATACATTATTATGCATAAATAAGTTATTTTCTATTGCTAATTCTTTTGATAATTGAGTATGTATAATATTCATATTCGTTTTATTATATTATCGATTAGTGTTTGTATTTTGTTTGTAATCCTCTTGTTTTAACGCTCCGAAAAGTAAATCATCGAAGTATTCATCTCTTGTTACAAATCTATTCTGTAACTTGCTGTAATATGCTTTAGTTAGTTCTTTCATATTCTTCTATTACTTTAGATTGTTCTTGTTTATTCAAGTTAAATACATTCTTATTAGGAAATAATCTTCTTGAAATCATTATTAATTGAGTTTGATTATACATAGTTATTATTTTAGTAAGTTAATTCTTGTCCAAATCCATCCATTAAACTATTTTCTCCGTGTAATTTAGCGACTGATTGTCTCCATTCCCATTCACGCTTGCGATAGTTATAGTCTGTACACCATTTAATCCAAGCTGAACTTGTATCACATTTACCATATTTCTCTTCGAAATCTCTACATTGTTTTAATTTCGCTGCGATTTTCTTCGCGTCATAGTCTTTAAATTCTTCTTTATACATATCCGTTTATTAATTCAGTTAGTGTTTCTAATGTTATATCGCCATCGACAAACATAATCCAGTAGTCTAAGTTATTTTCTTGCATGATTTATTTATTTAATATTAGTTAACATTGAGAGAATCGAACTCTCACTAGAACCATTATGTTATTTTAAGAGTGTCGTTTACTTTACTTCGACGATATCTCTCACACTTACAGGAACATTTGTTGAACTTGTGTAAGAGTTGTACTTTATAAAGCAGGGGAGAGTGTTTAATTTCTCTTTCATTACTTCATACACTTTATCGTGATTGTAAGTACAAGTTTTACCATTTTTGAATTCAACATTGATTGTTGTGTTTTTGTTGATTAGTGATTTGCGAATAACAAATCTTTTTGAATTAATTGTGTTCATAATTGTGATTTTAATTTAAGTTATTATTATTAGTATTAGTTATTTATTATTATTATCGAAATAGTTATTATATTTGTCTGTGATTATATTATTATATATTGTAAATCAATTTCATCAGTGTGAATAGAATATTCAATATTATTTTTATTTAATAATTCTAGAGTATTATCAATATAGTCAATAGTGTATTCGAATAGAATAAATGTATTATTTTTGAATTTTTTAGATTTTATTTTATTGTCAATAAAGAATTGAGTTGAGTCAGAGATGTAATGAATCTCGTCATTTGGTAATATTGATTGTAATTTATTATAAGTCATATTGTTATTTTATTATATTATCGAGTATTTAATTTTATTTGTCTGTAAGTGTATATTTGTTTAGTAAATGAATATGTCATTATGTCATTGGTCAATATGTCATGATGTGACATTGTGTCATATTATTATTGTTTATATATTTTATAAGAAGTTGAATATTTATTTTTTAATAATTTTTCAATATCTTTTAAATTTTTTGATGTGATTTTATGTGTGAATATTAATTTATTATTTAATATTATAAAATTTAAATTTAATGTGTTAATTAATTTTGTTATATTAATTGTTTGATATTTTTGAGTTGTTATTATCATTGTTTGTTTATTATTATTATCGAGAAAAAGTTGAATTTGTCTGTAATAGGAAGACCAAAAAGGCCCTGGGGCGCCAAAAAAAAGCCATTTTACTAGAGAATTACAGAAAAAAAAAGGGAGGGGGGACACCATAGCTCTCTATTTGTAACGTACTTCTAGATCTCTTCCCCTTAATGATATTATACTACGTATAAATATCTAGATAGGAGTAAGGTATATATATACCTTATATAATAGATATACTATATTACACAGACTTTTTCATATTTACATAAATAAGCAAAAAAGATTTTGTAAAAATTTATATTTATGTGTGAGTATATATACTATAAGAACTAACAAAATATTATGGCTAATATATCCACATATCCGATCGGTACTCCAGCAGCTGGGGATTTAATACCAGGAACTCAACTCTTCACGGACGAAAACGGAAAGACTCACAACTTAACTAAAAACTTTACTGTATCGCAAGTAGCGGCATTTTCTGATTCTACTACTGCATACACTTCTTACGAAGCTAGACTTAATGGCGGAGCTGGAGCAAAACCTACAGTCAATTTATTGCAAAATACTACAGGATTAACACTAGATTGGGCAAGGACAGGGTCCGGTGTGTATAAAGCTACTGTTACCGGCGGTACAATTACACAAGATAAGTTTTGGGCACAAGTAGGTGCTAAAGGTACTGAATTTCCATCTATAATATGGGATACTGCAACAGAAGTTAGGATTAATAATGTTATTTGTAGTACTGGTGCTGCAGTAGATGCAATAACAGAAGCTTACGTAGAAATTAGAATATACTCATAAAACATGGCAAGAATAAGTTCGTATCCGTTTGATACAACTGTTACTGATAATGATGCCTGGATAGGAACAGAAGCTAGTAACAGACAGACAAAACAATTCACTGCATCGGCAGTAGCGAACTATCTTAACCTCAATGCTAAAGTTAATATTGGAGGTCAGATGTCATTTACATGGTCTGATACGCAGAACGGAGGATCAGGTACTATATCAAAAACTGGCGGAGGTGGTTCAACAGCTGCGTTTAACAGTATAACAGAATTAAGATTTAGCAAAAAAGAATTAAATGGTCAAAGAGTAGTAGAGTTTTTGACATATTTAATTGGAAAAGACATTTTAATAGGTCAAGGAGATGAAATTAGTCAATTTGGCCATTATAAATTAAACACATACAATGTAGATCCTGGTAATGCAAGTTACTATATTGCTACATTAACGTATATTGGAGGAAATGGAGCAATTGCTGCGCAAGGAACTCAATATACAGTAATTCATTTTAGTATAGACGCAGGAGATGTTAACTTAAAACAAACTTTTCCTAGTTCTACGCAATGGGTTATAAACAATACAACAGGGAAGGCCGAACCTTCTGTAACTTTAATAGATGGTAATGAAAACCAAATATTTGGACAAGTAGATTACACATCGGCAACACAAATAACAGTTAATTTTGACCAAGCTGTTGCTGGAGCGTCAATTTTAAATTAAATAACTAACAAAACAACTAAAAAATGGCAAGCATTAATTATTACTCAGGGATCAACATGGTTGGCTCTGACATTGATTTCAACAAAAACGAAGCGGTAGCTATTGTTATTGAAAACACTACTGCGCCGGGTAGTCCTTCAACAGGACAAATGTATTATGATACTAGTGATAATACAATGTATTATAGAAACAATTCTGGATGGGTTGAAATGGATGGATCTGGCTCAGGTGTATCTCAACTTACAGCAGGATCGGGAATTAGCTTAAGTGCGGCAACCGGTAATATAACAATAGGAAACACTGGTGTACTAACTGTAAGCACTACAGATGGTACTTATATAGATTTAACTCCTAACATGGCATCAAGTGGAGCTGTTACAGTTACAGCTGATCTTTCAGCAGTAGATGGTACAGCGGGTGCAGGTACTAGATTCTTAGATAAAAATAACAAATGGTCTGTTCCAGCAGGTTCATATACTAAATGGCAATACCAAACAGATGGTGGAACTGCTATTGATATGATTGATGGTGAAGTTTTAAACTTTATTGGCAGTACAGGAATTACACTAGCTGATGCGGCTGCATCTCCAAACACTCTTACTATTACAAATTCAGGTGTAACAAGTATAGTTGCAGGTACTGGTATTTCTGTAAGTGGTGCTACTGGAGCGGTTACAGTTACAAATACAGTAAGTAATACAACTTCTTTAGGTATTGCAAATTCTTCAGCTACAGAGCAATTTACAGTTACTGATACTGTAGATTTACAATTTGCTGCTTCAGGTGGAGCAAGTGTTGCTTTTGATTCTACAAATAAAAGAGTAACATATACAGCACCATCTAATACAAATGAAACATATACATTACCAGTTGCTGCAGGAGCTGCAAATACAGCGGTTCTTAATTTAACAGCTGGTGGTACAGGTTCTGGAATTAAATCTTCAGTAACAATAAGTGGTACTACTGGTGAAATAGCAATTACTGAATCTACAGGAAACAACGGTAGTGTTACAGTTGGTTTACCAACAGATGTAACAGTTGCTGGAGACTTAACGGTTTCAGGTGGTGATATAACATTAGGCGGAACAGGTAGAATACAAGGTATCGATACTATTACTGCTTCTACAGATGCTGCTTCTAAAGGATATGTTGATGGACTTGTAACTGGTGGATTAACCTTTAAAGATGGTTTCAATGCTGGAACCGGTGCAATAGACGGTGGTGGTAACCTTACAACTGGTGGCTCAAGAGTAGCAATATCAGTTGGTGATTACTATGTAGTAACAACAGGTGGTAGTTTTTATGGATCTGTACAATTAGATGATGGAGATTCTGTAATATGTAAACAAGATGCAGCTGCAGGAACATCTGATATAAATGACTGGGTTATTGTTCAGTCTGACGAAGGTGTTACTCAATTTACTTCTAGTAATGCAATGTCTGCTTCAGTTGGTCAAGCAATAACTTCTCAAACTGCTTCAGTTGGATCTGTAACAGTTCAATCATTTGCTTATGATGGTGGAAGTAATGTTGGTCACGTTCCAAGCGGTGGTTCGAATACTAAGTTTTTACGTGGTGATGGTACTTGGGTAGTTCCTACAGATACAGTATATACATTACCTGCTGCAACAGCAACAGTACGAGGTGGTGTTGAACTATTCAGTAATACAGTACAAACAGTAGCTGGTAACAGTGTAAGTGCTACAGCATCTAGAACATACGGTATACAGGTTAATTCTGATGCACAAATGGTAGTAAACGTTCCATGGAGTGATACAACTACTAATAATTATGTTGATAGTTTATCTTGGAATTCTGGTAATGGTGTATTAACGGTTGGTAGATCTGGTCTTTCTGATTTAACAGTAGATTTAGATGGTAGATATATAACAGAAAATGAAACTATAACACTTACTGGTGATGTTACAGGTTCTGGTAAAACAGGTATTGCAACAACAATTGCATCCGCAGCTGTTGAAGCAGGTATGCTTAACAACAACGTTATATCAGGTCAAACTGCACTAGCAGCAACACCAGCTGGTACTGATGAGTTATTAATATCTGATGCGGGTACTATAAAAAGAATTGATGTAAATTTATTAGCTGATGTAATTCATAAACAAAACACATTTGCTGCTACATTAACAAGCTACGGTAACGTAACACACAACTTAGGTACTTACGATGTAATTGTACAGTGTATGGATGCTAGTAGTTACGAAACAATAAAAGTAAGTGTAGATAGAACATCTACAGACGTTGTTGCAATATCAGGTAATTCATTCCCTGCAGGTGAAATTAGAGTAATGATAACGGCTATACAATCATAGCAATAAATAAATTAAATTAAATGGCAAATATCGTCTATTACGAAGACATACAATTCCCTGATAACGTTTATGGTTATTGGGGAACAAATAGTGAATTAAGACTGTGGCACAACGGTACTAATTCTTATGTGTTTAACTACACTACAGGTAGTTTAAATATAGGTAATAGTGTAACAGATGGTGATACTAATTTTTTAGGTGATGATGGATCAGGAGGTGAAGAAACTTATTTTAGATTAGATGGTGGTGATGAAAATGTACAATTTTCACATGATATTTTATTATACGATAATGTTAATTTAAAAATAGGTACTGATGGAGATTTTCAAGCATACCACAACGGTAGTACAACATATCTAAGAAACAACACTGGAACATTAGAAATAAGAAATCAAACATCAGGTGCTTCAGATGTTTATTTCAAAACAACTACAAGTGCTCCATCTTTAGATACATTTATTATATTAGACGGTAGTGCTGAACAAACACAGTTTACTAAAGATACAGAACACCAAGATGGTGTATATGCTAGATTTGGTAACTCAAGTGATTTATCAATTGTACACACCGGATCAACTGGATATTTGCAAAACTATACTGGAGATTTACAAATACAAAATAATTCAAATGGTGATGATATTTTATTTAGATGTGATGATGGATCAGGTGGATTAACTACATATTTTTATTTAAATGGTGGTGATACAAATACCAACTTTCAATTAGATACAATACACCCTGATAATGTAAAAGCTAAGTTTGGTACAAGTGCTGATTTACAAATCTATCATGACGGTAGTAATAGTTATATAAATGAGGTAGGTACTGGTGATTTAATTATAAAGGGTGGTAATGACATATTATTTCAAGATGCTGTTGGTAATACACTAGCTAATATGAATCAAGCAAATAGTGTTGAATTATATTATGGTAATAGTAAAAAGTTTGAAACTACAAGTACAGGGATAGATGTAACTGGAGGACTTACAACTTCAGCATCGTCAAGTATAGCGGGTATAAATATGACCGCTGATATTGCAATGGGTGATTATGATATTACTGGTATAGATGAATTAAAATTTACTTCTGGATCTAAATTTGGAGATCAAGGTAGTAGTAATTATATAAGACTTACTTATAATGCGACTGGTGGTGGTGGAATGCATGTTGTAGATAGTGATGGTAGTTCGCAAGGTTATATTTATGGGGATGGTAATACTACTTCTAGCTTTGGTCTTTTAGATGGTGGTGCTAATTGGGCAGTACGATGTGTAGAAGGTGAAGGAGTTAATTTAAGATACAATAACTCAAAGAAATTCGAAACTTCAAACACAGGTGTAACTGTAACAGGGGATATAACAGTGTCAGGAGGTGATATTTATTTAGACGGTACAGGTCGTATTCAAGGTATTGACACAGTATCGGCTTCTACAGACGCAGCGAGTAAAGCATATGTTGATAATCTTACAACAGGAGTATTAACATATCAAGGAACATGGAACGCAAGTACAAACTCTCCAACATTAAGTAGTGGATCTGGAACCCCAGGTTATTACTATATTGTCTCAGTTGCAGGTTCTACAAATTTAGATGGTATTACAGATTGGGCAGTAGGTGACTGGGCAGTATTCTCAGATCAAGCTACAGATGCTTGGCAAAAAATAGATAATACAGCTGTGGGTAATGTAAGTGGATCAGGTGTTAATAATAGATTAGTATTATGGAGCGGTACAAGCACTGTAGATTCTGATTCAGATTTCTATGTAGATGGTGATACTTTATACACAGATAATTTAGGTGTAAGCAGTAGTATTAATCTTGGTGGAAATATAAATAAAACTTCAGGTAATCTAACAATAGATGTAGCAGGTCAACTTAATCTTGATTCTGGAAATAGTGAAATTCATTTAAAAGGATCTGGTACAACGTTTGGTAAATTATTTGTATCAGGAAGTGATTTTTATATTAATAATCCTACTCAAGATGAGGATATTGTGTTTAGTGGAAATGATGGTGGATCAAGTGTTACAGCTCTTATTTTAGACATGTCAGCTGCTGGCGCCGCAACTTTTAATAGTAATATAACATTATTATCAAGAATAACATTTGATTATGGTGGTGATCATTATTTAGAATCAGGCACTGATACTTGGAATTTTAAAAATTCTAGTGGATCAACTGCACTTACAATAAATCACTCAGATCAATCTTCTAAATTTTTTGGTAATGTAACAATTCCAAGTTACATATATCACAAAGATGATCCTAGTAATGATACATATTTTGGATTTAGTGGTAATGATACTTTTGTAGTTTATACAGCTGGTGGAAGTGGTTTAAATATTGATTCAAATAGAAACGTAACTCTTACAGGTAGTATTACAGTTGGACACGATCTTAAAATGCCTACTAATGGTGAAATAGATTGGAATGCTGGGGCTGTAAAACTTATTGGTACAGCTGATGATATAAAATTACAAGGTGGTTCTTTATCTATAACTGGCGATGGTAGTAATGCTGCGACACTTGAAGAACATCACGATGGGGCTTTTGATATAACGACAGTAGGCGATTTTACTATTGATGCGGCAGGTGATATTATTTTAGATGCGGCTGGTGATGATATTAAATTACGTGTTAGTGGTACTGAATTCGGTAAATTCAACAATGCAAGTAGTAACCTCAATATTTACTCATCAATACAAGACAAAGATATAGTGTTTTGGGGTAATGATAATGGAGCCAGTATAACTGCTCTTACCTTAGATATGTCAGACGCTGGTGTAGCTACTTTTAATTCCAATGTATTAATACCAAGTGGTTATGTTGGTAGAGATGATCATAATGCTATTTTCTTTTCTACAGATAACCAAATCATAATTAGAGTAGCAGATACACATAGAGTTAAACTTAATGCAGATGGGTTATTACCTTATGCTGATAGTTCGTACGATTTAGGTAGTACTTCATTAAGATATTCTAATATTTGGGTAGATAATATTAATGGCGCAACACCTGCTGTTGGAGCCGACTACTTACCATTAGCTGGTGGAACAATGACTGGAAATATTACCTTAAGTGGTGATACAAATATAGTATTAGATACTTCGGTTTCTTCCACGCAAAGTTCAGGTACTATAATTAAAATTGGAAGCCACATGTCTTCGTTAGTAGCAGGAAATATTTACTATGCAGGTAATTCAATGGGTAATTTATACTGGTACGGAGCAGATGCAGATTCATCGTCAACTGAGAACATGTTGGCGCTATCTGTAGGAACTGATGCAGATGTTGATGGTATGTTATTAAATGGTATTTATCATAAAGCATCTCATGGATTAACAGTTGGTGAACCTATTTATTTATCAACAACTTCTATGGCAATGACAAATACAGCTCCAAGTGGCGCTAACGATTATGTAAGAGTGTTAGGATATGCGCTAGATTCTAATCATATATACTTCTGCCCAGATAACACATGGGTAAAAATTAGTTCGTAATGCCTACAATAAACGCTGGGAAATATGGAACTTTACGTTCAGGTTCAACAAGCTCATGGAGTGCAGTAAGAGATGCTTCTACAGCTACTAGTACTATTTCAAATCAGCCTACTAGTAGTACTGGTATAGCCGCAAACTTCACTTATTTAACTGGAAGTAAAGGAAGTGAATGGGGTCTTTATCGTGCTTATTTTGCATTTGACGTAACAAGTTATCAAACGGGTTATAATATTACTAATTTAGAGTTAGAAATTGATCCTTCAAATCTTACTAGTACTAATTTCCCAATTGCTATTATAAAATCAACAGCACAAGGAAATGCTAATTCAAATTTAGTAGCTGGTGATTGGGATAGTCTAGATTTCAGTACTTTGTACGCGGGTAGTTCCTCAACATACTGGCCTGATACAAATAATGTAAGTCAAATAAGTTTAAATTCAAACGCAACAGCCGCGTTTAGTACAGGTTATTTAAAAATCTGTATTGTATGGTTTTATGATTATAATAATACAGCTCCTATATCAACAGGAAATTACTATGCAAGACAAAATTTTGGTTATGTACCAAGAATTAACTTTACAGCTACAGAAATAGGATATTCAAATGATATTATAGGAGTTGATAGTAGTAATATAGGTTCTGTAACAACAGTTGCTACTGCAAATATAGGTACAATTATAGGAGTTTAACAATAAAATTAAATAATATGGCGAATAAATACGAATTACAAATAAAAGATATAATAAAAGAAGAAGGTAAAATAATACGTGTGGATTATAAATATATAGCACACGATGAATTTAACAAAATGGCTTTTATAAAAGGAAGTAAAAATTTAACTGAAAAAGACAAATTAGAAGACTTGTCTTTAGAAGAATGGTTACTTAAAAAAATTAAAACAAAAGGGCAAAAAAACCTAAAAGAACTGCTGGGTCAAAAGACAAACGCATCTAAATAGTAAATTGCGCTTAAAACCAGTGATAATAGTAATACACCCGGCTCGGGAAGAGCAATAAACCAATGTCTAACTTAAAACCAAAACCAATGACATTTTATTACCAGACTCAATCGTGGACTAGTCGACCACAAATTTCAGAAGAAACCCTTAACCTTTGGAAACATCTCGCAGAAAAGAAAAACTGGAGAATAACCCAATTACCTAACGGTTTTTATCAAACTGAATACCAAGATCCCAATGAAGATACTTGGAACGACGTTACGAGACGTGAAACTATTGAAGGAGCAGAGAGCGCTATTGATGGATCAGTAGAACATTATGCTAAAAAAATAGAATTCTTAAAAGGTCCTAAAGTCGTGAAAACTTTTAAATAAACATTTAAATTAAATTAAATTATGTCTAATGCAATCGTAAAAAACCTTAACTTTGGAGACGAAGCTAGGGAAAATGTATTTAAAGGTATAACTAAACTTACACAAGCTGTTAGCTCCACTTTAGGAGCTAGCGGTAAGTGTGTAATGTTAGAAGACGCAACAGGTAAACCTATTATAACAAAAGATGGTGTTACTGTAGCAGATTCAATTATACTTAGAGATCCAGTAGAAAACATGGGCGCTACTTTATTAAAAGAAGCAGCTCGTAAAACAGTTAAAGAAGCGGGTGATGGAACAACCACCGCTACAATCTTAGCTTATGCTATTTTAAAAGAAGCATATAAGGTTTCTGATAAAAATAATTCTAGAGAATTAAAAAATGGAATTAATAGCGCTGTTGAAAAAGTAGTTAAATATCTAGAATCTATAAGTGTTCCAGTAAAAGGAAACATGATAGATCAAATAGCTACTATATCAACAAATAATGATAAAAAATTAGGAGAAATTATTGCTAATGCTTTTAGATCCGTAGATAACACAGGTGTTGTTATGATGGAAGTTTCAGCTTCAGGTAAAACAGAAGTTGAAGTTGTTGAAGGAGTTCAATACGATAAAGGATTAACAAATTCTCATTTTATAACTAACAAGCAGAATAAAACTGCTGAATTAGAAAACCCATTAGTATTATTGGTTGAATCACCTATTGAAACAATAAGACAAATTCAATCAGTGCTAGAGTACGTAATAAAAAACAATAAACCTTTGCTTATTATAGGCGACTTAGAACAAGGTGTTTTATCAGCTCTAGCCATGAATAAAATGAAGGGTAATATAAAGATAAATGTTATTGATGCTCCAACATACGGTATTAATAAGAAACAAACATTAGACGATTTATCTTTATTAACAGGCGCTACCATTGTAAATGAAGATCTAGGTGATGATATGGATTTAATACAGGTAGAATATTTAGGTTCTTGTTTAAAAAGTGTTACATCACACTCTGAGACTATTATTCAAGTAAAAGAAACTTCACATGAAGTTGAAAAAATAATAGAAAGTATAAAAGAAAAATTGAAACAAGAAAATCCTTCTCATGAGGTTATAAAACTAGAGAAAAGATTAGCTATGTTAGCTGCTAAAATAGCTATAGTAAAAGTAGGCGCTAATTCTGATATAGAATTAAAAGAAAAACAAGATAGAGTAGAAGATGCTATATGTGCTACTAAAGCTGCTATAAAAGAAGGAATTGTTCCAGGAGGTGGAGTTGCGTTGTTAAACGCTGCTTTAAAAATGGAAGAAGAAAATGAAGGAGAAAGAGTTTTAGGTAAAGCTATAATATCACCTTATAAAACAATTTTAGATAACGCAGGTGTTGAACAAATTACTATACCTGCTAAAGATGGAGATGGTATTAATGTAGTTACAGGAAATATGGTAAATATGATTAAAGCTGGAATTATAGATCCATTATTAGTTACAAAAAGCGCGTTAAAAAACGCAGCTAGTGTAGCAGCAACTATATTGTCAACCGATTGTGTAATTAATAATTTAAGAATCGATGAAGGCAATAGGTAGAAATTTAATCATACAAAAGACAAAAGAAGGAACTACTAAAACAAAAGGTGGTTTACTTCTTGCAGAAACACATAGAGATGATATTAGATACGTAGAAGCTAATGTTGTATCTGTTGGTGAAGAAATTAAGGGATTAAACAAAGATTCAAGAATATTTTTTGACAGACATGCTGGTCATAAAATAGAAATAGATAAACAAACATATCATGTTATAAAAGTTCAGGATGTAGTTGTTGTGTTATGAAATTAAGCGCTATTAATCTTAAAGATTTACAGATTCTTAAACATTATAGAATAATTAGAAAATGGGCTTGCAAAAATAATGATTTAACCGATGCTGATTTAGAGGTTTTAATTTATTTAGATTGCATGGATCTTTTTAGTAAACATGATTTTGAACAAGGTGTTTATTCTTATAGTTGGGATAATAGAAGATGGAATAGATTAATTCAAAATGGTTGGATAGTAGTATGGAGACATAGAAATAGAACAACTCAAAAATACAATATCTATAAAGTTTCTTTTAAATGTAAGCAACTTATCATGAGAATCTATAGAATTATGTTAGGTGAAGATGATATACCAACTAGCGCAAGAAGAAATAAGTTAATAAAAGGCATTAGTTATACTGATAAAGTAATGACTAAAGCAATACACAATGTAAATAAAGACAAAACAAGATGAAAAAAAGTCCATTAAATTTTGGTTTCGGTTCCCTAACAGGAATGAATAGTATCACAGGAATCGCTAACATGCTAAGATCAAGAAAAAATAGAACAGGCGGTAGTCAAAATGCTATTATGACTAAATTAAATGAAATTAGCACTAAATTAGATGGTGGAACACCACCTGTATCTTCTGCACCACAAGGTGAAACTGCTGGAACAACTGGTTTAGTTAATAGTGCTGAAGATGTAAGTCAAACAATGATAGATCCTACTGAAGTAAATGAAAGCATGATGGGTAAAAATGATATAGTTGGAAATCAAACTGCGCTAATGCATAAAAAAGACCAACAACATACCCATGAAAAGCCTCAATGGAGAAAAGATCACGAAGCAAAATTTCAAGCTAAGAAAGATAAAATTACAGCTGAGAAAGCTAGGCTTTTAAAAATTACTCAAGAAAGAAGAAAAAAAATATACGGTAAATAAATAAATAACTAATTATGTCACATCACAAAAAATACGATCCTTCAATGGAAAGATTAAAACCAGGAACTAAAGTTGGTATAGTAGGTGAATCTCATGTTTGGGACGGACCTTTAAATCAAGAAGGTAGAGCTCACGGTATGGGTTCAAGTTCTGGTATAACAGGAATGGAAGTTTTAAAAGCACCTACTATGTATAAAGCAGGTCCAATAACTAGAATAGCTAAAGGAAAATAATATGTATACACAATATAATAGTCCTTTTTTTAAAGAAGGATTTCCAGAAATAAAAGAAGAAAATAAAGGTAAGTTTACAGCGTGGGCTAAAAAGAACGGTTTTAAAGACGCGTGTTCTGCAGCTTCAGCAGTAATGTCAAGTAAAGATAATTATAGCGAAGAAGTTGTTAAAATGGCTAACTACGCTAATAACTTTGGTTGTAAAAAATAAGATATGTCAAATCACAAAAATATAAAACTTAAAAAAGCACCAGAACTTAACCAAAAAACTAAAGATAGTTTGCAAGGTGAGGCTTGGAAATACGATAAAGCTTTTTATAGTCCTAAATATAAAGTAAATGTAGATCCAGAAGATGGAGTCTTAGAAAACAGAGTGTTTTATAAAGATGGTTCGGAGTTAAAATATGAATCTATCGATAAACCTTTTGACGAAAACAATTCAGCTCCTACTAATTTTTCTACTCCTTTTATGGCTAAAAGTCCTTTAAAAGTAGATCCTTTTGCAAAACCAAAAGAAGAAAAAAATCCACCGCAATACCACGCTCAAAAAATAAGATCTAAAATTGCTATGATGCCATCATCTACTATTAAATCTATAAAAAAAGGCGTACAAAATTTTGTTGATTTTTATAGTGGAGCTAAAAAGAAATTAGATACAAAAAAATAATTATGAATAATAGATTTACATCGCCATTTATGGCAAAAAGTCCTTTAAAAGAAAAGTCTATGTTACAAGAAGATCAAAAAGATCAAGGAACTCCTTGGTCTAAATATGATAGTGATGATATAGCTGCTAACAAAGGATCAGGAAAACCTCTTCCAAAACAATATTTTAAAGGTCAAAGAGTTTACCCAAATGAAAATGACGCGTTTCAAACTGAAGAACAAGCTCAGCAAACAGAAGATTTAGAAAATACAGATAATTAATATGAAAAGTAAATCACCATTCCAACAAAACAGCTGTGCTAAAGCTAGAAAAGAGTTTAAAGCTGGTTATATGAATAGAACAAATAAAACTCCAGAAGAAAATTTAAAAGAATATAATAGAGAGAAAAATGAGTTTTATTGTAATAAAGACACTAACTTTAAAATGAAGCTTAGACCTTCAGGTGATGATGATATTCCTCACACTGATAAACAAATTAGAAAAGCTGAGAAAGAAAAAAAGAAAAAATCATGAGTTCACCATTTCAAAAACAATTTAGTTCAAAATCTCCACTTAAAGAGTTAAAAAAAGGAGAAGCTGGTTTTGAACAAGATCCTCAAGAAAAATACTTTGAAGACATGTCTGACCAAATGGATGAGCAAAGTAAGCCATTAACAAAAGATGAACAAAAAAGATTACACGCGGTCTCTTCAGTTAATTATGACAAAGTTGTTTCATCTGGTGGTGTAGATTTAGGTATAATTAAAAACAAAAATAAGTCATGAGTTCACCATTTCAAAAAGCCTTTTCGGCTAAGTCACCTCTTGGTAATCATAAAAAGATCCAAAGAAAAATAGATATGTTAAGAAACAAGCCTGGAAAAGCTGAGAAAAAAGGATTAAGTTCTGAAAGTGGCGGTGGTATTGATTATGAAGCTATTGCAAAATTAGAATCTCAATTACCAGCAGCAAAAGCATCTCACAACCAATCTAGAACAGAAGAAGGTGATGCTAGAGTTAGAGCTGATGAAGACGCTGCTCAAGGATCTGCAGCAGAAATGCGTAGTCCTTTAAAAAAAAACTCTCCACTAGAAGGTAGTTATTATAGTCCAGCCGGTGAAACATATGTTTCTCACGTGGGTATGATTCAAAATGCGGTTGGAGCTGTGCAAAAAGCTTTGGATTCTTATATGACTGAAAGTGATGAGAATAAAGCTAAAAGATTACAAGCAAGAGTGGATAGTAGAATTAAAAGATTTGATCACGAAACTGATGACGAGGGTAATGTTATGGGCACAGATACAAGTTTTATAAATGAAAAAACTCAAGAATTACAAGATAGAGCTACACAACATTTAGATGCTGCAAATACTAGTAAAAGTAATGAGCAGTTAAAAAAATTAAAAGCTGCATTAACTGCAGGAACAATAACACAAGCACAATACAACGAATTAATAAAATAAACAATGGGACATAAAGGACACTGGGGCGAATATACTGGTAACGCAAAATGGTCAAAAGATCACGCTCATACAAAAGTTACTAAAGGTAATTATAAAGCTTCAGAAAGAGATGATGCTGCTCATATTGATTATCTTAAAAGAGATATCGATTATGACAACAAACACGGTCATAGTGATAAAAACATGACTGCTGATGAAAAGCATATATCTAAATTAGCAGGTGATATGAAGTATGATAAAGAACATCATGGTTCACCAGCAAAAGCTGCTAAACCAGATTATTTAGATTTTGATGGTGATGGTAATAAGTCAGAACCTATGGTAGAAGCTTTAGATTCACCAGCTCAAAACAAAGTAGAAGGATTATCTCATGGTCAATTACAAAAAAAATCCGATAAAGGTTATAAAAGACATATGGAGATGCATAGTTCAGCGAAGTCACCAATTCCACACGTTAACAAGTTTATGGATAAAGATCATCCACATAATAAAAGAGCAGATCACGATGAAAGTATACACTCTCATAAAGGAAAAAAATAACTAATAAAAACAATTAAAATGGGATACGATAAAAAACCAAAAGACGAAGGTTCACCAATGCCAAATTTAAATAAAGGATATGGTCATGAATCAGTAAAAACAGAAAAACATAACTTAATGAATGACAATCCAATAGCAAAAGATGCTAGTGGAGGAAGAGATGAATCTTTTATGTCTAAGCATTCAAAATCAAAAATGTAACAGTACGAGAACTGTTTAAAACTCGAGTCAAACAATAACAATAACAATAACAAAAACAAAACAAAATGGCAAAATTTGTAAAATTTAAAATTTCTAACGGTACTACTTTAGCTGCTGGTGGAAACTACGCAAGAGACGTACTCGTTAATATTGACGATATTGAAAACGTAGCTGATGCTGTAAATGTTGGTGTTTATACTGCAATTGTAACACTAAAAGGTATCGTAGGATTAGATAACGAAGCTGCTGCTGCTACTATTGGTGGTAGAATACTTACTTTACGTATATCTACTTCTTCTACTGCTGCTGTAAACCCAACTGCTATTACAGTAAGTGGAAACATGCCTTCACAATCAATTATGAAAGCTATGACTGCAAACCCAGGTGGGGTTGCTGCTTCTGCTCAATTAGGATTAGATGGTGGTGGAGTAAGAGGTACTGATGACCAAATGTACTGGGATAGTGCGGTATTCAGTTCTGATAACAGTTTATAAACTAAATTATGAAATCTAGAGGCTTAGGTGACAACATAGAGAAGTTTACAAAAGCTTCAGGTATCAAAAAGTTAGTTGATAATGTATCAAAAGGTTTAAACATTCCCTGCGGCTGTTCAGGTCGTAGGGATGCTTTAAACAAAATGTTTCCTTCAAGAAAATAATTATGGCTTTTAAATTAAACAATCCTCCTTATATTAAAAAAACTCCGGTATATCATGTACCTATGGAAGATGGCGTAATGGGTAAGGCTAATAATAATGGGACTATTATCATAAATAAAGATGTAGATCCTGAGCAAGCAGAAAAAGTAGTAGCTCATGAAGAGGTTCACATTGATCAAATGAAAAGAGGTGATTTAAATTATGATGATGAAAATGTATATTGGAAAGGAAAAGTATTTCCAAGAAGCGAAATGAATGAAGGTGATTCTGCTTTACCATGGGAAGATGAAGCGTATAAAAAAGTAGTATGAGTAAAAAGAAATTCAAAGACACAACCGTTGGACAATTATTGTTTGGAGCAGCTTCTGTAATAAATCCTACTTTAGGAAATGTATTACAAGGCGTAACTTCACCAAAAGAGGCTATTGAAGCCATTACTAAAGCCGATGCTCCTGCAGAGGATAAAGTAAAATTACAACAGATAATATACGAACAACAAACAAAAGAAATTGAAGCTATCACATCAAGATGGAAAGCTGATTCTATGTCCGATTCTTGGTTAAGTAAGAACGTACGTCCACTAGTGTTAGTGTGGTGTATAGTTATATTTTCAATGGCAGGAATTTTAGACAGTATAGAAACGCTACCATTTCATATAAATGAATTATGGAATGATACTTTCGAGAAGATAATGATGTCAGTCGTCTTAGCCTATTTCGGTGGACGAACGACGGAAAAAGCAAGTAATATATTTAAACAAAAATAAAAATTAAAATGGGATATTTTAGCAAAGCAATAGCTATAACAAAAAGCGATACAATAAATACTCTTCCAGCATGGGAATTTATGAATCAAACTGGAACTCTAGGTACTTACTTAGCAGGTTCTTTAATTTATGTTGGAGGTGCAGGAGATGTTAATGTTATCCCTGCGGGAACATTAGGCGCACAAGACACAGTAGTAGGTTTAACAGTTTCTGCTGGAGGTACTGGTTATACTGGAGCAAACAACGTAGCTACAACAACAAACGGAAGTGGTTCAGGTTTAACAGTAAATACAACTGTAGGTGCTGGAGCAGTAACAGCGGTTGCTATAGGTAATAGTGCTGGTACTGGATACAAAGTAGGAGATACAATAACAGTTTCTGGTGGTGGTGGTAATGCAACTTTAACAGTAGACGAGGTAAGAAGTTTGTTACCTGTCGTAGGAGATGGGGTTGAGTTTTCTGGATTAGACGCGGGAGATATTATACCTATTTACGTTGACTATGTATTAAGCACAAATACTACTGCTACACTTTTAGTAGCTGGTAGAGAATCAAGTATGTAAATAACTGATATATAGGTGACTATATAAATAAGAATAATAACAAATTAAATTAAATTAAAATCATGAGTGAAGAAATTAAAAAAATTACTGAAGAGCAATTAGAAAAAGTAAACAAACAACAAGCTGAACTTAGCGAGTTGTTAAGATCATTAGGTGTATTAGATGTTCAAAAACATAATATACATCAAAAAATAAATGATATATCTAAAGTTGTTGAAGAAACTAAACAAGAATTAGAAGAACAATACGGAAAGGTAAATATTAATCTATCTGATGGTACTTATTCTAAAATAGAAGAGGAAAAAAAAGGTGACAAGTAATATTAGAAAAATCAGTATTGGATCTGATTATAAAAATGACGCCATGCATTACGCGATTGGGCAACAAGTCTATGGTGGACATGATATAGCTTATATCATATATGATGAATCTGATAATTCTTATAATATTTATATAAAGAAAAACAATGAGGTATTGCCTTGGAAGAAGTTTAATTCTCACATGGCAATATCTGTTGAGTATGATTTAGAATACTAATGAAAAGTTTATATGATTTTATTATACAACCTTTAGGTGATAAATATAGTAACACAGTAAAGATTGGAAACAAAAATATTGTTGTTAATACTAAAATTGAAAACTGGAAGTTTGTAAATAGATTAGCAGTAGTAAAACAAACTCCTTTAGCTTTTAATACTAAAGTAAAAGTAGGAGATATTGTAGTAATTCATCAAAATGTTTTTAGAACCTTTTATAATATGAAAGGTGAAAAGAAAAAAAGTAGATCTTACTTTAAAGATGATTTATATTTTTGTGCTATTGATCAGATATATTTATATAAAAATAAAGAAGGTTGGCATAGTTTTGGCGATAGATGTTTTATAAAACCTATTAAAAATACTGATGATCTAACGTTAGATAAAGAGAAAAAGTTAATTGGCATATTAAAATATGGTAATAACTCGTTAAACGCACTTAATATTAACCCAGAGGACCTAGTAGGTTATACACCGAATGGAGAATGGGAGTTTTTAGTAGAAGGAGAGCGTTTATATTGTATGAAATCAAATGATATTGTTATAAAGTATGAGCGTAAAGGAAACGAAAAAGAATATAATCCAAGCTGGGCGAGTAGCAGTTAAAGAATTAATTAAAGTTGCTAAAGAACCCATTATAGATTTTGGACCAGATATTTCCGCAGATAGATTAAAGAATGCTGCAGCTACTAAAAAATTAGCAATATTTGATGCTTTTGAGATTTTGAATAGAATACAAGAAGAGCAAGATATGTTAGAAAATAAACCTAAAGAAGTGAAGAAAGAAACTACTTTTAAAGGTTTTGCAGAAGGGAGATCTAAGTAATGTACGAGCAAACTTTATATAAAGTATTACCTGATTATATTAAACCTAAAACTCTTAAAAAACAAAATAAATTTAAGAAATGGGAGTATGGATATAATGAAGATCACGACGTAGTAGTTATATCTAAAACAGGTGAAATAGGTGAGGTGTATGAAATTCAAAATTTAAAAATAGCTTTACCTAAAAAAGAAAAGGTTCATAAATTTGAAAATGATAAATGGAGTAAGACTGAGTATCCTAAAACTTTAAGTAAAATTAAAACAGTTTTTGATTGGAAACAATATCCTCAAGACTTTAAAGAAAAGTGGTTTGAATATATTGATGAAGAATTTAAAAGACGGGAAGAAGGTTTTTGGTTTTATAATAAAGGAAAAGCTACTTATATCACAGGTACTCATTACATGTATTTGCAATGGTCTAAGATTGATGTTGGAGCACCTGATTATAGAGAAGCAAATAGATTATTCTTTATATTTTGGGAAGCTTGTAAAGCTGATATAAGAGCATATGGAATGTGTTATCTTAAAAACAGACGTTCTGGATTTTCTTTTATGGCTTCAGGAGAAGTTGTAAACTTAGCTACAATATCTAGTGATTCAAGGTATGGAATACTATCTAAAACAGGTCCTGATGCTAAAAAAATGTTTACTGACAAAGTAGTTCCAATATCAGTTAATTATCCTTTCTTTTTTAAACCGATTCAAGATGGTATGGATCGACCTAAAACAGAATTAGCATATAGAGTGCCAGCTTCTAAATTTACTAGAAAAAGTATAGAATCAGGAAGTGAGGATTTAGAACTACAAGGTCTTGATACAACAATTGACTGGAAAAATACAGGGGATAATAGTTATGATGGTGAAAAATTAAAACTATTAGTACATGATGAATCTGGTAAATGGGAAAGACCAAACAATATTTTAAATAACTGGAGGGTTACAAAAACCACTCTAAGACTTGGTAGTAGGATTATTGGTAAGTGCATGATGGGATCAACATCTAACGCATTAGATAAAGGAGGTAGAAATTTTAAAAAACTATATGATGATTCAGATGTTACGAAAAGAAACAGCAATGGACAGACTCGCTCAGGACTATATTCTTTGTTCATTCCTATGGAATGGAATTACGAAGGATACATTGATTCTTACGGGATGCCTGTATTCGACACCCCACAAAGAAAAGTGCATGGACCTCATGGAGTACCAATTAAACTCGGAGTTGTTAAATACTGGGAAAATGAGGTAGAAGGATTAAAAGAAGATCAAGATGGGTTAAATGAATTTTATAGACAATTCCCAAGAACTACTAAGCATGCTTTTAGAGATGAATCTAAATCATCTTTATTTAATCTTACAAAAATATATCAACAGATAGATTTTAATGAAGATTTAAAAAATACATTAGGAGTTACAAAGGGTAGTTTTCAATGGGAAAATGGTCAAAAAGACACAAAAGTTATATTTGTTCCAAACAATCAAGGAAGATTTTTAGTAACGTGGGTTCCACCTGCACAACTTCAAAACAAAAGATATTTAAAAAATGGAATTAATTATCCTGGTAATGAGCATTGTGGTGCTTTTGGATGTGACCCATATGATATATCAGGAACAGTAGATAAAAGAGGATCTAACGGGTCTTTACACGGTTTAACAAAATTTAGCATGGAAGAAGTTCCACCTAATCATTTTTTCTTAGAATATATAGCTCGTCCACAAACTGCTGAAATATTTTTTGAAGATGTACTTATGGCTTGCGTATTTTATGGAATGCCAATATTAGCAGAAAACAATAAACCAAGATTACTTTATTATTTTAAACGTAGGGGTTATAGAGGTTTTGCTATGAACAGACCAGATAAAAAAAGAAATAAGTTATCTGTTACAGAAAGAGAAATAGGTGGTATACCTAATTCAAGCGAAGACATTAAACAAGCTCACGCATCTGCAATTGAAACCTATATAGAACATTTTATAGGATTAAAAGAAACAGGTTATGGAGATATGTATTTTCAAAGAACATTAGAGGATTGGTCTAAATTTAATATAAATAACAGGACAACTCATGATGCTTCAATTAGTTCAGGTTTAGCTTTAATGGCTTGTAACAAACACAGGTATTCACCTGTTAACAAGAGAGAGTTAAAAGCTGTTGATCTAGGTATAAAAAAATACAACAATAAAGGAACTTTATCAAAAATTATAAATTAATGAATATATATACTAATACCAATAGTGCTTTCCCTAGTCAAGTAGTGAGTGATGCTGAAAAAGCAAGTATTGAATATGGGAGTCAAGTTGCTATGGCCATAGAATATGAATGGTTTAAGACAGGAAGAACTAATGGAAATAGGTATTTAACTAATTGGAATCAATTTCACCAATTAAGATTATATGCTCGTGGAGAACAAAGCATACAAAAATATAAAGATGAATTATCTATTAATGGTGATTTGTCTTATCTTAATTTAGATTGGCAACCAGTTCCTATATTATCTAAATTTGTAGATATAGTTGTAAATGGCATATCTGCTAAAACATATGATATTAAAGCATACGCTCAAGATCCAGAGTCTATAAAGCAAAGAACTAAGTACGCTGCTAAAATACAAGAGGATATGCTTGCTAGAGAATATCTTAATTCTTTAAAGCAATCTTTAGGTATAAACTTATACCAAAGCTCTTCACCTGAAATACTACCTGAAACTCCTGAAGAACTTGAACTTCACATGCAACTATCTTATAAGCAAAGTATAGAGATAGCTGAAGAAGAAGCTATATCTTCTGTTATGGATCATAACAAATACGATTTAACAAAGCGAAGATTAAACATGGACTTAGCTGTTTGTGGTATTGCAGCTTGTAAAACAAACTTTAATACAGCTGAGGGTATAACAGTAGATTATGTAGATCCAGCTTATATGGTTTATTCATATACTGAAGATCCTAATTTTGAAGATATATATTATGTAGGAGAAATAAAGTCTATTACAATTCCTGAACTTAAAAAAGAATTTCCTGATATATCTAATGAAGAATTAGAAAGAATACAGAAAATGCCTGGAAATAGAAATTATATTACAGGTTGGGGAGGTTATGATGAAAATACTGTTCAAATAATGTATTTTGATTATAAAACATATCATAACCAAGTATTTAAAATAAAACAAACAGATCAAGGTTTAGAAAAAGCCTTAGAAAAAGATGATACTTTTAATCCTCCACAAAATGATGGGTTTGAAAAAGTAAGTAGAAGTATAGAGGTTTTATATAGTGGTGCTAAAGTGCTGGGAACTGATACTATGTTAAAGTGGGAACTTGCTGAAAACATGTCTAGACCTATGTCAGATACTACAAAAGTAGAAATGAATTACGCGATATGTGCGCCACGTATGTATAAAGGTAGAATAGAATCACTTGTAAGTAAGTGTATTGGTTTTGCTGATATGATACAATTAACCCACTTAAAACTACAACAAGTGTTAGCTAAAATGGTACCAGACGGTGTTTATTTAGACATGGACGGTCTTGCTGAAGTTGATTTAGGTAACGGAACTAATTATAATCCAGCAGAAGCATTAAATATGTATTTCCAAACTGGTAGTATTGTTGGTAGATCTCTTACTCAAGATGGTGATATGAATCCTGGAAAAGTTCCTATTCAAGAATTAACAGCTAGTTCTGGCCAAGGTAAGATACAAAGTTTAATTTCTACATATCAATATTATTTACAAATGATAAGAGATGTAACGGGATTAAATGAAGCGAGAGATGGTAGTACACCAGATAAACAAACATTAGTTGGTTTACAAAAAATGGCAGCTAACGCGTCTAATGTAGCTACTAGACACATCAAACAAGCTGGTTTATATATAACATTAAGGATAGCAGAAAATATTGCTTTAAAAATAGCAGACGCATTAGAATTTCCATTAACAGCTGAGTCTTTAGTTAATAATATTTCTAATTACAATGTAAATACTTTGATTGAGGTTCAAAATCTTAATCTTCATGATTTTGGTATATATTTAGAATTAGAACCAGACGAAGAACAGCAAGCTCAATTAGAGCAAAATATTCAAATGGCTTTACAGCAAGGTGGGATTGATTTAGAAGATGCTATAGATTTAAGACAAATAAAAAATCTTAAATTAGCTAATCAGTTATTAAAAGTAAAACGTAAAGCTAAAGGTAAGCAAGATCAAGAAAACTCTATGGCTCAAGCTAGAGCTCAATCTGAAGCTCAAGCTGATGCAGCTGAAAAAATAGGTTTAGCAGAAGTTCAAAAACAAGAAGCTATTTCTGGATCTAAAGTTCAATATGAACAAGCAAGATCTCAGATGGAGATTCAACGTATGCAAACTGCTGCACAATTAGAACAAGAAAAAATGCAGACTCAATTCCAGTATGATATGCAACTAAAGCAGATGGATATGCAGTCAATGCAAGATAAAGAACAAAGAATAGAAGATCGTAAAGATAAGCGTATAAAAATGGAAGGTACGCAACAAAGTCAAATGATAGATCAAAGAAAAAATGATTTAATGCCAATTGATTTTGAAAAAGAAGGTGCAAACCCACAAGCTGATGGAATGCCGCAAGGACCAACAGCTTAATTATTAATTATTTAATTATATTATATTATGTCAGAATTAAAAACAAATGAACCTGTTAAACAGGAAGGTGACTTTAAAATAAAGTCTAAGCCTAAAAAACCTAAACAATTAGGTAATAGTGAACAGGAAGTAAAGAAAGTAAATTTAAAAGAACCGTTGGTAGAAATACCTAACGATGTTACCAAGGTTACAATACCTAAGGAAACACTTAAAGAAGAAGATAATGCCATTCAAATCGGAGAAACAAAGGAAGTACCTGTGGAAAAACCATCCGGAGATAGCGCAGAGGTGGGAGAACCTATACAAGAGTCCAACGAGACTACTGAAGGGTTTTCTCCAATCAAAGAAGTAACAGAAGAAGTTAAAAAAGTAGAAGCAGAAATAAAAGAAGCTATTAGAGATGAAAAAGTATTAGGTAAACAATTACCTGAGAACATCGAAAAACTAGTTAATTTTATGGAAGAAACTGGTGGGACAATAGAAGATTACACTAGATTAAATGCTGATTATACTACTGTAGATGATACTACTTTATTAAAAGAATATTATAAGCAGACTAAACCACATTTAGATGCTGAAGAAATAGACTTTATCATGGAAGATAAATTCGATTTCGATACAGAAATTGACGAAGAGCGTGACGTCAAAAAGAAAAAACTCGCTAAAAAAGAGGAGATTGCAAAAGCTAAAAGCTTTTTAGAAGAAACTAAGAATAAATATTACGACGAAATCAAGTTGAGAACCGGCGTAACTCAGGATCAACAAAAAGCTATGGACTTTTTCAATCGATACAATAAGCAGCAAGAAATAGCTGAGCAACAACATCAAGCATTCCAGGAAAATACAAAACAACTTTTCAATGAAAATTTCGAAGGTTTCGATATATCGGTGGGAGATAAAAAATATAAGTACAATATAAAGGATGTAGATAAAGTTGCTGAAAACCAATCAAACATTAACAATTTAGTTAAGAAGTTCTTAGACAATGAAGGTAATGTTACTGATGCGGCTGGTTATCACAAAGCAATTTATGCGGCTGAAAATGTAGATAGAATCGCGTCTCATTTTTATGAGCAAGGAAAAGCAGATGCAGTTAAAGACGTGGTGAATAAATCTAAAAATTTATCACCTATAAAAGCTAGAACCCAACAAGGTGAAGTTTTTGTAAATGGCTTTAAAGTTAAATCTGTTTCCGGAGCTGATTCTTCTAAATTGAAAATTAAAAGAAGAAAATTTAACTAATTAAAAATTAAAAATTATGAGTTTATCTCCACAATTTGGTAGTATTATTCCAAGTCCGATTCAAACTCCATCACCTTCAGCTTATTTAGCTTTTAACGGTGGAGCGAATGACTTTGCGCAACAATATTTACCAGAAATTTACGAACAAGAAGTAGAGCGTTATGGAAACAGAACGTTATCTGGCTTTTTGAGAATGGTTGGGGCAGAAATGCCAATGACCTCAGATCAAGTAATCTGGTCTGAACAAAATAGATTACATATATCCTATGACAACTGTGGTGTAGCTGCAGGAGGAGGAGCTGGTGCTGGTTTAGCATCTGTTGTTACAATTCCGGTTGGTGTTGCAGGTGTAACTAACGTTATATCTATTAATGATACTGTTGTGCTTTTAGACCCTAACGGGACAGAAGCAAAAGGTATTGTTACAGCAAGAGCTGCTGGTAACGTAACAGTTCAACCATTTGCTAATGCAACATTTGATGCACAAGGTATTACTATCTCTGGTGGTGGTGCAACTGGTGCTGTAAAAATGTTTGTTTATGGTTCTGATTATACAAAAGGATCAAGTATTGGAGCAGGAGTAGGAAACTCTGCTGCTAGAATAAGTGTTGACCCTTCGTTCACACAGTTTTCTAACTCACCAGTAATCATAAGAGATCAGTACGTTGTTACTGGATCTGATATGGCACAGATTGGTTGGGTTGAAGTTGCTACTGAAGATGGTGCTTCTGGATACCTTTGGTATTTAAAAGCTGAATCTGAAACTAGATTAAGATTCGAAGATTACTTAGAAATGGCAATGGTAGAAGGTGAATTAAACGCTAATGTTAATGGTGCTGCAGGAAGTTATGCTACTGCTGTTTTACCAGGTACACAAGGTTTATTTGCTGCTATTAGAGCTAGAGGTAATGTAAACGTTGGTTTTACAGCGGCTGCAGGACTTGATGAGTTTGATGCTATTCTTAAAAACCTAGATACTCAAGGAGCTATTGAAGAAAACATGTTATTCTTACAGAGACAAACATCTCTTGATTTTGACGATATGTTAGCTTCTATCTCTGGTGGTTTCGCTGGTGGTACTGCTTTCGGTTTATTCGAAAATTCAGAAGAAATGGCACTTAACTTAGGCTTCTCTGGTTTTAGAAGAGGTTCTTATGACTTCTATAAAACTGATTGGAAATACTTAAACGATGCTTCTACTAGAGGTGCTATCGTTGGTACAAATTCAATTGAAGGTGTATTAGTTCCTGCTGGAACAAGTACTGTTTATGATCAAATCTTAGGTACTAACATTAGAAGACCTTTCTTACACGTAAGATATAGAGCTTCTCAAGGTGACGACAGAAGAATGAAATCATGGTTAACTGGTGCTGCTGGTGGTGCATTTACTTCAACTCTTGATGCTATGGAAGTTAACTTCCTATCTGAAAGATGTTTAGTAACTCAAGCTGCTAACAACTTCGTTTTATTCCAAGGATTATAGTAATCCAAATTTAAATAATTATCCCCGTCTTCGGGCGGGGTAATTATTATTAACTATTTAATTATATTATATTATGTCAAAAAATGAAAAAAAAGTAGAGGTTAAAAAACCTCAAGGCCCAAAATGGGAAGTAAGAGATAGAGTTTATTATTTAAAAGGAGATAAGTCTCCTTTAACTTTAACAATACCAGGTAAGCATTCAAAAAAGCATGCATTACTTTGGTTTGATGAAACTACAGGAAAACAAAGAGAAATAAGATATGCAACCAATCAAGATTCACCATTAGTCGACGAACAAAAAGGTGAAGCAACGATGGGTCATATAATTTTTAGAGACGGTTTTTTGAAAGTTCCTAAAAATAAACAGAATTTACAAAAACTACTTTCACTATATCACCCTTTAAAAAATAAAATATATGAAGAGTATAGTGCTGTAGCAGAAGCTAAAGATGAATTATATGATTTAGAAATGGAAATAGAAGCATTAAATGCAGCTAGAAACATAGATATAGATCATGCTGAAGCTATATTAAGAGTTGAAAAAGGTTCTGAAGTAAATAATATGAGCTCTAAAGAAATTAAAAGAGATTTATTATTGTTTGCAAAAAATAATCCAAAGTTATTTATTGCATTAGCTAATGATGAGAATGTGCAATTGAGAAATTTTTCTATTAAAGCTAGGGAACTAGGTATAATAAAGCTGTCTCAAGATCAAAGAACGTTCTCTTGGGGATCAAACAACAGGAAGTTAATGAATGTTCCTTTTGATGAAAACCCTTATTCAGCTTTTGCTGCTTTCTTAAAAACAGATGAGGGAGTAGAAATTTATAAATCTATAGATAAAAAGCTTAATTAACAAGTGATAATAATAGAGGGGTGACACTTTGTCACCTCTGTATTATAATAAAAAAAATATAATGGCAGTAAATATAAATACAGTATACACAACAGTCTTGTACATATTAAACAAAGAACAAAGAGGATATGTTACTCCATCAGAGTTTAATAGTATTTCTGCTCAAGTACAAAACGAAATATTTCAAGCTTATTTTCCAGACGGAAATCAAGTTAATAGATACAATCAAAATAATCAACAGAATGATACAGAATTCTTTAACATGTTTAAAGATACTGCTTACAAGTTATATCCATTTGAACAAGATATAGCTTTTACTTATGTTGCTGGTAATACAGCTTGGCAAAATAACACTGCAAACGTTATCTACAAATTAGGTCAAATAATATCTACATACAATACAACAAACGTAAACAATCCAGTACGTGATTCAATAACTCAATTAACTAGTAAAAAAGATTTTGAATTAATTACAAGATCTAATTTAACTAGTCCTACCAATCAATATCCTATATGTTACACTACTAATAATGCAGGTTCATTAATAGTAAGAGTATCTCCTAATCCAGATGTTTTAAGTATAAATTGCTTAACTATTCCTACAGCTCCTATTTGGGGTTTTACTACTGGTAATTTAGGTCAATATATATACAATGCTGGTACTTCTACTGATTTTGAATTAGATATTTCAGAACAAACTAATATTATAACACAAGTTTTAAAATATTGTGGTATAATAATAAATGATCCTACAATAATACAAACTGCAGAACAAGAAGCAATGTCAGTTTCACAAAATGAAAAATCATAATGGCGCAAATAACAGAAACTAACCAACAATATTATCAAGGCTCACAAGGCTTTAGAGGAACAGGTAACGCCTTAACAATTACTACTACATTTGACACTGATCTTGTATATGGTAGTTGGAATCCAACAGTAGCAGAGTATGCTTTAAATAATTTTAAAATATATACTAGTACTACAGGTTTTCCAGGTAGTTGGACTGAGTATGTGTTACAATATTCTGTAACTGGAAACGCTATAACATTTGCTGCTAACCCTGCTAATAATTTATATATAGTTGTACAATTAAAAGTATTAACTGGTGGTCAGTATGCTAATACTCCAGCAGAAGAAGCAGTAGGAGATGCCGTAGAAGAAAACTATGGAAGTTATCAATATATAAAACTAGGAGATATAATAAATAATTACATGGTTGGTTATGTGGGTGATGGAAAAATACTTCAAACTGCTAAAAAATCAGATGTATTATTTTTTGCTAAACGATCTTTACAAGAATTTAGTTATGATACTTTGAAAAGTATTAAATCTCAAGAATTAACTGTACCAGATAATTTATCTTTAATTATGCCACAAGATTATGTTAATTATGTAGCATTGTCTTGGATAGATCATTATGGGGTAAAAAGACCTATATATCCTAACAATAATTTAACTATAAATCCTTATACTAAATTATTACAAGATAACGCAGGAGTACCAACTCAAGATAATTTTGGTGAAGATTTAGAAGGAACGTCAATAACTGTAGAAAGATGGCAAGATACTAATCCTAATAGATTATTAAATGAAGAGGCTTTATATCTACAAGATGAATGGGCTTATGGATGGTACTCTAATGATTTTGGTTCCGGACCATGGAATTGGGGAAGATTATATGGAATAGATCCTCAATATTCTAACACTAATGGATGGTTTGGAATAAATGAAAGAGAAGGTAAGTTTACTTTTTCTAGTAACTTAAGAGATAGATTAATTGTGTTAGAGTACATATCTGATGGACTTGCTTATGATTTAGATACTAGAGTGCCTAAAATGGCTGAAGAAGCAATGTATATGAGTATATCATATAATTTATTAGCTGGTAGAGCAGGTGTTCCTGAAGGTCTAGTAGCAAGATTTAAAAAAGATAGAAGAGCAGCATTAAGAAATGCTAAGATAAGATTATCAAATATTAAACTTGAAGAAATAGTTCAAGTAATGAGAGGTCAATCTAAATGGATTAAACACTAAAATTTAATGGCAAAAGTAACCAATAATTTCATTAAAGGTAGAATGAACAAAGATCTTGATGATCGGTTATTACCTAAAGATGAATATAGAAACGCGATAAATGCTCAGGTCAGTAGATCTGAAGGTCCTAATGTAGGTGCTTTAGAAAATGTTTTAGGTAATATTTTATCTTTTGATTTTAGAGAACTAACCAATAATGATAATTTATTTTCTATAGGTTATTGTACTGATGAAATAAACAATAGAGTTTTTTTATTTTTAACAGATAATACAGGTGATGCTTACAAAAGATCAGCTGGATCGGGTAAAACTTCTTACATAGTAGTATATGACGCAAACACTGCCGCAGCATCTATATTAGTTAATGGTGATTTTTTAAATTTTTCTACTTTATTTCCAATAACTGGTGTTAATATATTAGAAGATTTATTATTTTTTACTGATAATAGAAATCAACCAAGAGTTATAAATGTATCTTTAGCTAACCAAAACAATAGTAGTAATCCATTGTATTATACAACTGAAGATCAAATATCTGTTGCTAAATATAATCCTTATCAACCAATAGAATTATATAGACCAGCTTTTAATACAGCAACTGATTACGAGACATCTATGTATGATGTTGTAAGTAAATACTATCCTAATGGTGGTATAGGTGTATTAACTCAAAATTATATAAGCACTGGTATTACAATGAGAATTAGAAAATCTGATTATCAAGGAGATTTAGTTGTAGGTTCAACTATAGCTTATATTAAAAATAGTGAGTTTGTAGAAACACCTGTTACAGTTACGTCTATAGTTGGCGTGCTTACGGGAAATAATTCTGCTTTTTTTACTGTAACTTTAAGCGGAGCATGGCAAATTGAAGGACAAGATATTACGTTAAACACTGGTGATGAAATAATATTTAATTATAATCCTTATTATCAAATTGATTACAATGGTGATTCAGATTATTTAGAAGAATTATTTGTAAGATTTGCTTATAGGTATAAGTTTGAAAACGGTGAATACTCTATAATGTCACCATTTACTCAAGAATGTTTTATACCAAAACAAGATGGTTATTTTATGTATAAAATAAACAGTGATAACACCACATCAAACACTTCCACTACTCCACCAACTGCAACTAATGCTCCTATATTAGATATAACTGATGAAGAAGATACTTATAGAAGTACTGTTGTTGAGTTTATGGAGAATAAGGTTAATAAAATACTATTAAGAATACCATTACCGGCAACTTCTAGCAATTTAAATAAAACTTTTAAAATAACAGATATAGATATATTGTATAAAGAATCTAATTCAACTAATATTAATGTTATTGAAACAGTTCCAATGTCTAGAGTTCTAAATGGATATGGTAGAGCGGATGTTAATGGTGCTACTACTACTACTGCCTCTGTAGCTATAGACAATGTATCTGGTTCTATTAAAGTAGGTGCTTTAGTTAGTGGAGATGGTATAGTTAATAATCCTACTGTGGTAAGTTATGACGGTGGAAGCGCTCTTGTTTTATCAACACCTCAAAGTTTAGCAAACAATGCTGGTTTATCATTTGGCGATATTAATGTATTTGAGTACGAATATCAATCTACAAAGCCGTATAAAGTTTTACCTTCTAGTGAAACCACAAGAACATATGATAAAGTACCAGTAAGAGCATTGTCTCAAGAAATTATAAGTAATAGAGTTGTGTATGGAAACTTTTTAGACAAACACACTCCTCCAAATACTATCGATTATAACGTTGCTGTAAGTCCAAAATCTGAATTTAGTTTAGGTACAGCAACAGCTACTAATACAAATATAATACCCGCTAACACATCGGCTGGAGTTTCTATAGCTATTGGCAGCATTGTAGGATCATGGACAAACGGTTACATAGTTACATCAAGTGTGGTTGGAGCAATACCAGCTAACACGGTGATAGCAACAAATACAGGTACGTCAATTACATTGTCTGCTGATACTAATAATGTAGCTATAGCAGCAGCTTCAACACTTACTTTTACAGCTCCTAATAATGTAAGATATACAACAAGTAAAATAGAATACCCTAATCACTCATTAAAACAAAATAGAAATTATCAAGTAGGTGTAGTGTTATCAGATAAGTTTGGTAGACAATCTACAGTTATATTAGCAGATGGAGATAGCTCTGTTAAGTTTAATAATGAATCTTATTTAGGTTCTACTGTTTTTTCAAGATACATAACTTCAAGTGTAGAAGCTTTGTCTTTTCCTGGAAATTCTTTAAAAGTTTTATTTAATAATCCTATATCAGGAGGAACAACAGGTATATATAATGGTGATCCTGCTAGCGCGGATTATAATCCATTAGGCTGGTACTCATATAAAATAGTTGTAAAACAAACAGAGCAAGAGTATTATAATGTTTATTTACCAGGTGTTATGGCTGCTTATCCTACAGATCCAACTAAAGAACTTGGTAAAACATCTCACGCTGTTTTGTTTAGTGACAATATAAATAAAGTTCCTAGAGATTTAATAGAGGTAGGACCAGAACAAAAACAATTTAGAAGTAGTGTTATGTTACATGGAAGAGTAGAAAATGTAAATAGCTCTGACGTGTGGCAAAATAATACTCAATATTATCCTGGAGCGATTACTCCTATAGTAAGTGTTATAGCTACTGATGACGACATGTTTAATGGTATATCACAGTCAGATTATGTTGGAAGTACTGAGTTTTACAACGTGGTATCAAACCCTTTGATAGCTAGAATTAATACACCTTCTGGAAAATTTGGTATACCTGCTGTTTTAACAACAGCTGAAATTACAGCTAATACACCAGCTAATAGAATAGTGGTTACTAATTCTAGTCCAGACGCTACAGCTACTAATTGTATAAGACCTGGTATGACTATTACAGGGCCAGGAGTACCTGCTGGAACAACTATCACTACTATTGTATCTGCTACAACTTTTGATTTAAATCAAAACATAACAGCCACTATTACACCTGCTACTACCTACACGTTTAGCCCTACTCCACTTACTGCGGGTGGATCACCTGGTGGAACAAGATATATAAACCTGCCGCAGTTAGCTGTTATGGAAACAGATCCAGTAGAATCTAACTTAGATATATTCTGGGAAACAAGTACAGCTGGATTAATAACTGATTTAAACCAAGCGGTATCAGGTGGTACTGCTGAAGGTGTTTCATTTGGTTTCAATACTGATGAATTTGATGAAGGAATAAATACTCAAGTAGGAAACAATGAAATGTGTGGATCAGATTTTCCTATATTAGATCAATTTGGTAATACAATAGTTTACGCTGCAACTAGTCCGCCTCAGTTTCAATTAGTAGAGGTTAAGGATTTTAACAACAATGTGATTACTAGCACAAACGAAACAGCTAGTGCAACAGCGGTTTTTAATTTAGTAAGAGATGGTAATAATTATAACGTAAAGGTTCAAGATACGTTTTACTATAGTAATCAGCATGCTACTAAAGATACTTATTCTTTTAAATTTGAGATTAATCACGCTGGTATTCAAACATTTATTACAAAACAACCAGTATCTTTAATAAATTTAGCTCCTGTAGTTTTAGCTAGTACGTGTGGTAATCCTCCTATTTATGTGCCGGGAACTGGTAATGGTGTAGATACAATAGGAACTTTTAAAGTTCTTAAAGCAACTAGCGGAGCAGCTTTTGGATTAGGAGTAACAACTCCTCAAGCATGGAAAGATTTAACATGGAGACTTACAGTTACTAAAAACGGTGTAGATTATGGTCCACAAGGAACAGGTGCGGTACAAATAGTTCAATCACAAGTTAATAATTATTGGAATGTTAACTGTAATTTCACTAATGGTGATACTCCTAATAGTATGGTAGATGGACAATACACTTGTGTTGCTACTGTAGAAGACGCGGGTGCTTTAACCGATACATGTACTTTTACTTTAGATATACAAAGAACGCCTTGTTATACTTGGAAATATACTTGGACTGATAGTGGGAATTTCATATCACTTAATTATACTGATTGTGAAGGTGAGCAAAGAAATATAGGATTTTTTGATACAACTCCTGTAGGACCAAGTGCTTCAGGTAATTATGTATGTGCTAGAGACACTACTTATACACAAAATAGTTTAGGTACTCAGTTTACTAAACTAGCATTAAATAATACTGATCCATTTAACACTTGTAATGGATAGTAAGAATGAATAAAAACAAGTAATACTAATAATATGGCTGCTATAATAGAAGTTAAATACTTCAATACATTTCTTCTAAAGAAAGTGAACCAAACAATTTCAAGTCCTAGTTATGGAAACATACCTTCTTGGAATGGTTCTATGGGTATACCTGCTGCTAAAGGAGGTTATCCTATATCTGCTGCAGATGTTCCAAAGAATTGGGTTATAGAAGAATCTAGAATTAATGGTGGTTATAATAACACTTCAGTATCTTTTGGTGCTAAAGCATATTTAGTAGAAGAAGAGCCTAATGGATCTAGACGTGGAAACTCTTTAATATACTCAGGTATATTTAATTCTCGAACTGGTATAAACAATACTAATGTATTTTCAGTTGGCGATAACATAGTTAAATCTGTAGATCCAGCTAACGGATCTATACAAAAACTTTATGCAGAAGATACTAATTTAAATATATTTCAAGAATTAAAAATTAGTAGAGCTTTAATAGACAAAGACGCTATATATAGTGCTGAAGGTGGTGGAACTGTTACAAGTGCCAACCTTGTTATTGGCGCTATACAGCCTTATGCTGGTAAATATGGTATAAGTAATGATCCTACAAGTTTTGCAGTATATGGAACAGATAAATATTTTACTGATAAAAACACTGGAACTGTTTTAAAACTATCTGGAGGTTTAGTTGAAATATCTAGAGCTAATATGATAGATTATTTTAGAGATAGATTAGGTTCAGGTATAACAATAGGTGGAGTAACAGGAAGAATTATAGGTGGTTGGGATATACATAATAAACAATATGTAGTTTCTACACAAGAACCAGGAGCACAAGCAGATACATTAGAAGGAGGATATGAAACAGTGGCTTTTGATAACCTTGTTCAAGGTTGGACTAGCTTTTTTACATATAAACCAGAATTAATGTTTAG
>Ga0209992_10000813_pt1 | contig 38294 bp, 39 predicted proteins | sample 2SBtaG_2_FD_182564 | JGI IMG/M metagenome (GOLD analysis project Ga0209992, IMG submission 182564) | Deep subsurface microbial communities from Kolumbo volcano to uncover new lineages of life (NeLLi) - 2SBTROV12_ACTIVE470 metaG (SPAdes)... | ecosystem: Environmental > Aquatic > Marine >...
GCCTTAAATGAAATTCACCTACTCGCTGGATCTGGCGGCGCTTCTAGTGCCACTGATGCCAGTATTAATGCTCAAGCGGCTGTATTATATTTACAGTACATGGACGATAGTTTTTTGTTAAAAACATCTACTGTTCTGGCCATAGCAGCACTTGGATTTGCCTTTACTTATTGGCGGATTACACCCGCAACAAGAGCAAGAAATAGTGTTGAACAGCTAATTATTTATGCATTGTTAGCGTGCGCCACTATTGCAATTCTAACGACAGTGGGCATCGTCTTTTCAGTCATATTGGAATCAATTGAATTTTTTAAGAAAATTCCAATAACTGATTTTTTATTTGGCACGCATTGGTCCCCACAAATCGCAATTCGTGAGGACCAGGCAGGCTCATCTGGCGCTTTTGGTGCGGTACCACTTTTCTGGGGCACGATATTCATCTCAATAATAGCCCTTATGATTGCGGGACCTTTAGGGCTTATCTCAGCAATTTATTTAGCTGAATATGCTGATAAAAGAGTACGCTCGGTTATTAAGCCAATCTTAGAAGTACTTGCCGGGATTCCAACTGTTGTTTATGGTTTTTTTGCAGCCATTACAATTGGCCCATTGGTAAGAGACTTTGGTAATTATTTGCGTGATATCGGTGTTAATTTAGATATTGAAATTATGGCCAACTTAACGGTTTCAACTGAGTCAGCCTTGGCAGCAGGCTTGGTAATGGGCATGATGATTGTGCCTTTTATTTTGTCATTGTCAGATGATGTAATTTCTGCTGTTCCAGATGCAATGCGAGATGGTTCAACCGCCATGGGCGCCACCAAGTCAGAAACCGTCTGGAAGGTAATTGTGCCAGCTGCATTGCCAGGTATTGTGGGCGGATTCTTACTGGCAATTTCACGTGCAATTGGTGAGACGATGATTGTACTTATGGCGGCCGGCGTTGCCGCAAACTTAACAGCGAACCCGATGGATGCAGTAACCACTGTAACCACTCAAATTGTTACCTTGTTAACAGGCGATCAAGAATTTGATAGTGTGAAGACTTTAGCGGCGTTTGCGCTGGGATTAGGCTTGTTTATAACCACACTACTATTAAATATTATTGCCCTTCATGTGGTGAGAAAATACAGAGAACAATATGAATAACACAGATATTGTAAGATCAAGCCTTAAGAAACGTTACGCCAAAGAAAAGCGCTTTAAAGCCTATGGTATTTTATCAATCGGATTAAGCTTGTTTTTTTTGTTGTTTTTATTATTTGATATTACGCACAAGGCAACTCCTGCTTTTACACAAACGTATATTAATCTTGATATTGATTTTTCCCACAAAAACCTTAGACTCGAAGAAAAATCTAGCTATAGTGAGAAGGAATTATTTAATGCTTCATATCGTAAACTAACTTCAAAAGCTTTGTATCAGCTATTCCCTGAGGTTAAAGATCGTCGAGAAAAGAAGACTTTGCGAAAACTGGTATCTTCCGGCGCGCAATACGATTTAAGAGATTTGGTTATAGCCAATCCTAACTACATTGGCACAAAACAATCAATTTGGATTTTGGCTGACGATGATGTTGATACTTTTGCAAAAGACTTGATTGATCGAAATCTGCCAGAAGTTCAACGACGTGTTAAAGATAATCAAATTGCCTGGATTGATCATTTGCAAGAGCAAGGGAAAATTCAAAAGGAATTAAACACAAAATTCTTAACACAAGGTGATTCTAGAGAGCCAGAGCAAGCTGGCATTTGGGGAGCGTTAAAAGGGTCACTTTATGTAATGTTACTTACCTTAATCTTAAGTTTTCCAATTGGCGTTGCAGCAGCGGTTTATTTGGAAGAGTTTGCGCCCAAGAATAATTGGTTTGTCGATCTGATTGAAGTTAATATTAACAACTTAGCAGCGGTACCTTCTATTGTGTTTGGTATTTTGGGCTTGGCAGTTTATATTAATCTATTTGGTGTGCCAAGGTCAGCACCATTAGTGGGCGGATTGGTGCTGTCTTTAATGACACTCCCAACCATTATTATTGCAACACGTGCAGCACTGAAATCTGTACCGCCATCAATTCGTGAAGCGGCTTTAGGTGTTGGTGCTTCAAAAATGCAAGTGATTACTCATCATGTATTGCCGCTTGCAATGCCTGGGATTCTAACTGGTTCAATTATTGGTATGGCTCAAGCATTAGGCGAGTCCGCCCCACTCTTAATGATTGGCATGGTGGCATTTGTAGCGGATATTCCGCAAGGTTTTTTAGATCCTTCAACAGTATTGCCGGTACAAATCTTTATTTGGGCAGATTCACCTGAACGCGCCTTTATTGCATTGACATCGGCAGCAATCGTTGTGCTGTTAATTTTCTTATTTTTAATGAATTTACTTGCTATTATCTTGCGCAAGAAGTTTGAAACTAGGTGGTAGATATGAATGACAAAAGTGAAGTAGAATTATTGCAAGAGTTGGGCGATACGGTTGGCAAGCCAACAATTGAAGGCAATCCGCGTATGAGTTGTCGCAATGTTGATGTGTTTTATAACAAAGACTCGCAAGCAATATTTGATGTTAGTGTTGATTTGGCGAAAAATGAAATCTTGGCCATGATCGGGCCATCTGGCTGTGGTAAGTCAACTTTATTAAGATGTTTAAATCGTATGAACGACACAATTGATGACTGTGTCGTTAAAGGTGAGATAAAACTTGACGGAGAAGATATTTACTCAAAAAGCATTGATCCGGTATTGTTGCGATCAAATGTTGGAATGGTCTTTCAAAAGCCCAACCCATTCCCTAAATCAATCTATGATAATGTTGCATACGGGCCTAAATTACATGGCTTGACTCGCAATAATGCTGAACTAGATGATTTAGTTGAAGAAAGCCTAACCAAGGCCGGTCTTTGGAAAGAAACAAAAGATCGTTTAAACAAGCCAGGAACAGGTCTTTCAGGCGGTCAACAACAACGACTTTGTATCGCTAGAACAATGGCTGTTAAGCCAGAAGTCATCTTGATGGATGAGCCAACTTCAGCGCTTGATCCAATCGCAACAGCAACGATTGAAGAGCTAATGTATGAGCTTAAATCATCATATACTATTGCAGTTGTCACCCACTCTATGCAACAAGCAGCTAGAATATCAGATAGGACAGCATATTTTCACCTAGGAAGATTAGTAGAAGTTAACGAAACAAACACTGTGTTCACTAACCCTGAGCATGAATTGACTGAAAATTATATTACTGGAAGATTTGGATAATTAATTATGAATACACAAGATCATATTTCACAAGAATACAACGAAGAGTTAGAAGCTCTTCGCTCAAAAGCCCTAACAATGGGTGGCTTAGTAGAAGAAAACTTTACTGGTGCAACAAAGAGTCTATTGAAAGGAAAGACTAAATTGGCCCAGCAAATTGCCAAAGAAGATTACAAGGTTAACGCACTAGAAGTGTCTTTGGATGAAGATTGCTCTAGCTTAATTGCTAGACGCCAACCAGCAGCCATCGATCTTCGCAATATTTTTGCCGTGCTTAAAATTGTGACTGATCTTGAGCGTATCGGTGACGAAAGTGAAAAGATTGCTAGATTTGCAGCGGAATTAGACAATGATGCAACTACTATGAAATTTTATAGTTCATTAAAATCCTTGATAATCAGTGCACGAGAAGTATTGTCTTCTGCGCTTGATTGCTATGCGAGACTTGATGCAGATAAGGCAATGGAGGTTGCACAATTAGATTCTGGCGTTGATAGTGAGTTTATGAACCTCAACCGCACACTGACAACTTATTTGCTGGAAGATATTAAAAATATCGAAGATACCATTAAAGTAATGTGGTGTGCACGCTCAATCGAGCGCGTCGGAGATCATGCAAAGAATATTTGTGAATATGTTGTTTATGTAGTTCATGGGAATGATATTCGTCACATAACTGATGAAGAAGCGGAGTAAAAAAACATAATGACTTTACAAGAAATACAAGCTAAATTAGAAAGTGCAATCGATGATGCAATTGTTACCATGGAGGGGGACGGTTGTAATTGTTCAACAACAGTAATCTCACCGACTTTTGAAGGTATGTCATTATTAGCACGTCAAAAAATGGTTTTAGCGGCTGTCAGATCAAATATTGATAGCGGTGAATTACACGCTTTAAGCATTAAAGCCAGAACCCCTGCTGAGGCAAGCTAAGTTCATCAACCTCTCTTTTTGTTAAATTTTTTAAAATCGCCCAGCGCATCTTTTTAAAATAGTTTATCCAGTTAGTGATTTCGTCACTATATCGTTTGCGGTCAATGCGAAAGTTAGTCTTATTACACTTACAAACACCAATACAAAGGCTTTTAATAATTTCTTTTATTAAATAAAAGTGTTTCAAATTGATTACAAAAACTCATTGACATAGTTGCTATTTTATCAAACCAATATAATAGATTTTCGTCGCAACCATGCAAGCTTCTCCCTCCCTTATTTTGACAGCTATGGTTGCAACCCTTTTATTGTATAAAAAGCAGCAATTATGATTGATCTAGAAAAACAAATTTTTCAACATTTTCCAGAGTTGGATAAAAACAATAATCTTTTCTCAAAACAAGCAATAAAATTGCTCAAAATTTTGACACACGAAGACGAAATCAATCAATTTATTCAAACACATCAGCATTTAAAGGGTTTAGAATTTTTAGAATCAATTTTAGAATATTTTGATTTTTCATATTCTGTTTCTAACAAAGACAGAGAGAATATCCCTGTATATGGTCGAACCATAGTTGTTGCAAACCACCCTATTGGCTCACTTGATGGTTTGGCCTTATTAAAATTTGTAAAAGAAATTAGACCAGATGTTAAGATTGTTACAAACGAATTGCTCTATAGTATTAAACCGTTAAGAGATTTTTTTATTCCGCTAGACAATATGAGTAAAAAGATAAACTACAAGACAGCCTATAAACAAATTCTTGAATTTTTAGAGCAAGATGGACTGGTGATAGTGTTTCCTGCAGGTGAAGTATCAAGAATTCGCCCTAATGGCGTTAAAGATGGCAAATGGCAAACTGGTTTCTTACATTTTTCTAAGAAAGCCAAAGCCCCTATTGTTCCAATCAATATTAATGCTAAAAATTCAGCAATGTTTTACTCAATTTCAACACTATTTAAGCCCTTTGGAACAGCAATGTTAGCGCATGAAATGTTTAATAAAAACCACCAAAATATGCACTTAAGAGTTGGAAATTTAATCTCACATAAAACACTTAAGTTGCTAGATCTGTCGAAAAAGAAAAAAACAAAAATGATACGTAAGCAAGTGTACTTGCTGTCAAAAAAAAATACCAAGAATTTGTTTGATACAGAGCAATCCATTACTCATCCAATGGACAAGAAAACCCTTAAAAAAGAACTGAAGCAGGCAAATTTATTAGGCCAAACCCAAGATGGAAAAAAGATATTCATACTTGATTATGATGGTTTTCCTCGTGTAATGAAAGAAATTGGACGACTTAGGGAACTCTCATTTAGAATGGTAGATGAAGGTACGGGAAATCGAATTGATGTTGATGTGTATGATCGCTACTATCGACATATTGTACTGTGGGATGAAGATGATCTAGAGATTGTTGGCGCATATCGTATCGGTGAATGTGACAAGATTATTAGCAATAAAGGTATAGCTGGCTTGTATTCAAATACTTTGTTTGATATGGAGGATGCTTTTATGCCGTATATTCGCAACTCAATTGAATTGGGCAGGAGCTTTATTCAGCCACGCTATTGGGGGTTGAGAGGTTTGGATTACCTTTGGTATGGTATTGGTGCTTATTTACTGGAAAATCCTCAATATAAATACATGTTTGGCCCTGTTAGTTTATCAAACAGCTATCCGGACAACGCTAAAGATTTAATTGTAAATTTTTATCAGTCACAATTTCCAGCAAAGGCGCAACTGGCAATAGCAAAAACCCCTTACGTGTCAACCACTAAGATGAAGGATAAAAAGAGTTATACCTCCCAAGATTATAAAGAAAATTTTAAACAGCTAAGCACCCAACTAAACGAGTTAGGGGTTAAAGTACCTACTTTATATAAACAGTACACCGAGTTATGTGAAACAGGTGGTGTTGAATTTTTAGATTTTAATATTGATCCAAAGTTTTCTAATTGTATCGATGGCTTAATTTTAGTTAACGTCGATAAAATTAAGCCTAAAAAAAGACAGCGTTACATTGAAGCACACAAAAAAGGTTGATCTAAAAACAATCAGCGTAACTTAATTTATTATAATTAGTGTCTAACGATACTTATTGATAAGTGTTTGCTGGGCGCTAAATAATTTTTCATTATTTTTTGGCTGCAAGTGCGTATAAGTCGAATCTGAATTTAACAACCACGCTTCAGAATTATCTTTTAAGAAATAATTAAGATCTTCCTCAATAATCCGTTTTTTAATATCAAGGTTTTCAACTGGAAACGCTGTTTCAATACGTCTATTCAGATTTCTATGCATTAAATCAGCACTTGAACACCAAAGTTCATTGTCATCATCATTTTGAAAATAATAAATTCGTGGATGCTCTAAAAAACGACCAATAATTGAACGTACGGTAATATTTTCGCTTAATCCTTTAACGCCGGGCCTTAGGCAGCAAATACCTCGAACAATTAAATCAACTTTAACACCAGCTTTTGAAGCGTCATAAAGAGCATTGATAACATCGGGCTCTTGTAGGCCGTTCATTTTTCCAATAATACGTGCAGGTTTGTCATTTTTGGCATGTTCGATTTCTCTATTAATTTTATTGATAATGCCTTTTTTAAGTGTAAATGGGGATTGCAATAATTTTTCAAGTCCTTTAGTTGAAACCAATGAGGTTAATTGCTGGAAAATTTTATAGATATCCTTACCAATTGCCTTATCATTTGAAAGAATGCCAATATCAGTGTATATTTTTGCAGTGACATTATGATAGTTGCCAGTACCCATATGGTGGTAGTATTTAAGCTTATTCCGCTCTTTTCTTATAACCAGTAGCATCTTTGCATGTGTCTTGTGATCCATGACACCATAAACAACTTTTGCGCCAGCACGTTGCAAGCGTTTGGCTACAGAGATGTTGTCATCTTCATCGAATCTTGCTTTAAGTTCAATGATAACAGTTACCTCTTTTCCAGAGCGTGACGCCAATTCTAAATGATCAACAATTGGAGAGCTGGCACCGGTACGATAGAGTGTCATACGTATCGCCAACACTTTACTGTCTTTTGCACTTTGTCTTAATAGCTCCAAAACTGGAAAAAACGAGTGATATGGATGATGCAAAAGTATCTGTTTTGCTTGTTTAATACAGTTAAAAATTGAGCCTGTCATAGATTGTTTTTTCTGTCTTGCACCACAAGCATACAATACGCTAGGCAGTTTTTGCCTAAATGGCTTAAACTTTAGTGTGTAGTCTTGAACTAGATCCACAATCGAAGACAGACGATAAAGATTAACTGGTCCGTTAACTCGATACAAGTCGTTTTCATTTAGATTAAATTGCTCAAGTAAAAAATCAATTGCATTATCGGGTGCTTGATCAACAATCTCAAGCCTAACTTCGTCGCCAAAACCTCTAGTGTGTAATTCATCTTGAATAGTTGGCAATAAGTCGTGAGTTGTCTCTTCGTCTAAAAATAAATTAGTATTTCTGGTTAGTCGAAATTGAAAACAACCCGTTACTTTCATTCCCGGAAATATCTTATCTATATGCGCATGAATAATAGTTGATAAAAACGCAAAATTGTATTTGTATTGTCGGATATCTTCTGGAATTTCAATGACTCTTGGTAACGATCTCGGCACTTGAAGTACAGCGTTCTTGATTGATCTGCCAAAAGCATCTTGACCTTTTAATGTAATCAAAAAGTGCAATGCTGAGTTGGCAACTTTGGGAAAAGGATGCGCAGGATCAACACCCACTGGGCTTAATACTGGCGCTAAATTTTCTTTAAAAAACCGCTCAGCCCATTGTTTTTGCTCTTCATTCCACTCATCTCGATGGGAGATGTGGATGTCATTTTTATCAAGCTCTGGAGTAATTATGTCATTTAATACCTCGTATTGTTCAGAGATTAATTGATGAGTTTTTTTATATAAGTTTTCTAAAACTTTGGCAGGAGGCATTTGGTCAGGTACTGTTAATAGACCACTAGTTTTATCCATTTCCTTTAATAGCGCAATTCGAACTTCAAAAAATTCATCCATGTTGCCACTTGAAATACAAAGATATCTAAGTCTTTCGAGGATCGGTAGTTGATGATTTCTCGCCCTTTCCAACACCCTTGAGTTGAATTCTAGCATGCTACATTCGCGATTAATAAATTGGTTATCCATATACAAAATTGGTAAAGTTAATTAATTAATTTTAAGTAAACTCTATTACATAAATGTTACAGTCATCAATGTTTTTGAATTGAATTAGTTAAAAACAAACAAATATAACTATACTGTAGAGAAAAACAATCTGTTAAACGTTGTATGAGTACTAAGTCTAATTATTATGCTGCAATTGATCTTGGGTCGAATAGCTTCCACCTTATTGTTGTGGAATATGCACATCATCAAATCAAAGTTGTGGATAAGCATGTTGAAGTTGTTCGTCTTGCAAGTGGACTTGATAAAAAAAATAGACTTTCAGATTCTGTAAGAAGAAAAGCTTTAGAGTGTTTAGAGCGCTTCTCTCAGCGACTAAAAACAGTGCCAAAGAAAAATATTAGGATTGTTGGCACTAATACATTAAGAAGTTTGTCAAAAAGTGGTGAGTTTATCAAGCAAGCCTCAAAAGCTCTGGATCATGATATAGAAGTCATATCAGGCTTTGAAGAGGCAAGACTGATATACCTGGGTGTTTCTCATAGCCTAGAAGATGAGCATGACAAAAGATTAGTGATTGATATTGGTGGCGGATCAACAGAATTTATTGTTGGCAGGCATTTTGAACAAGGCAGCTTAAATAGTTTAGAAATGGGTTGCGTAACCATTACCAATAAGTTTTTTCCCGATGGTTGTATCAACCAAAAGCGACTCAATAAAGCGATCCAACATTGTCAATTAAAGCTATTGCCACACAAGGAAAAAATAAACTCAAGTCATTGGAATGTTGCTATTGGATCATCAGGTACAATCAAATCAATTACCAGTATTGTGCGTGAACTTCACGGTAAATTATCGCCCATTACTTTTGAAGATTTAAAAAAAATAAAACAGGCCTTGTTATATTTTGAACATGTGGATCAGATTAATATACACGGTTTAAAAAAGAATAGAATTCCTGTAATATTAGGTGGCTTTGCAGTGCTATATGCAGCATTTAAATCTCTTAAAATCAATAAAATGTTCACCTCTTCTTACTCTTTGAGAGAAGGGTTAATCTATGAAATGATTGGTCGCATAGAAAAAGAAGATGTACGTGAAAAAACCGTTAAGGGGATTTTAAGTAAATACAATCAAGACATAACCCACCTAAAAAACGTTGCAAAAGCGTCAATTGCATTTTATGATCAGGTTTCAGGCAGTTGGAGTATAAGCAGTTCAAGCTTTGATTGTAGAAAATTGCTTTATTGGTCGGCACTTCTTCACGAAATCGGCAGCACTATATCTCATAAACGCATTCAAAAACATTCTGCATACTTAATAGAAAATACTGATATGGCAGGGTTTTCACAAACAGAACAGCAAATATTGGCTTTATTGATTCTTTCACATAAGAAGAAAATACCTGAAACATTAATCGACAGCTTTCAAATGACAAAAAATACAATAATTCTATATCGTTTGATTATTATCTTGAGAATATCGGTATTACTGTTTAGAGATAGAAACAACCATAAATTACCAACTGTCAGCGCTAAAGATAATCAAATCATGTTATTTTTTGATGTAGATTGGATTAACAAGCATACGCTTACCCAATTAGATTTAGAGATAGAAGCAACCACACTTTCAAAATATGGATTTGAACTGATTTATTTTGATTAAATGACATAAAAAAAGCGCAGGTTTCTCTGCGCTTTTAGTTCAAAATAAATAATACCTCTTATTTAATTGAAATTGCCACAATACCTGCCTGGTTTACACTCACACTTTGTAACTTACTGCCATGCTTAGAAAAATCAATCTTGCTAGAAACAAATGGTTTACTCGTATCTTCTATATTGATAACATCGATGGTTTTAGTTTCTCCGTTTGTAACAAATAGTTGGCCGTTCCAATAGTCTAAAATTTCTGCTGCACCTTGGTCAAAACCCCCTACTTTTAGGCTGGTTATTTTGGTAGCCTTGCCTGTTACATTAGCCAGACGATAGATTGATACAGTAGAGCTGAGTTCATTAGCTATTGCCAAGTAATGTTTACTATCTTGTACGAATGTAACCATGCCTTCAGGCGCCAAATCACCAGATTTACTTGGAAGACTGTTATATTCAATGTCATTTACATACTCAATCATTTCGCTTGAAGCGGGGCTTGATACATCATAAACAAAAAATCCACCTTGTTTTTCAAGACCAATATAAGCAAACGTTCTGCCGTTGATATCAGCAAGCGCTAAAGCTTCTGGTTCGACTCCTTTTTTTAAACTTCTAGCATCAACACCCTCCCAAAAATAAGCAGTATCGCCAATCATTTCAAATGCTATATTTTCATCTTTTAACTCTCTAATATCGTCTTTATCATTAGTATCGTCAACACGTGTATTGAACCTTTTTGACATATTTTCTGCCAAGTAATCTTCAAATTCTGAACCAGAGTCAAACACTAGATTGCCATATTCATCACGAATAGAGAAAGATCGTGTTCCAGCTAAATATAAAGACTGATATTGATCATTTTCTAATCCCATATCTTTAAGAACGCGTAACTTTTTTGATTTTGAATTTAGTAATGATTTGAACTTTTCAGGCAATTGGTTTTTTAATTTTTTTAATTTTTCGTAATCTTCCCATGCACTATATTCTCTATCATCCCCCTCATTAGCACTAACCACATAATCTTTACCTAACGCCTGATATGTGGCCAGTGTGTCTGGCTGATAAAGTGCAAATAATCCTTTAGGTGCATTAGTTGGATTGGCAAGACCATCATCAGAAATATCAATACGTCGAGTTGACAGATCTACACGCCCTAAATCTACTACAGAATCAATCCGATTTCTGTCAAGATTGACAATGGCCATAGCATTATTCTCTTGCAAGCTAACCCAAGCTTTTGAATCATCTTTACTAATAGTGACATATTCAGGTTCAAGATCATTCGCAACACTAGCTCCAGGTTTAATACGTACACCTAACGGGATATTGATTGTATCAAAGCCTAATGTGGTTACTTTGTTTACCGTGTAGTTGTTGTTTAAATTTATAATACTAATAGAGCCCTGTGGATCGTTTGTATAATCATCACTTGGTTCGCCTTCATTGGCACTAACAATGGTATTACCCTTTGCTGAGAAAGCAATACTGTCTGGTAGATTACCAACATTGGCAGTATCAATATAAGTTCCATCTGCTTTGTATAATAAAATCTTACCATCTGCAAGTGCGACTGCACTATTCATTGTTGCCAATGCAGCAATAGTTATTATCTGTTTTTTCATAACATTTTCCTTAATTAAAATTGTAAATAAAGCTGAGATAAAAGATAGCTCAGCTTTTTATGTATGTAGTTATAGACCTATTAGCCCATTTCTCCGCCATCTTTGCGTGTAATTGCAATAACGGTAGACCTAGGTGCTGTACCAGCTCCGCCAGGAAAATTAGAGTAACCCTTCTCACCCGGGTGTTGTATACCAACAAACATGGTTTTTTTATCATCACTCCAAGTCAAACCTGTCACTTCACACTCTTTAGGACCGACTAAAAAGCGTTTAATTTCTCCAGTTTCTGGATTACCCAATAACATTTGATTATTACCCATTCCGGCAAAGTCATCTTTATTTGAGTATTTGCCATCGGTTTGAATCCAAAGTCCACCTTTAGAGTCAAACTTCAATCCATCAGGTGAATTAAACATGTTAAATTTAGTAATATTATTTGATCCAGACTTTAAGTTGTTTTTATGCACTTCAGGGTTTCCAGCTAGTGCAAATAAATCCCAATTAAATTGACTTGATGTGTGATCATTGTTAAGAGGATTCCAGCGAACAATTTGACCGTATTTATTTCCTTTTCTTGGGTTTACTGCATCAACTGAGGTGGCGTCGCCACCAGCATTAGGTTTTATGCCACGATTTTTGTTGTTTGTTAAGGCACAGTATATTTCAGCCTTGTGAGGATGTGCCGCAACCCATTCTGGTCGATCCATTGTAGTGGCTTTAACAGCAGAGGCTGCCATTCTTGTATTGATACAAATTTCGGCCTTAGAGGCCATACCAGTTGACTCAGGTGTTAAATGCAGCCATTTTCCTGACCCATCGTCATTAAACTTGGCTACGTATAAATCTCCATCGTCCAGTATATTTTGGTTGTTTTCATGCCTTGAGTATTTATTTTTTGAAATAAACTTATAGAGGTATTCACCGCGCTCATCATCACCTAAATACACCACAACATGCCCATTAGTGGCTACAACAACTTCAGCATTTTCGTGCTTAAATCTACCTAATGCAGTGCGTTTTTTCGGTGTTGAGTTTGGATCAAGAGGATCAATCTCAACAATAAAACCTGCACGATTAGGTTCGGTTGGGTGCTTAGAAATATCAAAGCGTTCATCATATTGTCCCCAACCGTATCCACGATCTTTATGCTTAATGCCGTAGCGCTTAAACTCATCAGTTAATTCTAGTGCTGGATCGCTACTAGAAAAATAACCGTTAAAATTTTCCTCACAGGTCAAGTAAGTTCCCCATGGTGTTTTTCCATTACCGCAATTGTTCCAAGTGCCAAGAGATTTTGTTCCAGTTGGATCTGCTTGGGTTTTCATTAATGCATGCCCTTTAGCAGGACCAGTGATTTCCATTGGCGAGTCTGCAGTAATTTTACGATTAAACTCTGAATTTTTTTGGACCTGCCATTTACCTTTTTTCTGCACCAATTCTACAACGCTAACACCGTGTGCCGCCTTTCCTTTTGCAATATCATCGGCATTTTCAGGTAATTTTGAGTCTCTATTGTTATAAAAGATTGACTTATTAATGTATTCATTATTGGCAGCTAAAATTGTGCGGCTATCCTTGGTAAATATATCCATACCATCAGTGTTGTCGCCAAAAGCTAAAGACTGAGATTTGGCATCACCACGTGTGTAATGATTAAACCAAGATCCATTTGGAAAAATTGGATCTCCCCAACTTACTACACGATGCCAATCAAATTCGCTTGGGATTGTGATTGTGTCCAAGATATTGGCTGACACAGGTTTGAAATCAAGTAAAGCATCATTGCCTTGCCAAAAACCTGCTTTAGCAGATTGCGATACAAGCATTGATGCGGTTCCAGTTGACAAAGCAAAGGCTGATGCGCCAAACGCTAGTGTGCCGCCTTTTAAAAAATCTCTTCGTGTTAAATTTTTACTTAAGACTTTGTCAAAATCCAATTCATTTTTTTTAGTCATGTTGGTATCTCCGATTATTTGGTTAAATTATTGATTAAGACTATTAAAGTCAAGTTCGTCAACATCATCATCTAAATCATCCTCTAAATCTTCTTCAAAGATGCGATCAGGCATGATTTCGCTTAGGTCGATGTAGTCGTCCTCAAAAATTTCAAGATTAATATCCTTAATAGAAACATTATTCGATAAATTTTGTTTGCCAATTTTCATAAATTTCTCCTAGATTTTTTTTAAAAATTATGGGTATATTGACAGATGTTTATTACGGTTTTATTACAAAAAAACTTGTTAATTTTTGTAATAAAAATGAAACATTACTGATTATATATTTTTCGATTTTTTCTTATAATTCACTCAATTTTTTGATGAATAGAAGGTGATCGATGGCAAGAAAAGTTTACGTATTAGATACCAATATAATATTGCAAAATTTGCAAAATTTATTTAGATTATCGGACGAAGGAGAGAACTTAATTGTTATACCTGAGACGGTTTTACTTGAGCTAGAAGATAAAAAAAAATTAGATCAGGAGGTTGGTTATCAGGCTCGTTGCTTTGCAAGATTTATCGCATCCACTTCCGTTAAAGAAGTGGATCATAAAAATGGATTTAAAGTTGTTAAATTAACAAAAGATAAATTAAAAGTTCATCTCATCACAAAAGAAAAATACCAAACTGACCTTGAATATAAGTATTTATCAGAAAGCAACGATAAACGAATTGTAGAGACATGCGAAGTGGCTCAAAAATACTATAAAGGTGGAAAAATTACATTTGTTTCGCTTGATGTATATGCCAGAACTTACGCACTTTTTAAAAATATTCGTACTGAGTCATTAGATGATGATAAAGACGAGACACCTGAGTTTGAGTTTTTTAAAACAATCGAGCTAGGTTCAGAAAAGTTTAACCAAGTATCTGGCAAGTCAATCAAAAATTTTGATCCCAATTATAAACTAGGTAATTTTTGCTATGAATTTCAAGCACCAGATGGCAACAAAATGCATGCGTTAATTAATAATGAAATTATTAGAACTATGGATGATTCTGATTTTAAGACTTTGCCAGTTAAACCTATTAATTTAAGACAAAAATTTTTAACTAAAGCCATTATTAGTAATGATTATGATTTGATTGTAGTTGATGCTAAAGCAGGCTCGGGTAAAACTTTAATGGCGTTAGTTTGTGCAATGCGATTAATTGATAAAGGCAAATATGAAAAAATTATTTATGTCAGAAATTCTATTGAGTCTATTGATAAAGGAGCGGATATCGGTTACTTGTCAGGAAATGATGAAAAATTCAGAATCTATAATATGGCGCTTTATGACACACTTGAATTTATCGCAAAGCCAAACTTAAAAAGTCATAAGAACAAAACCAAGCAAGAATCAATTGATTCAAAAATAGAAGAACTTCAAGAGCGATACATGATTAAAACTTTATGGCCCGGAGAGGCCAGAGGTAGAACACTGAGTGGCGCTATCGTAATAATGGACGAATGGCAAAATGCCAGTGTAAACACTACACAACTGATTCTATCGAGACTAGACAATGCCTGTATGGGTATTATGATTGGCTCTAATCGACAAATTGACAATATGTATTTGAACAAGTTTAACAATGGTCTAACAGAAATTCAAAAACAAACAAAGGTTAAAAATGATCATTTAAATCTATTTGGCATTGAGCTAACCAAAGCAGTACGAGGTCGATTTGCAGAATTCTCAGAGTCTGTTTTTGAAAATAAACGCCAATAATATCCTTTAATTAATATTTTGTTGTTTTTATGAAATACAAATCCATCTTTATATCCGATACGCATCTTGGTACAAGAGGCGCTCAAGCTAACGCTTTAAATAACTTTTTAAAGAAAAGCAGTTGTGAACAGATGTATTTGGTTGGAGATATTATAGACGGTTGGCGACTTAAGAAAAAATGGTATTGGCCACAGTCTCACAGCAATGTTATTCGGCGCATAATCGGATGCGCCAAACGTGGTACTAAAGTTTACTGGGTATTAGGCAATCATGACGAAATGCTTAGATCATTTTTAGATTTGGATATGCGTTTTGGGCGTATCAAAGTTGTCAATGAAATAGTACATCAAGGCGTAGATGGAAAATCCTACCTAGTTATTCATGGCGATCTTTTTGATGGAATTACTTCCATGGCAAAGTGGTTGGTCCGACTAGGCGATAAGATGTATGATTTTTTACTATGGTTTAATCAAATTTTTAACAAAGTTCGAAGAGTTTTTGGTTATCGATATTGGAGTTTATCTGCCTATTTAAAGCTAAAAACTAAAAATGCAGTTGATTATCTTTGGAATTTTAAACACAACGTTACAAATTACGCTAAGCACAAAAAACTTGATGGGGTAATTTGTGGTCATATTCATACGCCTGAAATTGAAACCATAGAAGGTATTACCTATATGAACGATGGAGATTGGGTTGAATCGTGCACCGCTTTAGTTGAGCATTTTGATGGTAGTTGGGAAATTATTAATTGGACTGATAAAATTCATGAAAAAAATACTACTGATTAGTGACGCTTGGTTGCCGCAAGTTAATGGCGTTGTAACAACATTAACCAACCTAACCTTCCATGTTAAAAAAAATGGACATAAGGTGTATGTATTTCATCCTTTACGTTGTCGTATAAATTTTCCAATGCCATTTTACAATGAGATACGCATCGGTCTTGTGACGTCGGCTAGAGCGAAGAAGTTGCTTACAACTATTAGTTGGGACCATGTTCATATTGCCACAGCAGAAGGAGTTTTGGGTTCTACATTTGCTCGTGCCTGTCGATCATTGAATTTGCCCTTTTCTACTTCTTGCCACACAAAATTTCCAGAATTTATTCATGCAAAATTTCCATTATTTTCAGTTAAATTTGGATGGAAGATGATGCGACATTTGTATAGAGATTCCACAAATATTTTAACAACTACACCATCTATGAAACAAGAGCTTATCAACAAAGGCTTTAAGCAACAAATTCACACATGGACGCGTGGCGTTGACCGAGAAATTTTCACAGGTAAACGTGTTAATAAAATTGGAACTTTGCCAATTTTGCTATACGTTGGTCGAGTTAGTGCCGAAAAAAATTTAGAAGAATTTTTTAATCTTGATATTGGTAGAAAGGTTCGAAAAATTTGCGTTGGTGACGGCCCATTTTTACAAAAATATAAGCAAACATTTCCTCATGTTGAATTTGTTGGGGTTAAAAAGGGCAAAGAATTGGCTAGTTATTACCAAATGGCCGATGTATTTGTGTTTCCTTCTAAGACTGATACTTTTGGTGTAGTAATGTTAGAGTCGATGGCTTGTGGAACGCCTATAGCTGCTTTTCCGGTAACAGGTCCAATTGATGTGGTTGAAAATAATGTAAATGGTTATCTATCAAACGATCTTAAACTGGCAACTTTAATGTGCCTCGATATTGATCGTAAATTAGTGAGAGGGTCAAGTTTGAAGTGGACGTGGGAAACTTGTTATAGGCAATTTATGGATATTCTTTTGCCTATTTAAAAATTGTAAATCCACAGTTCAGAAAACTAAATTGGTTAATTCACTTGGTTTTTAACTGAGTCATTTAAAAAAGAAAATCCAAGCATTCTTATCGAATTCACACGCTACAAACTTTGCATGTTTGAGCTAAAGTATTATAGGCCTTGCCTATAATACTTTAGCGAACTCTTTTTGGATACCTTTTCTATTCGCTAGAAAAAATATCCTAGCCTAAGACAAAAAATCTTTGATTTTTTTTGGAAAGGGTTTAGAAAACCACTAAAAAATTAAAAAGGGAACTTGTTGCCACCACCCATACCAGGTAATTTCATCTTAGACAAATCGGGCATACCCGATGGCGCTTGACCGCCCTCTTGCATCTTGCTCATTTGGGCCATCATTTTTTTCATCTTACCGCCGCCCATTTTCTTCATTTGTTTTTGCATTTTCTCGAATTGCTTGAGCAACTTATTGACTGCCTGAGGACTGGTACCAGAACCTCTGGCAATACGATTTTTACGCGAGCCTTTGATAAGCTTGATGTGAGAGCGCTCCTTAGGTGTCATTGAGTTGATAATAGCCACCATTTGTGTGGTTTGTGTGCCACCCATTACTTGATTTTTAACACTGTCTGGAATTTGCCCCATACCAGGTAGTTTGTCCATCAAAGCCTCCATGCCACCCATTTTCTCCATCTGTAGGAGTTGATCACGCATGTCTTCTAAATCAAACTGACCTTTGGCCATTTTCTTGGCAGATTTTTCTGCTTTTTTATGGTCAACCTTGCGAGAGATTTCTTCCACCAAAGATAATACATCACCCATACCCAATAGGCGAGAAACCACACGGTCAGGATGGAATGGCTCGAGTGCATCAATTTTTTCACCAACACCTAAAAACTTAATTGGCTTGCCAGTAATATGGCGAACAGACAGCGCTGCACCGCCTCTGGCATCACCATCGGTTTTGGTTAAGATAACACCGGTTAATGGCAAGGCATCAGCAAAAGCTTTGGCCGTATGCGCGGCGTCTTGACCCGTCATTGAATCAACCACAAACAAAGTTTCAATTGGATTAACTTTCTTTTGCAGGGCTTTGATCTCGCCCATCATCTCTTCATCTACATGCAAGCGACCAGCGGTATCCACCAATAAAACATCAAAGAATTGCTTTTGAGCGTGCTTTTTAGCACTGGAAACTATTTTTTCTGGCTTGTCATTAATTGTGGAAGGATAAAAGTCGACCCCAACCTGTTTAGCCAATACTTCTAACTGATCAATCGCTGCTGGACGATAGACGTCTGCGCTCACCACCAACACTTTCTTACTTTCACGCTCTTTTAAATAACGCGCTAATTTGGCAATAGAAGTCGTTTTACCAGCACCTTGAAGACCTGCCACCATCACCACAGCTGGTGGTTGTGTTTTTAAATCAAGTGATTCGTTTTCACCGCCAATAATATCGGTTAACTCAGTTTCAACCAGCTTAATAAAGGCCTGAGAAGGGTTTAATCCTTCGCTTACTTTAAGACCAATGGCTTTTTCTTGTACACGATCTAAAAAAGCTTTAATGACTTCTAGTGCAACATCTGCCTCTAGTAGTGCTCGACGCACTTCACGAATAGCTTCTTTTATATTAGCTTCAGAGAGTTTATTTTTACCTTGTAGGGCTTTAAAACTATTGGAAAGGCGATCGGTTAAATTATCAAACATAAGAAGGATTCTGTAATAAATAAGTATCAATTCTGCGTAAGTTTGAAACACAAACTTACGCCCAAGGGATTTTGTTAAATTCCCACTGATTTTGAAAATTATTTCAACATATGAATAACTATGTTTTTAAAAATTTTCTTCACCAGAGGAAATTTATCTTTATCAGAAATTATACTTATTTATCACAGATTCCTTTAAATAATATAGCCAAAGTATCGTATGATATAGTCTTTATTTAATTTCAAAAGTTACTGATGCTTTTATCTTCTCTCGCTATTGTCGCTTATCTCGCTGCAGCACTGTTATTAGCGCGTTATTTCACTAAAGATGAAATTGAGCACAAACATCAACAAACCACCTCACTGTTAATCAGTTTTGCCATTATTGTGCAAGCACTCAACTTTACAGATTTTTGGGTGGTGGAAGGCATTGTGTTTGGATTGGCTAATAGTGCCTCATTCGTGGCTTGGTTAATTGCCATTTTATTGTTCTTATCTTCTATTTCTAAACCGGTTCATGCATTGGGGATTTTGGTCTATCCACTAGCAGCTATTACTTTAGTTTTTAGTATTGCTTTTCCTGATACCGCTGGTAAAGTCATTCCCATGAGCTTGGCTTCACATGTATTTTTATCAATTACTGCTTATGCCCTACTCGCGCTCGCTGTGTGTCAATCAGTACTATTAAAAATTCAAGAACAACATCTGCATGCACGTAAAATCAATGGCTTTATCAACAAACTTCCACCTTTGCAAACCATGGAAAGGTTGTTGTTTCAAAGTTTAAGAATTGGTTTTTATTTATTAACCTTGTCATTGGCTACTGGCTTTATCTTTATTGATGATTTCTTTGCTCAGCACTTAATTCACAAAACAGTACTCTCATTAATCGCTTGGGTAATTTTCGCTACATTAATCTTTGGCAGAAGATTATTTGGCTGGCGTGGTAAACAGGCTATTACCGCCACACAAGTCGGCTTTGCTATTTTGGTGTTGGCTTATTTTGGTTCTAAATTTGTTTTAGAACGACTACTTTCTTAAACTAATAAGTGATAGTTTTTGTTCAGATCAAGGCTTTAAGAAAATAATAAAAAGGAGTTTATAAACAATAAACGACTTTTTGAGGCTTTCTTTATAACGCAGATATGGACAAACAAATACGCTTATTAATCGATGTGTAAGACGGCTAAAAACGCCTCTTGCGGTATATCTACCCTTCCCACGCTACGCATACGAGCTTTACCCTTCTTTTGCTTATCGAGCAATTTACGCTTACGCGAAACATCACCACCATAACACTTGGCAGTTACATTTTTTCTCAGAGCTTTAACATTGGTACGAGAAATAATTTTAGAGCCGATACAGGCCTGAATAGCCACATCGAACATTTGACGAGGAATAAGATCCTTCATTTTTTCAGCTATTTCTCTGCCTTTTCGCACTGAATCATCTCGGTGAATAATCAGTGCCAAAGCATCGACTGACTCTTGATTAATCATAATATCCAATCGAATCAAGTCGGACTCTTGGTAACGCTCAAATTGATAATCCATTGAAGCAAAACCACGAGAAACGGATTTGAGTCGATCGAAGAAATCCAATACCACTTCATTTAAAGGCAGTTCATAAGTCATTGAAACCTGCTTACCCATATAGCTTAAACTCTTCTGTACACCACGTTTCTCAACACACAAGCTAATCACATTACCAACATATTCGTCGGTTACTAAAATATTGGCTGTAATAATAGGCTCTCTAAATTCAGCAATCGATTGGTTCGCTGGCATTTTTGAAGGACTGTCAACTTTATGCACCTCACCTTTAGTGTCAACGATTTCGTAAACAACCGTAGGCGCAGTAGTAATCAAATCTAGGTCGTATTCGCGTTCTAAGCGCTCTTGAATAATCTCCATATGCAACAAACCTAAAAAGCCAATACGGAAACCAAAACCTAGTGCATCTGAGTTTTCGGGTTCGTATTGCAACGCTGCATCATTTAAACGAAGCTTGGCTAAAGCATCACGGAATTTTTCATAGTCTTCACCTGAGATTGGAAACAAGCCTGCAAAAACTCGTGGTTGCACCGGTTTAAAGCCATCCAAGGGTTCATCGACGCCACCTTTTGCATTGGTAATAGTGTCGCCAACTGGCGCGCCATGAATATCTTTAATATTGGCAATTAAAAAGCCAACCTCTCCCGCCTTTAAACTTTCAGTGACTTCACGTTTGGGTGTAAATACACCCACTTCATCCACTAAGTGCTCTTCATTGTTTGACAATGTTTTTATCTTGGTTTTGGCCTTTATCTCACCATCAACAACACGAATCAGTGACACAACACCCAAATAGTTATCAAACCAAGAGTCAATAATCAATGCTTTAATCGGTGCGTCAATTGTGCCTTCTGGCGCAGGAATTTTCTTAACAATATCTTCTAAGGCTTCTTTAATGCCAATACCAGATTTTGCACTGGCTTGCACCGCGTCAATTGCCTCAACACCAATCACATCTTCGATTTCTTCTGCAACACGATCAGGATCGGCAGCAGGCAAATCAATCTTATTTAAAATTGGCACTACTTCCAATCCTTGGTCAATCGCCGTATAACAATTGGCCACTGTTTGCGCTTCAACACCTTGTGAAGCATCAACAATTAACAAAGCACCTTCACAAGCAGAGAGTGAACGAGACACCTCATAAGAAAAGTCTACATGCCCCGGTGTGTCAATAAAATTCAACTGATAAGTCTGCCCGTCATCTGCTTTATAATCGAGCGTCACACTTTGTGACTTAATGGTAATACCACGCTCTTTTTCAATGTCCATTGAATCCAGTACTTGAGATGACATTTCACGATCACTAAGCCCACCACAAAACTGAATAAATCGATCAGCAATGGTTGATTTACCATGATCAATATGAGCAATAATGGAAAAATTACGGATATTTTTCATCTAGATGATAAAATGGAATTTTTAAACACACCATTATACAAGCAATGAACAAAGTTCAACCAATTACCTGCTCTGCTACTAGCGATTTAAACGTTAGCATTCCTGACACACAAGAACGTAACATCGTTCTATATTTTTACCCAAAAGACGCAACCCCAGGCTGCACTACAGAAGGTCAAGACTTTAGAGACAATCATCAAGCATTTGTTGACGCAAACTCGGTTGTGTATGGTGTATCAAAAGACGACATGAAAAAACACGAGAAATTTAAAGCCAAACAAGCCTTTCCATTTGAACTAATCTCTGATGAAGACGGCAAACTGTGTGAGGCGTTTGGCGTATGGCAATTAAAGAAATTCATGGGTAGAGAGTATATGGGTATTGTGCGCTCAACCTTTATCATTAGCCCTAATGGTGATATCCTTAAATCTTGGGATAAAGTAAGAGTAAAAAACCATGTTAATGAGGTCTTGGAAGCGGTTCAGTCTCTATGATAAAATAAACCCTTTAATAATTTAAACCTTAAAAATGAATAAAGTTCAACCAACCAACTGCAAAGCAACAAGCAACTTAACTGTAAGTATTCCCGACACCGAGGGGCACAATATTGTTTTGTATTTCTATCCTAAAGATGCAACCTCAGGTTGTACGCTTGAAGGTCAAGATTTTAGAGATAATTATGAAGCGTTCGTTAATGCCAATACAATTGTGTACGGTGTTTCAAAAGACAGCATAGCAAGTCATGAGAAATTTAAAGAAAAGCAATCATTTCCATTTGAATTAATTGCTGACGAAGATGGTGCACTCTGTGAGGCATTCGGTGCTTGGCAACTAAAGTCAAGAAATGGTGAAGAGAAAATGGGCATTGTGCGCTCAACATTTATTATTAATGCTGATGGTGATATCTTAAAATCTTGGGATAAAGTTGCAGTTGGTGGTCACGTTGACGAAGTGTTAGAGGCTGTACAAGCGCTATGAGCAATGTAGATTTTAACGAGGTTGATAAGTTTGCCGCATTGGCTTCACGCTGGTGGGATAAAAACTCAGAGTTTAAACCTCTGCACGATATTAATCCATTAAGACTTAACTATATTAAAGAGCATTGCTATGGCTTAAAAGACAAAACTATTTTGGATGTTGGCTGTGGTGGTGGCATCTTAAGTGAATCCATGGCTAACGAAGGCGCTAAAGTCACTGGTATTGATATGGCAGAAGCAGGTTTAGAGGTGGCTAAGTTACACTTACTTGAATCCGGTTTTGATATAGATTATCAAAAAATCCCTGTTGAAGAATTTGCTGAAAAACATGCTGGAAAATTTGACGTGGTTACTTGCCTTGAAATGCTAGAACATGTGCCTGATCCAAGCTCTATTATTAAAGCCTGTGCTAAATTGGTAAAACCTGGTGGGCAAGTTTTCTTTTCTACGATTAATCGCAATCCAAAATCTTATTTATTTGCTATTGTCGGTGCAGAATATGTACTCAAACTATTACCTCAAGGCACTCATGATTGGGATAAATTCATCCAACCTGCTGAAATGGACGAATGGGCCAGAAGCTCAGGACTAACCTTAAAAAGCATGATTGGAATGACTTACAACCCTTTTACCAAGGTTTATAAATTAGAAGATGATGTCAGTGTTAATTACCTATGTCACTACAACAATTAACCTTGTGTCAAATCTATATTATTGACTTCTAATATAGAATAGCGTATAATGCGCAATATGAAAAAAATATTAGCCATTACTCTACTTAGTTCAACGCTATCAGCACAAGCCCTATCTCCAAATGAGATGCTGGTCGTGGTTGGTGCGGTCAAATACTACAATGAAAATTGTGCAGGTTTAAACCATGCTGGTATTAAACAAATGAACAAAGGTCTTAAAAGATTCGACATGGATAGAACACCAATTGCTGTTCTTGAGCAGAATCCATTAGCGATTTCTGGCTACCAGACTGCCACAAAGTACGGATGTATGGGCACTAAACACGAAGCGAATAAAGCAGGTTACGGCCAGTATATCAACTAATTAAAACGTCGTATTGTATTGAGATTCAACCGAATCTTTTTGTTCTTTAACACCTGATTCTAACACCACGAAAGCCACGGCGTTGTATTTCTCATCAGATAAGCTCAAGTGCGCATGCTTAATATTTTTATTAACCAAAAATAAGCGTAATTTTTCACTTGGAATAAAATAAGGTTTACCCTCGTCGTTGTTTCTAACGGTTAAATCTTGAAAGCTGACAATCTTGCCAATGCCGGTACCTAGTGCTTTTGCAAAAGCTTCTTTTGCAGCAAAACGCTTAGCGCAATAGGATGCGCTGTCACCTTTATTAGCAAACAAAGCTTGCTCGTGTTCTGATAGTACACGCCTAACAAAGCCCTCTTTATTTTTTTCAAGAATGTGTGCAACGCGCTCAATATTAATAATATCTGTGCCTACGCCATAAATCATGCTCTCGCCTCCAGCATTAGGTTTTTCATCTCACGGGTCGCTGCTTCAAGACCAATAAATACTGCTCTGGCAATAATAGAATGGCCAATGTTAAGCTCTACAATTTCAGGTAATTGGGCGATTGCTGTTGTATTTTCTAGGGTTAATCCGTGTCCTGCATTCACTTGTAGGCCAATGGAATGTGCGTAAGTCGCCATGGTTTTAATACGCTCAAACTCTTTTTCTTGTTCATCATCAGTAGTATCAGCATAATGCCCAGTATGCAGTTCAATCACGGGCGCCCCACACTCTTTAGCAGCATCAATTTGATCTTTTTGCGCATCAATAAAAAGCGATACAATCACATTTGAATCAGCCAATTGCGTGCAAACATCACGCATTCTTGGTATTTGTGAAGCAACATCAAGTCCGCCCTCAGTGGTAAGCTCCTCACGCTTCTCAGGTACTAAACAACAATCCTCAGGTTTTATTTTTGCAGCAATGCCGACCATCTCATCGGTAGCTGCCATTTCAAGATTCATTTTGGTTGTTAGCTGATCACGCAAAATTTCAACGTCACGATCTTGAATGTGTCGTCTGTCTTCACGCAAATGTAGCGTAATACTGTCGGCACCCGATTTTTCGCACAACAAAGCTCCCTCTATAGGTGAAGGGTAGTTTGTACCTCTAGCCTCTCTAATGGTGGCGATATGATCAATATTAACGCCTAAAAATATACTCATAAACTAACTCAATCTTTGGTAAAAAATAACTCACGACTTTTTAATGGTTTGTCGCCTAACAACACGTTTAGACGTTGTCTATTTAAATTACGACACGCTTTTAATTGCTGATCATTGGGCGCATTATCTAAACACTCAGATGATAATAAATTTAGCAATTTTCCCGATATTTTACCATCGCCCTGCTCAGAAAATCCAAGCTGAGGTTGGTAACTATAATTTTTATCTATGTGGATTAAATCACCATTCACATCAACAGAACAATCCAGCCCATAACCCAACTCTGATAACAGGCTATTTTCAAAAACCCTTAATAACCAATATTGCTGTTTTTGCTCTAAATCGCTCATCTGAGTAACAAGCTGTTGGTATAAATCAAAAATCTGAGGATGAGTATCATGCTCATGAATCAAACGTGTAATCAATTCATTCACATACAAACACAAAATAAGTGCTTCGCCTTTAATCTGTCTGGGTACGTCATCCACCTCCCAATGCGTTAATGTTTTAAGCTCACCTTTGCCCGCATAAGAAATGCGTAAATGTTGGAACATTTGAATATTGGCTTTGGCTTGTCGAACCCCTCTGCCAATCAGACGAATCTTGCCATGCTCTAAGGTTAAAAAATCTAACAATAATGAATTGTCTTTGTAAGCTCTTCGATGGATCAAAAAAGCCGATGTTAGATCAATTTTAGTCATGTGTATTCACTCCCAAGCCTTGCTTGGGAGTTAATCATAGCCTAGCGATGCAAGTGCTCGCTTATCATCTGACCATCCACTTGAAACTTTAACCCACAGCTTGAGAAAAACCTTTCGATCTAAAAAGCCCTCGATACTTTGTCTGGCCTCAGTGCCAATCAATTTGAGCATCTCACCTTTGTTACCAATCACGATATTTTTTTGTGAAGCCTTGTCAACAAAAATACGCGCTGAAATACGTTGCATATTTCCATCTAACTTGTATTGCTCAATCTCAACCGTTAGATCGTAGGGTAGCTCATCTGCCAGGTGGCGCATTAACTTTTCTCTGATAAATTCGGCCACAACAAACTTTTCAGAGCGATCGGTAATAAAATCAGGATCAAAAATCAGATCTTGTTCTGGCAGGTATTTTAAGATCAGCTCTCTTAAAGAGCCGGTGTCTTTTTTACTAAAAGCTGATAATGGGAATAGCTCTGTTGGTTGGTATTTTTGCCCAACTTTTTCTAAAAATGGCAGCACATCTTGTGCTGTTCTTAAATTATCGATTTTATTAATACACATAATCACAGGCACATCAACTTGGGATACATGCTCCAGAACGCGAGAATCTTCTTTGGTCCATTTATCAGCTTCAACCAACCAAAGAATCATATCCACATCTTTAATGCTTGAGCTTGCGGCTCGGTTCATATAAGAGTTAATGGCTTTTTTGTTACCCATGTGAATGCCTGGCGTGTCCACAAACACCATCTGATAATCATCACGCGTGTCAATCGCATGGATACGGTGTCGTGTGGTTTGAGGCCGATGTGAAGTAATGGATAGCTTTTGACCAATCAACTCGTTAATGAGTGTTGACTTACCCACATTTGGACGCCCAATAACAGCAATAAATCCAGCTTGAAAACTCATAGGGAAATTAACTTGTCTAACAAAATTTGAGCACAAGATTGCTCAGCTCTTTTAATACTTTTTGCTGATTGTTCAACTTGTATAGACTGATCTTGCAAAGAACAATTCACAGTAAACACGGCGTTATGGTCTTTGCCTACGGTTTTAACCAATTCGTATGTTGGCAAGGTATTGCCACGCTTTTGTAAGTATTCTTGCAACTGAGTTTTAGGGTCTTTAAGAGAATCATTCGGATTAATATCATCCAATAAATTCTGGTACAAATCCAAGATAACACTATTAGCAGTTTCAAGGTCCGCATCTAAAAGTATGGCGCCAAAAATTGCTTCAACCGCATCCGCTTGTATTGATTCACGTCTAAAACCGCCACTCTTTAACTCACCCGAACCCAAAATAAGGATGTCGGATAATTCTAAATCAGCGGCAAGTTGTGCCAACGTTTGCCCTCTAACTAAATGGGAGCGTAAGCGAGATAATTTACCTTCATCAACATGACTAAAACGCTTATAAAGTTCACGAGAAATCACCAGGCCTAAAATACTATCACCTAAAAACTCTAAGCGCTCATTATTGTTCTTACCCATAGAGCGATGCGTGAGTGCCAACTTTAGTAAAGCAACATCTTTAAACTGATAATTAATTTTTTGCTGTAATTTATCCATTACTTGTATTGGGTTTTAATGCGTTTAATGTGTTTATAATTAGCGCTATTATAAATTTATAGCTCGTAATCCTCATGTTTTGGCAAGAAGATATTAAAGAAGAACATTTTACGCTTCCTGACGATGTGCAAGATGCTGTGTTTAATATTCATTCTAAAGTATTGCCGATTGATCACGCCTACTTACTTTCGCAAGCACTACTCAATGAATTGCCTTGGCTAGCCGAGGTTAATGCAGGCATTCATGATATTAGTGTAGCTGACGGCAACGGCTGGGAGCAAGATCACGAATCTGGTTTTTATTACCCTTCTAAGCGCTCAAAATTAAGCATACGCATCCCTAAAGAAAAACTAGATGACATTCAATCGTTGGTTGGAAAAACGCTTAATTTGGACGAATATCAAATTAAAATTGTTAAATCTTTAGAACCAAAGCTTATGAGCGATATGCAAATCGTATTCGCTAAATATGTTGCTTGCGTTGAAAACGATAGCGAAGAAGCTTTTTTGCAAACTTCTTTTGATCAACTACAAGCACTCGGCATTCAACCAAAAAAAATGATGGCAGGCTTAGAGCGAAAAATCCATACCCCTGAAGGTGTTATCCATACGCGCTCTTTAATGGTGGCCGATCTACGCAAATCAGAATCTGTCAAACTACAAGAGCAAGGCATTGGCGAACACCGCCTATTAGGCTGTGGATTGTTTGTACCACAAAAAGGCATTGAAAGTGTTGATGCAGTTTAAATAGAAACCCAATCTTGCATTAAGCCAACTTTAGTATTACAATCAAACTATTTATCAACATACTCACTGGGGAGAAGTATGCGTTTTATCTATCTAATTTTTTCTTTACTATTATTCCAGCCATCGATTGCCGCGGAAGGCGTTAAGCAAGGCGAATTTTTAGGTGCTAATCCGGTAGAGGTTTTACCTAATTGGTTTAAGACTACGTTTATGGATTTCTCTGAAGACTTAGAAGAAGCAGCTGATGAAGATCGCCACGTGATGATCTACTTTCATCAAAATGGCTGTCCCTACTGCGCCAAATTAGTAGAAGATAATTTTCATGATGAAAAACTCGTTGCCAAACTTCAAAAAGACTTTGATGTTATCGAAACCAACATGTGGGGTGATCGCGACTTGATCGATTGGAATGGTGACGAGTATTCTGAAAAAGAATTTTCTGCTCATATGAAAGTACAGTTCACACCAACGCTATTATTTTTAGATAGTGAAGGCAAAATATTGCTCAGATTAAACGGATATCAGTCTATTGATAAAATGCATTCAACGCTAGATTATATCTCCAAAAAGCTCTACCTCAACCAATCCTATGCAAGCTATATTGGCAGCCTAAAGAAAGACACAACAGGCCCACTTAATGCACACCCTATGTTTGGTACTGGTCCACACATGCTTACTCGAAATAAACGCTTTAAGGCGCAAAAGCATTTGGCTGTTTTCTTTGAAGAGCCTAACTGCAAAGAGTGTAACGAGTTCCATAGAGATCTAATGCCACTCGAAGAGACTCAAGGCTATTTGGGTAGAATGCAGGTCGTAAGATTCAATGCACTATCTGATGAAAAACTGATAACACCTTCAGGAAAAAGAACCACCGCAAAAGATTGGTATGAAGACTTAAATCTTACTTATAAGCCTGCAATTGTTTTCTTTGATACAGATGGTACTGAGATTATCCGAAAAGATGCAAAATTCAAACAGTTTCACCTTCACAGCATTATGGCCTATGTCTTAACTGGTGCCCATAAAAAGCAGCCTAATTTTCAACGCTACATTGAGCACAGAGCAGACTCTCTAAGGGAAAGAGGTATTACAGTTGATATTTGGAAATAAAAAATTCAGTCTAGCCTTAGAAACTGCACTATATTAATATATTCTATATTACTTGCTATTAGCCTTCATCAAAAGCCGTGCCTTAGCTCGGATATCTTTATCTTTAATTGCTAAAAAATCACACAAACGCATGATTGAGACTCATTCGTAAAATTTCCGAAATTTTTATTAGTCTCGCAAGCCTAACTCACCATTAGCATATTTATGAATAATACTAGAGATTAAAGTTTGGTACGGCAAACCCTCTTTTGCCGCTTTGATTTGGATGTTGTTCAAATCATTACTTGTCAATCGAATGTTAATTCTTTTATCTTTTTTAAAGGTATTTTTTGCAGATTGCTGAATAAAAGCTTTGCGCTTAGCAGAGATAGCCGGATCTAAAAAATCGACATTAATACTATCTTCAATTTCTTGTTCGTATTTATCTAGTTTATTTTTTTTCATTTTTTATCACCTCTAAATATTGCTTAGTCGCTTTTCTGCTTGGAATAATGGTCTTTAAAAAAAATTCATTATCATTCTCAACATACGGCAAGTTTTATACCAATGTGTGCCTAATGTATTTTTTTTGTAATAGCTAAACTTTTTTCACAAATTCTGATTTAAGCTTCATGGCGCCATGGCTAGGGATTTTACAGTCAATATTGTGATCGCCCTCACACAGGCGAATATTCTTAACTTTTGTACCGACCTTAACAGCATTGGAAGTGCCTTTGATTTTTAGATCTTTAATCACAGTTACCGTATCGCCATCATTTAAGATGTTGCCATTGGCATCTTTAATCACTTCTTCCTGCTCAAGTAAATCATCTGCTGAAAATTCATAAGCACACTCAGGACAAACTAAAAGATTGCCATCTTCATACACATATTTAGAATTGCATTTAGGACAATTAGGTAGGCTCACAATTTAAACTGTAAATGGATATTTAACAGGATCGTGATGCTCGTAACCCACCAGCTCAAAATCATCCATGGTTACCCAAGTCTCAAGATCTTCCAGAGTTTTAATCTCGGGATTAATTTTAAGACTTGGTAGTGGCAATGGCTCGCGATCAACCTGCTGACTTTTGAAAATCTCAACTTGATTTTCATACAAATGCACATTGGATAAATGGTGACGCATTTTTTTGGCTTTTTTGCCGGTAATTTGCGCGGTAATCAGTAGTAAAAATGCCACTTGAAAATGATTAAACGGCTGACCTAGGGCGTAGTCACTACTACGCTGATAACTCTCTAAATACAAATCGTCACCCAAAAGATTAAAATGATGGGTGTGCATGCACGCCGGCAAGCAGGCGCGATGGATGAGATTAGGATGATTAAAAGTCATGATCTCACGGCGATCATCGATACCATTAGATAAATCCGTTACAATCTTTTTATACTGATCGAGCGGCTCGTCGTCTTCAATGCCGGGAAATGCACGCCCTATCACGCCATAGCACATACCCATGTCGTCTTCACCTTTTCGGTGTGGATTATCGAGCCAGGCCTGATTATCATTGGCATTAGCATTCCAAGTATTACAGCCTATTTCCCTAAATTGCGCTGCACTACCATAGCCACGAATATAGCCGAGCATCTCAGCGATGGCCGATTTCCAAAAGAGTTTTTTAGTAGTAACCACTGGCACTGTGCCATCAGATAAATCATGTTCAAAAGTCGCACCAACAATCGCCAATGTTTTTTGTCCAGTTCTAGCGTTTTCAAGCCATACGCCTTCGTTTAGAATTCTTTTTCCAATGTCTATATATGCTTTCATGCTTGTTGTTTTGTTTTCAAAATAAGAAAAATTCCTAAAACTATCATTGGCAGGCTCAATAGTTGCCCCATGGTTAGCCAGTCAAATGCCAAGTAACCTAATTGCGCATCAGGCACTCGAACGAATTCAATTATAAATCTAAATAGGCCGTAAAAAATTAAAAATAAAGCTGAGATTGACATCAAAGGTCGAGGCTTGTTGCTAAACACCCAAAGAATAATAAACAACACTAAGCCCTCTAAAAACGCCTCATACAATTGTGAAGGATGAAGGATTTTGTCTTGCGCCTGGACGTACATACCTAGCAGACTATCAGTTTCCTTACCCCAAAGCTCGCCATTGATAAAATTACCCATTCTGCCAAAGCCTAAACCAAGTGGAACCAATGGTGCAACAAAATCCATGGTAACAAAAAATGTTTTTTTGTATTTTCGATTAAACAAAACCATGGCAAACAATACGCCTAAAAAACCACCATGAAACGACATGCCGCCACCTTGAATGGCAAAAATTGAAAGTGGATCCGATAAAAAATTAGGCAAATTGTAAAACAACATATAACCCAATCGGCCACCGAGTACAACACCGAGTGCACCATAGAAAATCATGTCTTCTATTTGCTGAGAATTCCAATCAAGTAATTGTTTAGCGCGATAGTTGGCCAACAGGTAAGCGGCTAAAAAAGCCATCAGATACATCAACCCGTACCAGTAGATCTGAACAAAACCCAAGTCTAGAGCGACGGAATCAAAGTCAGGATAAATCATTCAATGCAGTAATAAGTTAGAAAGTGAGCTTTACTTTTAATGTTAAAAGGCCATTTTAAATAACAAAAATTTTGTATAAAAAAACCTGATTCACTAATTATTATCTATAAACTTTCTATTACATTCAATCTGAATTGGCAATACCTTTGTTTCAAATAACTCATTAAAGTTTTCTCGGTTTGCATCTTTCAAAATATTATTAATCTTTTCTGTTGATTTATCTATCTCTGATTTAATGATTTTTGTCGCTTCTTCAGTTGTTATTTCAGTTGCTAACAAATCATTTAGAATGGTTTTATACCAATTCAATTGGACCGACTTAATATGTTCGACATCTTGTTCTTGGCCAGGTGCACTTCTTGCCATTGCCAAAGGGAAGTTATATATATACATTGAATCTGCCGCACAGTTTAGTTTATCTTGTATGGAATGATGGGAAACAGCCAAAGATTGTAGGCTAATAAAAATTGAAATTACACTTATAATTAATACTTTCATAAAATTAATTATATATATTTTTTACCTCAGATTAATTAATTTACATTAAAGGTATCGAAAATTTATAATTAGTCTGTGCATCAATTATTATGCGAAATTCATACTAGCTACACAAAGTGCTTCGTATTGACACCAGAAAGGATTTGGAGATTATAATTAAACATTAATTTATCAACCTTTAGTAAATATGAAAAAAATTTCACTCACTGTTCTTTCACTATTGTTTTTATCAAACATTGCTGGTGCTATCTCTATTGAAGGCTTAAGAGTAATGGCGCAACAACAGAATCAAAAAGAGTTAGGTCAATTTTCTCTTAATTCCTTTTCTGTAGAAAATATAAATAAAAACACCATTACGCTAAAATCACTAAACTCCAAGCCAACCGTTATCAGTTTTTGGACAACCTGGAGTCCCGCAGGGTCAGATACTATAAAAATATTGTCTAGTTTTTTTAACCAAAACAAAGATAAAATCAATGTCATTGGCATGAATTACGAAAATATTGATCACGAAGAGCTCGTTAATTTTGTTCAGACTAACCAAATCTCCATACCTATTGTTCCGCTAGATAGTGGAAATTACCAGCAATTCGAAAACTTCCCTTCAGTTGATATTATCCCAACGACTTACATTTTTAACAGAGAAGGTAATCTTATTGATCGATACGTAGGTGAGTTAGATCACGTGCTTCTATCTAAATACCTATAACCTTTCAATTTAACAGCAAATTCTCTCGCCAGCTGTTTGATTGACCCTGTTTTGTTATTATTTTAAGTTTTTTCTTATTAGAATTTTTTCGAATTTTTGATATCAAAAAAAAATCTCCCATTAAGTGTACAAAATCTGCACGAAATAAGAAATTTTAGATTAATAAAAGACCACGAAGGCCTTATGTTGTATGGTGCGCTCGAGGTGATTTGAACACCCGACATTTGGCTTCGGAGGCCAACACTCTATCCAGCTGAGCTACGAGCGCATATTGCATGCGAAAGTAGTTAAAGTGTGTAATTCTAATTAGGTGTCTTCAGAGCAAAACACTGCTTGCATATTGGCAACTAACTTCAAAATTTTAGTGTCTTTAACTTTGCATAAAATTTTATTACCATCACGCCGCGATTCAACGATGTCTTTTGTTCTAAGAATATCAATATGTTGTGAGATGTTAGATTGCGAAGAGCCTACTTGCTTAACAATTTCAAGTACTGGCATTTCTTCACTTTTTAATGCGCATAAAATTTTTAAACGCAGTGGATGTGCCATCGCTTTTAAAGCTTTAGTTGCTTTCTCAATATCTTCTTCTTTTTCTAATAATGTCATTTCACTCATTATTATCTCCCTCTCCCTATATTAATTAAATTCTACCTAGCATGCCATAAACACCATATCTTCTTACTTTAATTAATACCATTCTTTGGTAGTAGTTAATTAAGCTATCGTGATTAAGGGCAATATCAAAAATTTGCCATTTGCTAGAAGTTTGGTTTTTGTGAAAAGACAAATCAATATTAAAGCCAAATCTAGAGTAACCATTTGCTTTAAGTTTTACAACAATGTTATTGCCCATTGTTGGTCTTGCAGAAATAAAATTAAATGAACTTGAACGACCTTGAGCTAACTTTGACAATAAAGTAGTAATAATGTTTTGCTTTAACTTGTTTGAAAAGAACTTCACTTCATCCTCACCCAAGCTTACATTGCTAACCAATAAAACTTCATTGGCGATGTGGTCAAAATCAAATAATGGTGCAATTTCTGAATCGACTAGAAAGTGCATCATTTGTGGAGAATAGGTTGTTGCAGTTGTTAATTGGTTAAGTTTAACAATGGTTGATTGAATAGCTTGAACAGGTCCTTCTTCTGTTGTTTGTGTTGCCTCTGGTGTGACTTCTTCTTCATTTGCAAACACCACTGACGACATTAATACACTAAACGCCAATAAAACTACATTCAATCTTTTCATTTTTTCTCCATAATCTAAAAATAAAACCAAGTAAAATCCAAAGTAATTCACAGTATTATATTTAAACTTTTTATAAGCAAACAATTATATTATGACTTTCTTTAACTTTTTTAAGCGTTGGGTATTTTTAGTGTCTTTTTGTGCCTTTTTTGCCACTTCCCCAGCTTACGCCCAAACAGAAGCTGAAAAACAAAGATTAGAGGCTTTCTTCGAAGACTTAGAGTCGTTCACTAAAGTGTTTAGCAATATTAAGCAGTTGTATGTTGATGAAGTTACCAATAAAGAATTATTCGAACATGCGATTAAAGGTATGGTCACTGGATTAGATCCTCACTCTAATTATCTAAAACCCAAAGAACAAAAAAACCTGCTTGAAAGTGCCACAGGTAAATTTGGTGGCTTGGGTATTGTGATTGGCATGAAAGATGATTCTATCCAAGTTATTTCACCCATTGATGATACACCTGCTTATCGCGCAGGCATTCAAGCAGGCGATCTCATTGTAAAAATTGGCGATAAGCCTGTACGTGACATGACACTTGAAGATGGTGTTTCTCTTATGCGTGGTGAACCAGGTACTGATATTAAAGTAACTATTGTACGAAAAAATAAAAAGCCTTTTGTTGTTAGTATTACACGCGAGATTATTACCATTACCTCAGTTAAAGGTTATTTGTTAGAAAAAGACATTGGCTATATTCGAGTCTCTAGTTTTCAAAACCCAAGTGCTGATTTACTACGAGACACACTAGATGAGTTAGTTGAGAAAAATAACGGCTACTTAAAATCATTAATTCTTGATTTAAGAAACAATCCGGGTGGTGTGCTAGAAGGTGCTGTCGATATAGCAAATTTATTTATTGATGAAAAAGGTTTGGTTGTTTATACCGAAGGCCGTATTCCAAGCTCAAACCTAAAATTTAAAACCGAACCTGGGGACATTATGCTTGGCTCTCCAATTGTTGTATTGATCAACGAAGGCTCGGCTTCGGCTTCAGAGATTGTTGCTGGTGCATTGCAAGACCATAAACGCGCCATTATCATGGGCAGTACTTCTTTCGGTAAAGGCTCTGTTCAAACCATTGTTGAACTCGATGAAGGGTATGGTTTAAAAGTCACTACAGCGCGTTATTACACGCCATCAGGGCGCTCTATTCAAGCCAAAGGTATTGAGCCAGACATTGCCTTAAAAAACATTAGTCTTGAAAATGAAAAAGAAGACAGTGTTGTCGATACCAAGGAAAGCGATCTGGATGGTCATTTAGAAGTTGAAGACCCTTCTCAATTATCTGATGAAGAAATCTTAACAACGCAAGAAACTAAAAAATCTGAAGAAGCTAAAAAAGTCATTGACAAACTTAAGAAGGATTATTTTGTGCACGAGGCAACAAATCTATTGAAAGCCTTAACTGTTTTGGGTAGATAGCGAATGGCAATTGTTCTTTCGGTTGCAAATCAAAAAGGCGGTGTGGGGAAAACCACCACTGCTGTTAATTTGAGTGCTGCTCTAAAAGCTATTAAAAAACGCGTATTGCTCATTGACATTGATCCTCAAGGCAACGCCACAATGGGTTGTGGTGTCGATAAATACACTTTGGAAAATTCAGTTTGTGAATTACTGCTAGACGAATGCAGTATCAATGAGGCCACTGTACACGCCTCTGGTGTTGAAATCGATGTACTCCCTTCTAACACTGATTTAATCGCTGCAGAAATCGCCCTACTTAAGCGTGATAACTCTGAATACAAGCTAAAAGAGGCGATTGCCAAAGTTGAAGATAAATACGACTACGTTGTCATTGACTGCCCCCCTTCACTTAACATGCTGACCATTAATGCTTTTACCGCTTCCAACGGTATTATTATCCCAATGCAATGTGAGTACTATGCCTTAGAAGGATTAAGCGCTCTAATTCAAACCATTGAAAAAATTCAGGCTACCACTAATCCTGATTTGGACATTACGGGTATTATTCGCACTATGTTTGATACACGAAACAACTTGTCTAACGAAGTATCAATACAATTATTGCAATATTTTTCACACAAAGTATTTAAAACAATCATCCCTAGAAATGTAAAATTGGCTGAAGCACCAAGTTTTGGTCAGGCAGCAATCAACTATGCTAGATCATCCAAAGGGGCAATTTCGTATGTTTCACTGGCAAGCGAAGTAATTAGAAAAACATCAATAAATTAGAATGGCAAAAATCTCAAAATTAGGGCGTGGATTAGACATATTGTTAGGACAAGTTTCTTCAACAGAGGCTCAGTCTAACTCTGATCATAATCTTAAAGTGCTAAGTGTTGATGCACTACAGCGTGGTAAGTTCCAGCCTAGAGACGATATTGATCCTGAAACACTTAATGAGCTTGCTAACTCAATCACTTCTCAGGGTGTTATTCAACCGCTGGTTGTTCGTAAAGTTACTTACGACAAATATGAAATCATTGCTGGTGAAAGGCGCTGGCGTGCTGCCAAAATTGCAGGCTTGGACGAAGTTCCTGTTATTGTTCGTGAAATTGATGACCAAGTTGCCTTGGCGATTGGCCTTATTGAAAATATTCAACGTGAGTCACTCACACCACTTGAAGAAGCCAAAGCACTACAACAGCTGATTGAAGACTTTAAAATGACACACGAAGAGATATCACATGTTGTGGGTCGTTCTCGCTCTGCTGTGAGTAATCTTATTCGTTTGTTGCAGCTCAACGAGTCAGTTAAACAACTATTGGGTAATGGTAATATAGAAATGGGGCATGCGCGTGCATTGTTGTCCCTTAAAGAAGACCAACAGTTTGATGTGGCCAATCAAGTTATTCAGCGTTCTCTATCGGTGCGCCAAACTGAAGATCTGGTTAAACGTATGCTTAACCCAAAACCTAAGAAATCAACCGAGGTAGATCCTCATATTGATGCACTAATGCAGTCTTTAAGTAAGAAATTAGACTCTAAAACTGAGATCAAACAAAACAACGATAAAGGTAAGATTATTATTCATTACAAGTCGCAAGACGAGCTAGACAACATTCTAAAACATATTAACTAATATCTAGCTACCCCTCCCAGATGACTGCTGTAAATCGCTAACTACCCCAGATGACTGCTGTAAATCGCTAGCCCTCCCAGAGGATTGCTGTAAATCGCTAATCAAAGCCGCCGACTCTATCTAACTTAAGTGAGTCATCCCAGTGCATCCAAATACCGAAGGCTTTACCAATAATATATTCCTCTGGCACAAAACCCCAAAAACGAGAGTCACTACTGCGGTTACGATTGTCACCCATTACAAAGTAATGCCCTGCTGGTACTTTTAGCTTGGGTGCGATTTGAGAATGGTTACTTGGATCCAGCAGAATATCGTGTGGATTATTATCTAGCAACTCACGTTTGTGCTTAAAGCCTGTCATCTGAATACCTGACTCAACACCTTTATAGATGCCTAAATCTTGATAAGCAATTTTATCTTCATTTACGCGAAGATGGTCTGACGAATAACTGATAATATCACCCGGAGTGCCGACCACACGTTTAATAAAGTCTGCACCTTTGTAATCTGAATTTTTTTCATAATTAGGGTACCTAAAAACAATTACATCACCCCGTTCTGGCTTTTTAAATTCTACAATTTTTTTATTAAGCACTGGCAAACTAATGCCGTAATCAAACTTACTCACCAGAATAAAATCACCCGTTAATAAGGTTGGCATCATTGAGTTAGACGGTATTCTAAAAGGCTCTACAATAAAACCACGAAGTAAAAACACCAATAATAAAACAGGATAGAATTCAGCCGACCATTGCACTAACTTAGGACGATGAAGATATTTTTCTGATTTATTAAACCTTAAAAAACAAACAAAATAAAACCACTTGCCGATAAAAGATTTCTTTTTAGGTGTTTCTATCGATTCAGTTGATTCTGCGCTAAATAAAGAGTCAACAAAAACGATAACAAAAGCAATCACTAAAAATAATGCCAAGTAGGAAGAAACGTCCCATGCAAAAAAAGGTGATGCATTTTCAATAGTCATAACAAAAAAGTGGTGAATAATAAAAGAGGTTATTATATAATGTTTTCTTTTTATTATTTTTTACATTGGAGAAAGTTAAATGGCATTAGCTGATTTAGAAAGAGATGACCACGGTTACTTAGTTGACCTTAATCAATGGAACGAAGATATTGCTCACGAAATTGCAGAAGAAGAAGGTGTTA
>Ga0209992_10000814_pt1 | contig 38251 bp, 34 predicted proteins | sample 2SBtaG_2_FD_182564 | JGI IMG/M metagenome (GOLD analysis project Ga0209992, IMG submission 182564) | Deep subsurface microbial communities from Kolumbo volcano to uncover new lineages of life (NeLLi) - 2SBTROV12_ACTIVE470 metaG (SPAdes)... | ecosystem: Environmental > Aquatic > Marine >...
CCCGACGGCACCGAGCTCGGGCGCCACGTGGGCTACGACACCGAAGCCGAGTTCCGGGCCTGGCTGGCCAACCTGCCCACGGCGTCGCTGGACGAGCGCGTCGCGGGTGCTGGGGCCCTGGCAGACTTCGAGCGGGTGGCCCTGGCCCAGGATCTCCTGGACGCCGGGCGCAAGGACGGCGTGGAGGTCCTGGTCGCCGGGCTCGACAGCCCCGGCGCCCTGGTGGTTCGGTTCCAGCTGGCGCCCACCGCGGACGCCGTGCCCGCCCTGATCGACCAGGCCCCTTGGCTCTGGGACGACTGGATCTGGGGGGCCCGTCGGCTCGATCTGTCCGAGCCCACCCGCGCTGCCCTGTTCGACCAGGTGGTGGATCGCCTGACCCGGGCCGAGACCGACGACGGGCCGGCGCTGGCGTTCCTGGCGGGAGACCTGGCGGCGTCTCCTGGGGACGCCCGGGGCTTTCATGCCCTCGGCGCCCACCTGACCCTCCAGAAGCTCACCGGCGACGCACAGCACGACCGGGGCTACTGGCTGGACCTGGCCAGCTTCCTCGAGGACGCCGGCCAGATCGACCGGGCGGTCGAGGTCCTGGAAAACGGCGGGAGCTTCTTCCCGACCGAGTTCACGTGGGCCTACAACCAGGCCGGCATCCTGCAGCGGGCCGGCCGCGCCGCCGAGGCCCTGCCCCTGGCCCAGACCGCCTTGGAACGGGCCCACGGCGACCAGCGCCTGCGAGCCGCGCGCAGGGCTGCCGAGCTGCTCGCCCAGCTGGGCGACACCCCCGCCGCAGTGGCGCTCCTGGAGGAGACCCTGGCTAGCGCGGAGCGGCCCGATGCAACGGTCCAGGTGCGCACCCACCGCTACCTTGCGGCGCTCGAGACCCTGCTCGCCGGGCTCTCTGCCCCGTGATCGCAGCTGCGCTGGCCCTGGGGCTCGGGTGGGCCCAGGACGCGCCCCCGGAGCCGCCGCCGGACCCCTGTGCCACCGGCGACGTGGCCGGCTGCGAGCAGCTCTGCATGGGGGGCAATGCCAAGGCCTGCAGCACCGCCGGGTACTTCGTCGAGGTGGGCCAGGGTGTGCCCAAGGACCTAGCCCGGGCCGCCGAGCTCTACCGCATGGGCTGCAACGGCGGCGACGGACGCGGCTGCGGCAACCTGGGCGTGCTCTACGACCTGGGCTCCGGGGTGCCAGCCGACGTGGACCAGGCCCTGGTCCAGTACCGCCGGGGCTGCCGTGTCGCCGACGGGGCCAGCTGTCTGAACCTGGGCATCCACCTGGCGACCGGCAGCGGCGTGCCGGTCGATGTCGCCCGAGCCCACCAGCAATATGCCCAGGCCTGCGAGCTGGGGGAGCCTCGGGGGTGCAACCTGTTGGGGGCAGAGCGCGAAGCCGAGGAACCGGCTGAGGCCGTCACCCTCTACGGCCAGGCCTGCGAAGGGGGACACGCGCCTGGCTGCTACAACCTGGCGCGGCTGGTCGTCGCCGGCCACGCCCGCTTGCCCCAGGACGACGTGCTTCGGCTGTACGAGACCGCCTGCGACGGCGGTGAGCTCGCGGCCTGTCTGGACCTGGGGGTGCACCTGCTCAACGGCACCGGCATCGACCAGGACCCCGCCCGGGCCGCGCGGTACTTCCAGGACGCCTGCGAGGGAGACCTGCCCAAGGGCTGCTCCCTGCGGGGTGCCGTCTACCTGAACGAAGGCCACGACGCCCCCGGCTTCGCCCTGCTCGAGCTCGGCTGCAGCCGCGGCGACGCCTGGGGCTGCAAGGTCCTGGAGGAGCTTCGCGCCGCTGAGCCGTGAAGGCCGGGGAACCCCTGGCCGTCTGGGGTGTCTACGAGACCCATGATCCCCGAGACCACGATCCCCCGCCGCCGCTCGCCGTTGTTCTGGTTGTCCCTGGCTGGACTGCTCGGGGGGCTGCTGTTCGCGCTGAGTGCTGCTGCAGCGGCGGCGGCGATCTGATCGGCCGATGATCCAGGGCTAAAGGACCTCCAGGCCGATGCCGGCCGCCGCCTGGGCCAAGCGTCGATCCCGGGTCGCCAGAGGCACCCCGTCCCGGAGCGCGAGCTCCAGGTAGCTGGCGTCGTAGCTGGTCAGCCCATGCTGTCGGGCGACGTCCATGATCTGCGCCCCGGCGCGGACCGCGGTGGCGGGGTCGACCCGAATGTCGAGGTCTCCGAGCAGCTGGAAGAACTGCACCGACGCGGCCTGGGCATGACCGGCGTGGCGCTCGGCCCCCAGCAGCCCGTTCGCGACCTCGAGGTGGAAGAGGCCAGGGACCTGGGCGCCGTGGTCCCGCACCCGGGCCAGCAGATCGGTGGCAGCCCGATCGAAGTGGTCCTCGAATGCCCAAGCCAGTGCCGCCGACGCGTCCAGCACCAACATCAGTCGTGGCCCTCGTCGATCAGCGCGTCGAGGTCGTGGCCTGGCAGGCCACGGCCCGAGGCGAGTGCCTGGAAGCGCGCCACGATGTCATGGGCCGTTCGGGCGCTCTGGATGGGGATGAGCTGGGCGACCGGCCGACCGTGGCGGGTGATGGTGTAGGCCTGTCCCTGTTCAACGCCGTCGAGGAGCCTGGGCAGATGCGTCTTGGCCTCGTAGGCGCCCACGGACTGCGGCTCTGCGGCGAGCAGTGGGGGCCGCACGGGCACGGTGTAATCGGACTTGCTCATGGGCCTTCAGACTGGTCTGAGACTAGTCTAAAAGGTGTGGACTCCGAGGTCAAGGACCTACTCCGCCGTCACCCATGCCGTCCCAGCCCTCTTGCCGACTCGTGGCCAGGGCTTCATCCAGGGCGATTGCGTCGATGTGCTCGTTGCCGGGTGGCCGCGCGATGCCGTCCATCAGGGGCGGTGGTGTGAGCCAAGCCTGGTGGGGGTGCGCGGTCCACTGGGTCCGGCGCAAGGGCTCCTGGGCACGCACCCAACGGCCATCGGGCTGCACGTGCAGCTTGATGCCGGCCATCTCGTAGAAGGTGCGCAGCTCCAGGTGGCCGTCGCAGCTGGCGCCGACCCCCGGTGCGCAGGGCCCGAATTGGGCGACCACGTCGTCGTAGAGGGCCGGGTCCAGGACCAGCAGGACCCGTCCCGGTCCGACCTGCTCGGGGCGGGTCGGGCCCAAGATGAAGGTGTCCATGGCCTGGCCAGTCCCGGTGCGGTCCGGCACGCGGTTGCTCTCGGGGCCATCCATGTCGGCCATCAGCAGCTCGCCGTGGGCGCCGGGCCAGTAGTCCATGCCGTTGCGGGCCAGGTACAGGGCGGGGGAGTCGCCGGGCTCGTCGGCCCGGCCGGTCGAGACCTCGAGCTCCATGCCCGTGATGCTGGCCACGCCGCCGCACTCGTTCTGGACATAGCTCCAGGCCCGGGCCGGATCGTCGAACCAGGTGATCTCCATGAGCTCCCCCCCGGTGCAGAACACCTCCCACACGCCCCCCCGCAGAGCGATGCCGTCGGCCGCTTGGGCCGGGGCGGTGAGCGACAGGGCGAGCAGCAGGGTCACGTGGTCCTCGGGCAGGGTCACCCCGGTTCAGCGGATCATCGAATGCAGGACATGAGGGGGAAGCCCCGGGGTCAGCCTGCGGGACGGACCCCGTGGAGGCCCCGTGAGGCGGCCCATGCGGCCACGTCGCGGCCATTCAGGGCCGCGGCCATGAGCTCGGGAAAGGCGTCCGGCGTGCAGCCAAAGGTGGGCACGCCCAGGGCGGCCAGGTGGCTCGCCGTCTCCGCGTCGAAGGCCGGGGTGCCTTCGTCGTCCAGGGCCAAGAGGCAGATCAGCTGGACGCCGCTGCGCACCAGGGAAGCCGCGCGCTGGAGCAGACCCCGGCGGTCGCCGCCTTCGAACAGATCCGAGACCAGGATCAGGTGGGTGCGGGGCGGTCGGGTGATGACCTGCTGGCACCAGGCCAGGGCTTGATCGATGTCCGTGCCACCTCCGAGCTGGGCCCCGAATAGCAGGCCCACCGGGTCGTCGAGCCCGGTGCTCAGGTCGGCCACGGCCGTGTCGAAGACCGCCAGTCGGGTCTTCAGCGCGGGGATCGACGCGAGCACGGACGCGAACAGACTGGCGTAGATGACGCTCGGCGCCATCGAGCCGCTCTGGTCCACGCACAGCACGACGTCGCGCAGGCCTGGGCGGCGGCGGGCATGCCCGACCAGGCGCTCGGGCACCACCGTACCCAGCGTGGGTTGGTAGTGACGCAAGTTCGCGCGAACGGTGCGGTCCCAGTCGATCTCCCTGGCCCGCGGACGGGTCGTGCGAGCGCCCCGGGAGAGTGCCCCCCGGATCGCCCGGCGGGACGGGGCTGCGAGCCTGGCCTCGAACTCCGCGACGAGCTGCGCCACCAACCGGCGGGCCGCGTCGCGGGCGCGGGCGGGCAGGGCGGCCTTCAGGGAGAGCAGCGTGGCGACCAGGTGCACGTCGGGCTGCACGGTCTCCAGGAGCTCCGGCTCGAGGAGCAGCCGGGCCAGGTCCAGCCGGTCGACCGCGTCCCGCTGCAGGACCTGGACGGCCGAGCGGGGGAAGCACGCCCGGATGTCGCCCAGCCAGCGGGCCACGGCCGGGCTGGATCGGGCCAGGTTGCCCCGGCGTTCGGTGCCGTAGAGAGCGTCGAGTGCACCGTCCAGACGCTGCGCCTGGGCGGGCAGGGCCACGTCGAGGGACTGCTGAGCGTCCGGACCCAGGACCAGTCGCCAGCGGTGCTCGCGAGGGTCAGCGGCCACGGGTCACAAGCTGCTGGAGCACGGGGAGCACCTGATCGGCCCGGGCGGCCACCAGCGGGACTGGCACCACAGCGTCGGCGGCTGGGCCGGCTCCCAGGCGGGCGACCTTGCGGGCCATCTGTCGCCGCTCGGCAGGGCGAAACTCGGCAAAGGCTCGCCGCAGGATGGGCAGCAGAGCGACGAAGTCGTCTTCGGGCAAGGCGATCAACCAGCGGTCCAGGGCCTGCCACAGGGCGTGCTGGTGCAGGAGCAGGGCAGCGCCCCCTCGGATCAGGCCCTCGAGCCAGGCGGCGCCCTGGTCCAGGGGCACCACCGGACTCAGCACCCCCGCGGCCAGCCGCCCCAGGGCGTGGTCGTCGAGCCGGGCCCCCGTGAGCAGGATGCGACAGGCGCGGCCGCGGACCCGGGGTGCCACGGCGTCTCGGGTGGACAGGGTCTCGAGGACCTCCCACCAGGGCCCTTTGTCGCGCTCCAGCAGGGCCAGTGCTCGGTCCAGGGCGTCCAGCCCATCGCTGAGGGCCGCAGCAGCGGTGTCGTCGACCCGGCTTGCAGACGCCACCAGGCCGGCCAGCACCCGCGCCAGGAGCCCGTCGACCACCGCCGCGAGCGGTTCCCGGGGGGTGCGCCGCACGTCGCCGTAGCGCAGGGTGCGGGCCAGGGGCGGCACGGCGTCCAGGAGCTCTTGGACCTCTGGCGCGGCCGCTGCGCGATCGGCGAGGGCTCGCAAGAGCGCCGCGCTGGCCTGGGGCAGATCCGCCAGCAGGGCGTGGTCCAGCCCCTTCACCACCGTCGGAAGGTCCGGCGCCCGGGTCGCCAGATCGGCCAGCCGGGCGTCTGCGGCCTGCTCCAGCGTCATGCCCCACACGTTGGCCTCGATGATGCGCAGGGCGAATTCCGGGTCCCAGCGCAGGGTCCACGACTCCCGAAAGGTGCCGCTGCTGGCCCGTCCCTGTCGCTCCCGGGCCCAGGGCACACCGAGCACCCGAAGCCTCCGCAGCATCAGGCTTCGGCCGACCCCGGTGGGCTGCCGCAGGTCCAGGTCCAGGTCCTTGGGCTCCGGGGACGGCTTGAGTCGCAGGCGACGCTGCAGCCGGGTCACGTCTTGTTGGAGGGGCACGGTCGGCGTGTCCTGGGGGACCGTGCCCAGGGCTTCGCCGATCTCGAGCTGCTCCCGGACCAGGGCCAGTGGCGCCGCCTGGCCCTCGCAGAGCACGGCCTGGACCGTGTCCTGGAGGTCTTCCAGGCCCGGCGCTGCCCGCCCCCGCAGGCTGGCCAGGACCTGGGCCAGCCGCACGCCATGGAGCACGTGGGCGGGGCTCGTGTCCTGGCCGTTCTCGCGCAGGAGCCGGGCGGCCTGGGCCAGCCATCGGGCCGGGGCTTCGTCGGGCCGGGTCCAGAGCTGGTGGTACCAGCCGGGGGACGCACAGCCCGCGTCGTAGCCGCTGCGCAGGCTCAGGCGGGTGTGGGACCAGGGCACCCAGGTGGCGGTCACCTTGCGGGCCCGCAGGCCGCGCAGGGTCGCGTCGTCGGCCTTGGCCGTGACGCGGGCGGTCAGGGCCGGTGCGTGGAAGGCCCCGCAGATCACGGCCAGTCGCTCGACGCCTTGCTTGCGGGCCCGCCGCATGGTGCGGCGCATCCAGGCCTCTCGCTGGGCCTCCCGGGCCGGGCGCGGGCCCAGCGCCTCGCGCACCGCCGCCATGGCGTCGTGCACCGCGTCGAACAGGTCCTCGGCATCGGGTCGCTCCTCGATCATGCGGTCCCACCACGCCGCGTGCGAGGCGTCGCCCGCCGCGTGGGCCAGCGCCGTCAGGGCCTCGCCGGACCCGTCGTCGGGGTCGGCGGGCTCGTCCACCGCCGCCGAGAGCGGCAGGTCCATGAAGTCGGCAGGCACCCCCTGGGCGTGGGCCCAGCGGAGCGCCACCCACTCCGGGGACCAGGCCGTGAAGGGCCAGAAGCCGGCCCGGGCGGGCTGGTCGGGCGGGTACACCAGCAGTGCCACCGGAGGGCGCAGCCCGGGGTCGCCGACCAGGCCCAGGGCGCTGTGGCCGTCGGCCGGTCCCTCGACCAGGACGTGGTCTGGCCGCCAGGCCTCGAGCACGCGCAGCACCGCACGGGCCGAGCCCGGCCCGTGGTGTCGAATGCCCAGGACCCGCGTCTCCACCGCTCAGCCCAGAGACCTGCAGGCCCGGTACAGGTCCTTCCAGCCGTCCCGCTCGCGCACCACGGTGTTCAGGTACTCGGTCCAGACGACCGGGTCCTGGACCGGGTCCTTGAGCACCGTGCCGGCGATGCCGGCCGCCACGTCGGCCGCTCGCAGGGTGCCGTCGCCGTAGTACCCCGCCAGGGCGATGCCCTGTTGCACCACCGAGATGGCCTCTGCCGTGGACAGGCTGCCCGACGGGGACTTGAGCCGGGTCCGGCCGTCCAGGGTGCGACCGCCCCGCAGCTCGCGGAACACCGTGATGACCCTGCGGAGCTCGTCTTCGGGGGCGTCGATGTCGGGCAGCGCGAAGCTCCGCCCCAGGTCGGCGACCCGCTGCTGCACGATCGCGAGCTCTTCCTCGAGGGTCGCTGGAGGGGGCAGCAAGACCGTGTTGAACCGCCGCGTGAGGGCGCTGGAGAGGTCGTGGATGCCCTTGTCCCGGTCGTTTGCAGTGGCGATCACGTTGAAGCCGGCTCGGGCCTGGACCTGGGTGGCCAGCTCGGGCAGGGGCAGCGCCTTCTCGCTCAGGATGGTGATCAGAGCGTCCTGGACCTCGCTGCTCATGCGGGTCAGCTCCTCGATCCTGACGATGCTGCCGGTCTCCATGGCCCGCATCACCGGGCTGGGCACCAGCGCGTCCCGGGTGGGGCCCTCGGCCAGGAGGCGGGCGTAGTTCCAGCCATAGCGCAGGTCCTTGTCGTCAGCTCCCGCCGTGCCTTGCACCAGCAGAGTGGAGTCGCCGCTGATGGCCGCGGCCAGGTGCTCGGAGAGCCAGGACTTCCCGGTGCCCGGCAGGCCCTGGAGCAGCAGCGCCCGATCGGTGGCCAGGGTCGCGATGGCGACCTCGATGCGCCGGGTGTCGCCCACGTACTTCGGGGTGATCACCGTGCCGTCGTCCAGGGTGCCGCCCTGGACATAGGTGCGCACCGCCCACGGGGACAGCCGCCAGCTGGGTGGGCGGGGGTGCGTGTCGGCTGTCGCCAGAGCGGCGAGCTCGTCGGCATGGGCGTGCTCGGCCTGCTGGCGCAGGACTGCTGGGTCACTCACGGGGCTCTCCGGAGGCTGCGGGGAGGAGTTCTTCGAGGCGGCGGCGCACGGCCAGGACGTGGGCCAGGTCATCCAGGGCCTGGGCGACCAGGGCCTGGCCGCGGGAGGGGGCCAGGCGGTCCACCCAGGTGCGCGTGTCCAGAACGAGCAGGGGCGCGGGCAGGGCCAAGGCTGCGGCACGCACGCTCTGGAGCGCGTCGGCGGGGGGGTCCAGCTGGCCGTGCTGGACCTGCTGGGCGAGCTCGTAGAACCGCGCCACCCAGGCGCGGGCCACGGGCAGCGGCCAGGGCCGATCGAGGGCCTTGAGCAGCGGCAGGAGCTGGGCCCAGTCTCGCACCCGCAGGGCCCGGGGGGCGCGCAGGGCCAGGAGCTCCGAGGGCAGGGCGTCGATCAGGGCCCCGTAGGCGCTGCCGGTCTCGCCGGTGCCCAGGGCCCGGTCCATCAGAGCGGTGAGCCAGGCGGTGTCTCGGGCCACCAGGGCGGCGTGCCGCCATGCCACGGCGACGAAGGCATCGGATGGATCGAGGGCTGCGACCGTCTCGACAGGGGTCCGGCCGGTGGCCGCGGTCCAGGCGCCTAGGGGCACGGTGGCGATCAGGGCGCCGGCCTGGCGCGTGCGCGCACCCTCGTCCGGGCCCGGCGGCGGCTCCCCCCAGTCCGGGTCCCAGGACGCCGGCAGGACCACGTCCCACCGGCCGCCCTGCCACGCCAGACAGTGCACACCGGCGCCGGCACAGGCCTGGGCCAGCTCGGACCCCGGCAGGGACCGCAACAGCGCGCTGGCCCGTTCGCGGACCTTGCGGCTGCGGTCGGTCAGCGCCTGGACCAGGAGCGGTTCAGCCACGGCCGGCGGCGGGTCGTCGAACAGGGCAAGCCAGGCCCGCCGGGTGGCGGCGGGCTCGGTGCCGATGGCCGGCTCCAGCCAGGCCACGGCAGCCGCCGGATCCGTGGCCACCAGCTGCCGCAGAGTCTCCAGGCGCTCCCTCGGCGTGCCCTCTTCCAGCAAGTCGCCGTGCACGGCCAGCGGGCCAGGCGGCGCCCAGCCTCGGCGCTGGTCCGCGAGCCACGCCGCCCGCTCGCCGCCGGCGATCCAGGTGTTTGGCAGCGCCCGGATGCGCGCGTCGCGGAGCAGGGCGGGCAGCAGAGCGGGCGGCACGCGGCGTCCCCGTGCCGCCAGCCGGTCGAGCACCAGCGCGACCAGATCCCGATCCCGGTGGCGCAGCAGTTCTTGGAGCACGGCCGCCAGCTCGGGGGAGCACTGGGCACGGTGCTCCGGCGGTGCGGTGGGAAGCGCCTGGCCCGGTCCCAGGGCCCGCCCCGCTCGGGCCCTCAGCTCGTCGACACCGGCCTCGAGCAGTAGCCGCCATGGCAACGGACCGGCCGGCAGCCAGGCGTGCACGGGCGCTGTCGATGGCGTCCAAGGGCGGGAGCCCGTGCCCAGCACGGCGGTGGCGACCCGGTCGTTCACGGCAGCGGCGTCCAGGTGTCGTCGGCCCAGGCCCCCATGGGCCGAAATCGGTGGCCGTCCCACTCGCCAGTGACGTCGATCGCGGCCCCGCCGGAGACCGCGAGCAGGGCCGCGGGCAGGGCTATCGGGACAAGGAGGGCCTGTCCCGCGCGGTCGATCAGCGCAGGACGCCCGTCCAGCTGGCCGGGGCGCACCCCGGCCAGACAGGCGAGGTCCTCTCGCTGAAACGGGTTGGCGCCCAGCCTGCGTGCGGCCTCTGCCAGGTACGCCGCCAGTGTCGGGTGGCCGCCGGGGCTGGCCGTCGCCGGCCCACCGGGTCCCCGAGCCAGGACCAGGGCCCGACGGGCCAGGGCAGAGGGCCAGAACGCCAGCTCGCCAGGAACCACACCCTTGGCCGGCAGGGCGTCGGCGAAGGGCCGCTCCCCAGGAGCGTGGTTCAGCACCAACGCGATCCGCCCCGACGAGCGGCCCAGCAGCCAGGTGCGCAAGGTGCGCACGAGCTCCTCGCCCGGGTCCTCCCACTGGCCCACCACCTGCCACTCGTCGATGACGCGGTCGCGGTGAGCCAGCACAGCCTCGCGCCGAAGGGACCAGCCCACCGCCCTGCGCACGTCGGCGGCCAGCGGTGGGGGCAATGAAGGCAGGCTGTGGAATGCCTCGACGAGCAGCCCCAGCCGGCCCAGGCCGGCGAGGAGCCGGGCTGGCCAGTCCTCGCCGCGGCCGATCACGCCCGCCAGGTGGCGGACGCGTCGGGCCAGTCCTGGGGCCTGGGCGTCGACCAGGCGCTTGGCCTGGTCCTCGAACAGGGCGTAGCCACCGTCCGCCAGGTTTCCCAACCCGTCCCGCACCCGGTCCTGGAGGAAGATCTCCAGGCCCTCCACCCCTGCCTGCACCCGAGCCATGCGCTGGGAAGCCCGCTTGGCCTGGGCGTCGGCGTCCACGGGTCCCTTCCGAGGTCCCGCTGCTGTGCGGGCCCGTCGATCCAGCCAGGTCTGGACCCAGCCTGGCGCGGGGGCGGTGGGCACCGCGCCCTCGGCGTGCAGCCAGAGCAGAGCCAGCACGTGGCGACAGGGCTGGAGTCGGCTGGGGCAGGAACAGGACCAGCCCGTGCCCGCTGGATCGACCTTGACCGTGTACTCCCTGGAGCCACTGCAGAAGCCCCATGCCGCCTGCTCCGTTCGGCCCAGGTCCCGCCACAGGTGCAGAGGCCGGGACTGGCCGGCGCGGCGGACGGCGCCTTCGTTGGGCGCCAGGGAGACGACCTGGGCGGGGGGCAGGGCCAAGGGGGACTCAGAGCAGGGTGGCGGCTGCTGCGTAGCCCAGGAGCGTGCACAAGGTGAGGGCCGGCAGGACCATCGACCCCACCGCCCGCACCGGGTGCTCCACCGTGAAGCTGCCGTCGGGCACGAGGCCGGGGTGACCGGGCAGGGCGTCGACCATCAGCGCCCGCTCCGGCGATGCGGGATCGAAGATCACCGGCTCGTCGACGTCGTCCTCGACCAGCCAGGTGAGCGACGTCCGGAGTGCAAGCCGGTGCTTGCGGTCCTGGTCGTCCCGGAACTCGAAGACATAGGCGTAGACCGGTCGCTTGTTCACGGTGGCGTTCGTGCTCTGCTTGTCCACCAGCCGGCCCGCCGTGACGTGGCCGTGGGTCAGGAGGTGGTTGATGCGGAAGCCGCGGCCCACCCCCCACAACGCCGCCAGGAACGCCAGGGCTGGCAGGATGAGGCTGAGCAGGATCCAAGGGCCGAAGGGGCTGGCGGCCATGCCCACGATCCGGGCTCGGGTGGGATCGGACACCGCGATCTCGATGGTGACCGGGTCGCCCTGACCCGCGACCTCGCCCGTGGCGTAGCTGGTGTCGACGTGGGTCACGCCGTCGACCTGGTACTCGAAGGTGAAGGCGTAGACCGGCGTGCCCTCGGTGTCCTCGTCGCCCCCCTTGCTGAAATTGGTCTCGCGGGCGTCGACGATGACCGTGTCCTGGAGGGTGGCGCCCTGGCTCAGGGCCAGCGGCGTCTGCACGTCGGCGCCCAGGCTCAGGCCGCCGCCGACCAGCAGTCCGCCCCACGTGAACGCCCAGCCCAGCAGGGGCACGGTGCCGCCGAAGAAGGCGTGCAGGCGCAGCAGCAGGGGGGCACTGCGGGGCGGCGGTGCGGGGAGGTCCACGCTCACGGGCGGATGATGGCACGGCCAGGCGCCAGCGCTTGACCGGCCTGGGTAGACTCGGCGCCCTGGAGTCGATGTGAGCCGACTGGTTCCCTGCCTGGCCTGCGCGGCGTCGGCCGAGCCCGAGCAGGCCCTGGTGCCGGACCTGATGGCCGGGCCGCTCCCCGCCCTGAACGACACCGAGGGCCCGCGCCTGCCCGAGAGCCTGCCCACCGTCATCGACGCCCACGTCCACCTGTTCCCCCAGACGATGTTCCGGGCCCTGTGGCGGTGGTTCGAGACCCACGGCTGGCCCGTGCGCTATCGGCTGGACAGCCCCCAGGTCCTGGACTTCCTGTTCAGCCGGGGGGTCGAGCACGTGGTGGGGCTGCACTACAGCCACCGGCCCGGCATGGCCCGCGGGCTCAATCGCTACGTCGCGGATCTGGCAGCGCGGGAGCCCCGGCTGACCGGCCTGGCGACGGTCCTGCCCGGCGAGCCCGATGCCGCCTACATCCTGGACGAGGCCTTTTCCCTGGGCCTGCGCGGCGTCAAGCTGCACTGCCACGTCCAGGCCTTTGCCATCGACGCCCCCGAGCTGACCGAGCTGTTCGAGGTCTGCACCCGCTGGGACCGACCGATGGTCATCCACGCCGGGCGGGAGCCGCGCAGCCCGGCCTACCCGGTGGACACCCACAGCATCTGCCACGTGGACCGGGTGCGGGCGGTGCTCCAGGCGTGGCCGAAGCTCAAGCTGTGCGTGCCCCACCTCGGCGCGGACGAATTCGACGGCTACCTGGGGCTGCTCGGGCGGTTCGACAACCTGTGGCTCGACACCACGATGATGGTCGCCGACTACTTTCCCCACGCGGGGGTCGAGCGGTTCATCCAGGCCCGGCCGGACCGGATCCTCTACGGCACGGACTTCCCGAACCTGCCCTATGCCTGGGATCGGGAGGTGGTGCGCATCGCGCGGCTGGGCATCGCCGAGGACAGCCTGGCCCAGGTGCTCTCGCAGACGACGCGGGGGCTGTACGGGATCTGATCCGGGGGCTCCATCACCCCAAGAACCGCTCCCGCGCCTCGATCGCCAGCCCCATTCCCACGCTCGTGAACGTGTCGTGGTCCACGATGCGGCCGTCGAAGCGGTCCTCGAAGATCCGCCGCACCCGCGGCACCAACGACGTCCCCCCGGTCAAGAACACCACGTCGACGTGGGGCGCCGCGAGCCCAGCCTCCGCGAGCACACCGTCCACGGCCCCCTCGAGCTTCACGGTCTCCCGCGAGATCGCCGCGTCGAAGTCCTCGCGGGTCACGGCCTGGGAGAATGCCAGGCCTTCCCGGTCGTAGACCATCGTGGTGCCCCCGGTGTCCGACAGCGCCACCTTGACGTCCTCGACCGCCTTGAAGAACGTCCACGCGTGCTGGTCCTGGATGAGCAGCCGCAGCCGCTCCAGGCCCTGGGGGTCGTCGCCCAGCCGCACCAGGCGCGCCAGGAAGCGCCCGTTGTCCTCGGTGTCCGCCAGGCACAGGTGCTGCCAGCGACAGGCTGTGTGGTGGAGCCAAGTGGGCACCTTGGTCCACCGGTTGTCGACCCGGTAGCTGGCACGCACACCGAAGTGGGGCATCGCCTCCTGGTAGACCAGCCGGGCGTCCAGATCGTTGCCCGCCACGCTCAGGCCGTGGGCACCGATCACGTCTCCGCGCCGATCCCGCCCCACCCGGGACGGACCCAGGCGCACCAGGGTGAAGTCGCTGGTGCCGCCCCCCAGATCCCCGACCAGGCAGGTGACGTCCCGCTCCAGCGTGCTCTCAAAGGCCCGGGCCGCGGCCATCGGCTCGATCTGGAAGGCGATGTCTACGAAGCCGGCCATGCTCGCGGCTCGCTCCAGCCGGTCCTGGGCCAGCTGATCCCGCGCGGGATCGGTGTGAAAGACCGCGGGGCGGCCCAACACCACCTGGGTGATCTCGCAGCCCGCGTCCTGCTCGGCCAGGAACTTCAGGTGCTCCAGGAAGCCTGCGACGAGATCTTCGACCTCGCGAAATCGGCCGGCGATCGTGGTGCCGCCGAAGCCCGGGGACGGCAGGTGGCGCTTGATCGACTGGAGCAGCCGGCCAAAGTGCCCACCCTCCACGTAGTCCTGGATGCCCTGGCTGCCATAGGTGCTCAGGCCGTCATCGTCGAAGAACAGGATGGTGGGGATCGCCTGGGGCAGGCGATTGGCGGGATCGACGATCACCGGCCTCACACCGCTGGCGTCGGCCAGGGTGAGGGTCGAGTTCGACGTCCCGAAGTCGATGCCGCAGACCACGGACACGGGCACCTCGGACGAAAGGCCCCGGCCTGTACCCCGGTCGTTCGGCCAGTGTGACGCGGGGAGTGTTCCGGTTAGGCGACAGACCCCGACTGAATGACCATTCAGTTTTGTCTCCCCGTCACCCCACCGGAGGATCCGTGGGCCACTCCATCGAAAAGGTCGCCGTGCTCGGCGCCGGCGTCATGGGCCAGGGCATCGCTGCCCACCTGGCCAACGCCGGCATCCCCAGCGTGCTCTACGACATCGTGCCCCGAGGTGTGGGCGAAGACGCCAGCCCGGCCGAGCGCAACGCCGCTGCCCTGGCGGGCCTGAAGAGCATCGCCAAGAGCAAGCCTGCGGCGCTCTTCCACAAGTCCTTTGCCGAGCTGATCACCCCGGCCAACTACGACGACCACGCCCACCTGCTGGCGGACTGCGACTGGATCGTCGAGGTGGTGGTCGAGCTCCTGCCCATCAAGCAAAAGGTCTTCTCCTGGGTCCAGGAGAACCGCAAGCCGGGCGCCATCGTCTCCAGCAACACCTCCGGCATCTCCCTGGCCGACATGGCGGCCGGCATGCCCGACGAGATGCGGGAGCGGTTCCTGGTGACCCACTTCTTCAACCCGGTCCGCTACATGCGGCTGCTCGAGCTCGTCGAGGGCCCGGACACCCTGCCCAGCGTCACCCAGGCCATCGCGTCCTTTGGCGAGAGCAAGCTCGGCAAGGGCATCGTGTACGGCAAGGACACCCCGAACTTCATCGCCAACCGCATCGGCACCTACGGCATCTGCTCAGTCTTCAAGCACATGACGGCGATGGACATGACGGTCGAGGAGATGGACGCCATCTTCGGCGCGCCCATGGGCCGGCCCAAGTCCGCGGTCTTTGGCACCGGCGACCTGGTCGGGCTCGACACCCTGGCCCACGTGCTCCAGAACGTCTACGACTCGTGCGTCGACGACGAGGAGCGGGACATCTTCAAGGTGCCCGCCTGGCTCCAGGGCATGGTCGACGAGGGTGCGTTGGGCCGGAAGTCCAAGCGCGGCTTCTACGAGATGAAGAAGGAGGGCGGCAAGAAGACGCTCTACGCCCGGAACCTGAACAGCGGCGAGTACGCCCCCAAGGCCAAGGTCCGCTACGCCAGCACCGGCGCGACCCGGGATCTCGAGACCCCCCAGGAAAAGATCGCCGCGATGCTCGCCGGCGACGACAAGGCCGCCGAGATCGCCTGGAAGGTCACGGCCGACACCCTGCTCTACGCGGCGAACCGCATCCCCGAGATCGCCGACGACGTGGTCAACGTCGACCGCGGCATGCGCTGGGGCTTCGGCTGGGACGTGGGCGTCTTCGAGGCCTGGGACGCCGCGGGCGTGCGCAAGTCCGTCGAGCGCATGACCGCTGACGGCCGCACCGTGCCCGGCTGGGTCAGCGACATGCTCGCCGCGGGCCGCGAGTCTTTCTACGAGACCATCGACACCGTCGAGACCTACTGGGACATCGAGAGCGCCAGCGGCAAGCCGGTGCCCCAGTCCGAGTCCTGGCTCTTCCTCAAGGACGTGCACGCCCGGACCACGCCGCTGCATGACGGCATGTCCGCGAGCCTGTTGGACCTGGGCGACGGCATCCTGGGCCTGGAGTTCCACTCCAAGATGAACGCGCTGGATGACGACATCATCGGCGCCTACGGCCAGGCCCTCGATCTGCTCGACGCGGGGGAGTGGGCCGGGCTGGTGGTCGGCAACCAGGGCGGCTCCGCCTTCTGCGCCGGCGCCAACCTGTTCATGGTCGCCATGGCTGCCATGCAGGGCCAGTGGGATGACCTGGCGCTCATGATTCGTACCCTCCAGGACACCGTCATGCGGGCCAAGTACAGCAAGGCCCCGGTCGTGACCGCGCCTCGCGGGCTGGTGCTCGGCGGCGGCTGCGAGGTCGCGATGCACAGCGCCCACACCCGCACCCTGGGCGAGACCTACATCGGCCTGGTCGAGGTCGGGGTGGGGCTGTTGCCCGCCGGCGGCGGCTGCAAGGAGATGCTCTTCCGGCACTGTGCGGACATCCCCGAGGGCGTCGACTACGACCCGAACCCCTTCCTGCAGGCGGCCTACAAGAACATCGCCCTGGCCAGCGTGGCCACGTCGGTCGAGGAGGCCCGGGCCATGGGCTACGTCCGGCCCACCGACACGGTGACCATGGACCCCGACGCCCTGGTCCACGACGCCAAGCAGGTCGCCCTGGGTCTGATCGCCGCGGACTACCAGCCCCCGCGTCCCAAGACCATCAAGGTCGCGGGTCCGAGCGGTCGCGCTGCCATCGACGCCTTCCTCTACCAGATGAGCGAGGGCGGCTTCGCCACCCCCCACGACGTCGTGGTGGGCCAGAAGATCGGCCACGTGATGACCGGCGGAGACGTGCCCACCAACCACCGGGTCAGCGAGCAGCACATCCTCGATCTCGAGCGGGAGGGCTTCCTCTCCCTGTGCGGTGAACAGGCCACCCAGGCCCGCATCCAGCACATGCTCACCACTGGCAAGCCCCTCCGGAACTAAGGACACAACGACATGAGCAACCCGAACGACGCCGTCATCGTCGCTGCGGTCCGGACCCCCGTGACCAAGGCCAAGAAGGGCGCCCTGAAGGACACCCGCCCAGACGACCTGCTCGCCACCGCGATGCTGGGCGCCCTGGCCCGTGTGCCCGCCCTGGACCCCAAGGACCTGGGCGACGTGGTCATCGGCACCGCGATGCCCGAGGGCGAGCAGGGCATGAACGTCGCCCGGATCTCGGCGCTGGTCGCCGGCATCCCCGACCAGGTCCCCGCCATGACCATCAACCGCTTCTGCAGCAGCGGTCTGCAGTCCCTGGCCCAGGCCAGCGCGGCGATCAACGCCGGCTGGTACGACGCGGCGCTGACCGGCGGCGTGGAGTCCATGAGCCAGATCCCGATGGGCGGCCAGAGACTCACCCCGAACCCACGGGCGATGGCCGAGCGGCCAGAGATCTACACCCCGATGGGCCTGACCTCGGAGAACGTCAGCGACAAATTCGGCGTGACCCGGCTGGAACAGGACACCTTTGCGGTCAAGTCCAACACCAACGCGATCGCCGCCATCGAAGCCGGCAGGTTCGCCGACGAGATCGTGCCGGTGGAGACCCGAGTGTTCAAGGACGGCGCCTGGCACGACGTCACGGTGAGCATCGACGACGGCCCCCGGGCGTCGACCGTCGAAGGCATGAAGCGCCTGCGCTCCCCCTTCAAGGCCGGCGGCTCCAGCCACGCGGGCAACAGCTCCCAGACCAGCGACGGCGCCGCCGCGACGGTCGTGCTGAGCCGGGCCAAGGCCGAGAGCCTGGGCCTGGAGATCCTGGGCGTGCTGAAGAGCTACGCCGTGGCCGGTGTCGGTCCCGAGATCATGGGCATCGGCCCGGCGGTCGCCATCCCCAAGGCGGTGGAAAAGGCCGGGCTCAGCGTCGACGACGTGGCCCTGTTCGAGATCAACGAGGCCTTTGCCAGCCAGTCCGTCTACTGCGTTCGCGAGCTGGGCATCGACCCCGAGCGGGTCAACGTGAACGGCGGCGCCATCGCCCTGGGCCACCCCCTGGGCTGCACTGGCGCCAAGCTCACCGCGACCTTGTTGCACGAGATGAAGCGCCGGGGCAGTCGCTACGGCATCGTCTCGATGTGCATCGGCGGCGGCATGGGCGCGGCCGCAGTCTTCGAGAACGAGGCTGCCACGCCCTGATCCCCTCACCTGTCATCGGGGTGACATCGGTCTTCGGTGCGCCCCGTGAGATTGTCTGATCCGTCACCAGGAAGGTGACTGGGTCGAGAATCCCACGGGGCCCCGTCCTGTTCTGGACGGGGCCCCCCTTCCTTCGCCCCAAGGTGCTCGACCATGCCCACGACCCTGATCGTCGGTGCCAGCCAGGGCATCGGGCTGGAGCTCGCCCGCCAGCTCAGTGCCGCCGGGCACACGGTGCACGGGACCTGCCGCCGGGACGCTGGGGAGCTCACGGCGCTTGCCACCGTGCACCCCCTCGACGTCACCGACCAAGGATCGGTTGCGGCCCTGGTCGACCGTCTGGCCCAGACCCGGCTGGACTGGCTGATCCTCTGCGCGGGCTTGCTGGTGCGCACGCCTCTGGAGACTCTGGACCTCGACGCGGTGCGCCGCCAGTTCGAGGTCAACGCGCTGGGGCCCCTGCGCCTGGTCGCGGGCCTGCAGGGGTGTCTGGGGTCGGGCTCGCGGGTGGCGATCATCACCAGCCGGATGGGCTCCATCGGCGACAACACGTCGGGCAGTCGCTACGGCTACCGCATGTCCAAGGCAGCCGTGAACATGGCGGGGGTGAGCCTGGCCCGGGATCTGGCCCCGCGCGGCGTCAGCGTGGCCCTGCTCCACCCCGGCTTCGTGCGCACCGCCATGACGGCCTACAACGGCTTCGTCGACCCACCCGAGGCCGCGGCCGGGCTGATCCAGCGCATCGAGGAGCTGACTCTGGAGACGTCGGGGGGCTTCTGGCACGCCAATGGAGAGCGGCTGCCCTGGTAGGTACCCGGCTGTCACCAGGTGTCCGGGAGTGCGCCAAAGGGTCTCAGGCCCTTGAACCGGAAGATGGCCCGGGAGGAAGCTTCAGCTGCTCCTGCCCGAGGCCCCACCATGAGAACAGAAATCCGTTCAGCCATCGCCCTCAATGGACCCTTGGACCGCGTGTTCGGCACGACCCGCTGGATCGACGGCGACGTCCTGCGCTTCGAGACCCATGGGGGGCTCGAGGTGGGGGACCGCTACGAGGTCCGGCTCGAGCTGGCCGGGGCCTATGACTCGGTCCAGGCGCGGGTCCAGGTGGTCGACACCGTGCGGTTCCAAGAAGAAGGTCCCTTGACCTGCACAGCGGTCATCGAGCGCATGACCGATGCCGACCGGGCCTCGATGGCCGTCTGGGTCGAGGAGCGCTCGGTCAGCCAGAGCCTGGGCTCCGGCACCACGGCCGGCCGTGCCCGGGTGAGCCGGGCGTTGCGAGCCAGCCTGCAGCGCTCTCGCGAGGCCGCGCACTCGACCTGGGACTTCGAAGAAGGCGGTCGGCAGGAGGTCAAGATCGAGGCCTGCAGCCAGGCTGATCTCCACCTGTCGCCCGGGGGCACGGTGCTCACCGCCCGCTGGGTGACAGCCAGCGCTCTGGCCCGCGACTGGGAGACCGGGCTCGGCGAAGGGGTGCTGGAGGGCATCGCCACCGGTCCGCCTCCGTCCCAGGGCACCCGGCTCACGGTTCAGCTCCAGCTTCCACAGGGCAAGGTCCTGGTCGGGCGGGGCATCGCCCTGGCCCCTCGCGGCCTGCGCTGCCGGGTCCAGCTGACCCTGACCGAGGCCATGAGCTACCGGCTCCAGGCCGCCTGCGCCGCCTGAGCGCGCTCTTCAGTCCTCGGTCCGGTCCCTGGACGCGTACAGCACCGCCTCGGTGGCTCGCTCCAGGGCAAGCCCGGCGCCCCGGGCCTGACGCGCATCGAGCACGGCCTTGGCCAGGCGCAGGGCCAGGGGATCCCGGGTGGCGATCTGCTGGGCCCAGCCCCGAGCGTCGGCCCGAGGGTCCACAGCGATCCGGCTCGTCAGGCCCCAGGCCAGGGCGGTCTCCGCGTCGACCACTCGGCCGCCCAGGATGACTTCGCGGGCCCGGCCGTGCCCCACGAGGTCCGCCAGGCGCGTCGTGCCGCCCGCGGACGGCAGGAGTCCCAGGGTGGTCTCTGGCAAGGAAAAGGTCGCCCGTGGCCCCGCGACCCGCAGATCACAGGCCAGGGCAAGCTCGCAGCCGCCGGCGACCGCTGGCCCCTGGACGGCGGCGATGCTGACGGCACCGTGGGCCGCCAACCGCTCGAACACGGCCTGGCTGTACAGGTCCAGGGCATCCCCCGGGCGGGCAGCTCGCAGCTCGGCCAGATCGGCCCCGCCGCAAAAGGCGCGCTCGCCGGCGGACTGGATCACGATCGTCGGGGTGTCGACCGAGGCGATCCCGGCGTCCAGTGCCTCGAGGCTGGCTCGGTCATAGGCGTTCGCCCGCGCTGGGCGGGCCAAGGTGAGGGTCGTGACCCCGCGGTCGACGTGGACCTCGATGCTCATGGCTACAATGTTCCCATGAGGACGGACCCCCCCGAGGGAGTGCTCATCGATGCGACACCTCACGGCTGCCCGTACCTGCCGGGCCGCACGGCGGTGTTGCCGACGCGTTGGTACAGCCAGGACATCCGACCGGCGGACTTCGACGCGCTGCTGGCCTGTGCTGACCGCAGGGTCGGTCGCACCCTGTACCGGCCCGAGTGCCCGGACTGCCAGGAGTGCCAGGGCATCCGCGTGCACACCCACCGGCTGGTCCAGACCCGTTCCCAGCGCCGGGCCTGGCGGCGCAATGCCGACGTGAAGATCACGGTCGGCCCCCCGGTGGTGGACAAGTCACGGCTGGACCTGTTCAACCGTCACAAGCTCGAGCGCGGCCTGTCCCAGCGTCGGGCCTCGGCGGACCACTACTACTCGTGGCTGGCCCTGAGCTGCGTGCGCACGGTCGAGACCCGCTACTGGCTGGGTGAGCAACTCATCGGCATCGGCATCCTGGACGTGGGCCTGCGGGCTGCCAGCAGCGTCTACTTCTACTTCGACCCCGATCACGCCGACCGCAGCCTGGGCACCTACTCCGTGCTCCGCGAGGCAGCTTGGCTGCGCAATCGCGGGGTCGAGTTGTACTACCTGGGCCTGTACGTGCGGGACTGTTCCCACCTGTCCTACAAGGCCCGGTTCACCCCCCACGAGCGCCTGATCGGCGGCGAGTGGCGGGGGTTCGACGCCAGCTGACAGCGCTGTTCAGTCCTGGTCCGCCACCTGGCTGGCGATGATCTGGAACTCGACCCGGCGGTTCACCGCCTTGCCGTCGTGGCTGGTGTTGTCGACCAGTGGCATGTCCTCGCCGTAGCCGTTGGCCTCGAGGCGGTCGGCGTCGATTCCACGGCGGACCAGGTAGCGCTGCACGCTCTCGGCCCGACGCTGGGACAGGCCCAGGTTGAAGTCGTCGCCGCCGTCGCTGTCGGTGTGGCCCTGGACCTCGATGCGGAGGTGGTCATAGGCCCGCAGCATCGCGGCGGCCTCGTCCAGCAGCCGGTAGCTGTCGACCGTGATCTCGGCGCTGTTCACGTGGAAGTTCACGCCGCGGATGACGCCGGTGAAGCGTGCGACCTCGTCGGGCATGTCGTCGGGGCAGCCGTCGACGTCGTCGAAGCCGTTGTAGGACTCGGCCACGTCGGGGCACTCGTCCCGGAAGTCGGCCAGGCCGTCGGCGTCGTTGTCCGGGTCGGCGCAGCCGTCACTGTCCTGGAAGCCGTCGATGTCCTCGGGGTGGTTCGGGCAGGCGTCGGCCACGTCCAGGACGCCGTCTTCGTCGTTGTCCTCGTCGGCGCAGCCGTCCCGGTCCAGGAAGCCGTCCTTGTCCTCGGCCGCGTCGGGGCACTGGTCCTCGACATCGGACAGACCGTCGGCGTCGTTGTCGTGGTCGGGGCAGCCGTCTGCGTCTTCCCAGCGGTCCAGGTCCTCGGGCTGATCGGGGCAGCTGTCGTCCCAGTCCGCCACGTTGTCCCGGTCGTTGTCGTCGTCGGGGCAGCCGTCCGCGTCCTCGAACCGGTCCAGGTCCTCTGGGTCGGTGGGGCAGGCGTCGAGCTTGTCCACGATGCCGTCGAAGTCCCGGTCGTTGCTGCCGTTGCCGAACCAGGCTGCGATGCCGATGGTCGCCTCCCAGTCGCTGAACACGTCGTCGCGGATGCCGTGGGGCTCGGAGCCGATGTTCATGAGGTAGCGGAAGTCCGCCCGCAGGGCCGCGGGGCCCCACAGCGGCACGAACAGCCCGGCTCCGGCGTTGATGAGGAAGTCCAGGTCCGGATTCTCATACTGGCCCCAGCCTTCGCTGTTGCTGGTCGTGCTGATCACGTCCGGGTCCCGCCATGCGTACTTGTAGATGGCGCCGGCGCCGGCGAGCAGGAAGGGCTTGACCCTGGCGTTGGGCGCGACGAACGCCAGGGCGTTCACCCGGGGAGCGCTTGCGCTGTAGACGTTGTTGAAGCTGGTGCGGGTGTAGCCCTGGAGGTAGGAGCCTTCCCCTTCGATGGCGAACCACTTCTTGGGGCCGTAGCCCAGCCGGAAATTGGCGGTCCAGGTGGAGTCGATGGTCTCGCCGGCGTCGGTCCAGAAGTAGCCACCGGCGGTCGAGACGTAGGCGTGGTGGTGGAAGTCCGCGGCATGGGCCGGCGCTGCGAAGAGCGTGGCGAGGAGAGCGAGCGTGGTCATGATCGTCAGATCCCGGTGCCTGGGGCGCCGCGGATCTACCCGACGGATCCCCGACCCGCAACGGGGATCCAGTGGATTGAGGCGTGAGAACCGGGGGATCCCCCGTGGAATTCACCGGGTCGTCACAACCTACTTGCCACCCAGGTCAATCCGGATGCTCATCCCGGGGACCACCTCGAGGGTGCGCTTGCCCAGGGTGTAGTGGCCCGCCGGCAGCAGGCCCTTGTAGGCACAGCTCTCCTGGATGGCTGCATTGGCCAGGGCGACCTGTTTGCGCATGTCCGGGTGGAGCATGGCCACGGTAGGCTTGAGCTCGGGTCGCTTGCGGCTGGTGCAGCTGATCTCCACCCGACCATAGCTGCCCTCGATCTCCTCGAGCCAGCCGCTCAGGCCCGGCGGACGCTTGATTCGTGCGGCCCGCTCCAGCCGGACGAGCACCAGGGACATGTCGCCGGTGGCACGGGCGGCCTGGGCTGCGGTGTAGTGGGCCTCGTACGGGATCTCCACCCCCTCGAGCTCGAGCATGCGCTCATAGGTGCGCTCCACCCCGGCCCAGTGGCCCTGCTCGGCCATGGAGCCCATGTCCTCTACGAGACGGTGGAGCTCGGCAGCCTCGCGCTCACCGGCATGCGCAGGGCTGCCCTGCGCCCCCCCGAGCGCCAGGATCAACAGAGCCCATGCGGCTCTTCTCACCAGGCTCCGTGCCACCGCGCCCATTGTCCTGCAGGTGACCCTCCGCGCATAGGCCAAGAGCCAGGGAAGGCGGGCCCGGCCCGGCCCGTGGCGGAGTTCGTGGGGATCCGATCCGGGGCCCGGTGTCGCGCGGAGTGGTGGAACTGCCCGCTGGCGGGCTACCCTGGCGCCCACCGCATCGCCCCCGAGTCTGGAGTCGCCCGTGACCCGCACCGCAATTCTCGCCCTCCCCGTCCTCCTGGCCGCGTGCACCCAGGACCAGGGCGTCGCCGTCCACAACAACCCACCCGAGGTCGCCTTCGTACTGCCCGCCGATGACTCGTGGGCCTATGCCGGGGTGAACCTGGAGCTGGTCGCGACCATCACCGATGACATCACGGCCAACGAAGACCTGACCTTCTCGTGGACGTCGACCATCGACGGCTACCTCGCCGGCGACGAGGTGGTCGAGGCCGAGACCGTCACCATGACCGTCGGCGCAGGCCTGAGCGTGGGCGAGCACACGATCACGCTCCAGGTGGTCGACGGCGAAGGCGAGACCGCCGAGGACTCGGTGACGGTCGAGCTGATCGAGAACTCCCCGCCGACCAACAGCTTCATCAAGCCCCAGGAGGGCGAGGTCATCGCCTTCGGCGACGTGGTCGAGGTGCTGGCCTACTACCAGGACGAGGAGGACACCGAGAACCTGGACCTGCTGGAGCTGGTGTGGGACGGCGGGTCCTTGGACCTGACCAATGCGCCCCCGACCGGGGACAGCGACGGCAAGGCCCGCTTCTCCCTCTACGACGTGCCCGTGGGCAACTACAGCCTGTCCTACGAGGTCTACGACCTGGCTGGAGACTTCTCCAGTGCCGGCGTGACCTTTGCGGTCCAGTAGGCTCAGACGCCCTTGACCAGCTTCAGCAGCTGGTCGAGCTCGGCCAGGGAGAGCTTCTCGTACCGGGCCCCGGCCTGGGCCATGCCGGACGGGCTGCGCCGGGGCACGATGTGGCGGACCTCGAAGCCGATGTCCTGGGACTTGCGGCCCTTGGAGACCCGGGCTCGCACCACGTCGCCCAGGCCCAGGTGGAGGCGAGCGGAGTCGTAGCGAAAGGAAAGACCGGTCAGGGAGACGTCGACGACCCGCACCGGGTACAGGCGGCCGTGGTGGGTGACGGTCAGGCCGACGCGATCGGTGGAGCGGAGCTTGTGGCGCTCGGCACGTCGGGTCTCGCGCACGCGGATCACCTCGGGAAGGGCCAGGATGAAGTTGCCGGCCACGCCGCGGGACACGATCCGCGTGTCCCACATGCAGGAGCCCGGCGCCTGTCGGTACTCCACGTGGACCTGGGTGCCCTGGGCCAGGGCTTCGCCTTCTTCTTCGGTCACGCCGCGGAAGGCGATGCGCCCTTCGTCGTCGGGGGGGGCGAGCAGGCCCTCGATGCGGTGCCCCATGGGCCCCTGCAGGATGGCCCGACGGGCCTGGTGGGCGACGCTGGCCAGGTGCTCGCGCACGTCGGCCGTCGCCTGGATGGTGTGCTGTGCCAAAGCTTCCCTCCCCGGAAGTCCCCATTCTAATGGCTGGGGGCCCGCTCGAGCGAGGCAACCTGAGCCCGGCCCTGTCAGCCCCCCACGGACGGATTCAAGAAGTAGGTCCCGGTGATGGATGCGCTGGCCAGCACATGACCTTTCACGGCTTCGACGACCTGGGGGCCCCGGAAGATCCCCGACAGGCCGAGGGACGACACGTCCAGGGCGAAGACCGTGAACACGTAGTGGTGGAGGATCGTGTCGTTCCAGGGCGGGCAGGGGCCGTCGTAGCCGCCGTAGTCCCCACCCATGTCCGGGTCGCCGGCGAACCAGCTGGTGTAGTCGTTGACCCCCCGCACGCCGTGCTCGCTGGGTCCCGGGGCCTTGCCGCCGGCGGTCACGCCCTGGCTGACGGCGCCCTCTTCGAGGGCTGTCGTGGACGCCGGGATGTCGACCAACACCCAGTGGTAGAAGTCGACCCGAGGCAGGTCTGCGGGCACGCTGCGGCCCTCTTGGTTCACGTCGTCGCCGACCGAAGGCACGTCTGGGTCCACGGCCAGGATCGCAAAGGACCGGGTGCCCGCCGGGGCGTCACGCCAGGCCAGGTGGGGGTTCCGGTTGTCGGAGAACGTGACGTGGCTGTCCGGGTCCGGCCGGCCGAGCGCCGCGCGCTGGGGGATCGGTGCACCGTCGGCAAAGGTGTTGCTGTAGAGCTTCATGGGGCCTCCTGGGGCCCACCTACCCCGCTGCTACTGCGGTTTCACCACACGGCGGATCTGGCCCTCCTGGGCCAGGTCCAGGGTCTCCCCCGCCGTGGGCCTGCTGCCGTCGGCCAGGCGCACGATGCGCAGCAGGGGCTTGGAGAACCAGCGGGGCAGGCGCACGCCGCTCACGACCAGGCCCCAGCGACCATCGACCAGCTCGACCAGGGTGCCGGGCGGGAAGCGACCGACCTTGTTGATGAAGATCTGGAGCAGCAGGGGGTCGTACTGCTCGCCCGCGGCGCCAGCCATGTACTCCAGCGCCGCCGGCGGCGTCAGGAAGGGTCGGATGCCCCGCACCCGGGTGAAGGTGTCGTAGTCGTCGGCGATGTGGATGATCCGGGCAAACAGGCTCACCGGCTCCCCGTAGCGGCCCTTCTGGTCCAGGCGGTGGTGGTGCTGGGCGGTGGCGAGCAGGCGACGGATCTTGCCCGGGTGAAAGCCTCGCTGGCGCAGCAGGGTCTGCAGGCCCCCCGCCGCGTGGCTGTCCTTGTCGCCCGGGGCGCGGTCCGGCAGCGCCAGCGTGCCCGTGTCGTGGAAGATGGCCGCCACGCCAAGGTCCGCCAGCGCCCCCTCGGAGAGGCCCAGCTCCAAACCGATCAGGACCGAGATCGCGGCCACGTGCACCGCGTGGGCCAGGTGGGACTCCAGGGCGTGGTCGGCCAGCACCAGCATGATCTCCTGCTGGCTGCCCTTGCAGAAGTCCACCAGGTCCAGGACCGCCCGTCGGACCGGCGCCGGGTGGGGGGTCCGTCCAGCGGCCAGGGCCATCCAAGCCTGGGCGACGCGCTTCAGACACAGGCCGTAGACGCTGCGGAAGCCGCCGCCGGTGCCGCCGCTCTGGCGTTCGTGCTCCGAGCGCCAGCGCATCGGGGCCACGAGCTCGACGCCGACCACGCCCGCGTTGTCGAGCAGCAGCTGCAGCTCGGAGCGGGACACCGGCTCGCCTCGGGGGTCGCGGGCCAGCTGGGCGGTGACGGCCCGGATGCCGCGCTCGTCCAGGAAGCCGTGAAAGGTGAGACCGCCCACCCGGTGGTTGGCGAGGCAGCCGGTCACAAAGGCCGCCACCTCGCCACGGTGCTCCAGTCGAATGCGCACGTCGTTCAGGTAGACCTGGTCTTCGATGCCGATCACCTGGACCGGTCCGAGCGCCTCCAGGAGCGTGTCCAGGGTGCGGCCGAACTCCCTCACGGGCGACTCGAAGGCCCGGTTGGCCGCGTCGTGGACCCGGACGAGCTTGAGCAGGCCGGCGAATTGGTTGACCAGCACCTCGCCTTGCTCCCGGACCAGGGTGGCGAGCTCTTTGTCTTCGCCGGCCCGGGCCCGCAGCAGGCTCCTGCCGATTCGGGACTGGATGGACTGGTGGGAGGCTGTCATGGGCTCGCCGGGTCCGAGAGGCGCCGGGCTCGGGCCACACGGGCCCGAGTGGCGGCGCGCCCCAGGTCCCCGCCCTGCCGCTCGGCAAAGGTCTTCAGGATCTCGTCGACCCGGTCGGCGTCGAGTGCGGCCAGGCCGGGCAGGGCCACCCAGGGCAGCTGGTCTTCGCCGGCCTTGGACAGGCGCAGGCGGCCCCGGGGGCGCACCCACTCCGTGAAGAGCTCCAAGGCCCGGCGGGGGTCGATGGCCGCCAGGGTCTCCCCCAGGACCTGGGCCAGGTCGTCGGAGAACCCAGACGCCGCCCGGCGCTCGACCAGGGCTCGGACGGACTGGAAGCTGGCGTTGTCCTTGAAGCCGCCCAGGGTGCGACCGGCGGTCTGACGGACCTGGGAAGAGGGGTCGTCGAAGAGCTTTAGCAGCAGGTTGCGGGCGGTCGAGCCCTGGCTGGAGCGCCCGATGATGTGGATGCACTCGACCTGGATGTCCGGCGCAGCGACGATGGCCAGCTCGACCACCAGCCGCCGCGCGGCTTCGGGTGCGCCCTGGCTCAGGGCGCGCAACAGGTCGGCGCCCCCGTGGCCCGGGTCGGTGCGGATCCGCTGCATCAGCTCGGCCTGGCGATCCGCCACCCAGGGCTCCAGCGCCTGACGCAGGACCCGCCGCAGGTGCGCGCTGTGCTCGGCGTGCATCAGGTCCATCAGCACCTGGGGCACGTCGCCAGGCAGGCTCGCCAGCAGCTCGTGCAGCACCGCTGGAAGCTGTTCCTGCTCGGGCGGCACCGAGCGCACCAGCCTGGAGATGCTGCCGGCGTCGCCGTACTCCGACACCAGGCGGGCCAGCTCGGGCTGTCCCGGCAGTCCCGCGGGCACCTGGGTGACCAGGTTGCGCAGCTCCACGAGACCGCGCACTTCGCCCTCGGTGAGGAGGAAGTCGCGGATCTCCTCGATCAAGTCCAAGGCGTCTGGGATGGCCAGCCCGCCGGGGGGTTCGGCCTGGGCCTGGGTCAGGGTCAGGGCGACCAGGCTCAGGCAGTCCAGCGTGACCCGGCGGGCACTGGCCTCGGCGGCGGCGCGGGCCTTGAGCTCGGCGGGCACCGGCACAAAGGAGACCTTCTTGCGCTTGCCGAGCCGCGTCGGGGGCAGATCGAAGTCCCGGGGCACCACGACCCGGGCCAGGGCCTGCTCCAGGATCAGCTCGTCGCTGCGCGCCGGGTCGCCTGGCTGTTCTTCGTCGTCGCTCACGAAGCCCTGGACGGCGGTGATCTCGATGGCCTCGAAGTCCGCCCGCCGGAGCAGGGTGACCATGTCGTCTTCCTGCTGGCGGAGGCCGGTGTAGCGGACGGACAGGACCTCGAGCAGTGCGACCAGGTCCTCCCACTCGACCCGGCCTCGGATCAACAGCCGTCGCACGCCGTCGCGGTAGAGCCGGAACGCCAGGGACCGCTCCCGGTCGGCTTCGCGGTAGATGACCTCGCCCTCCTTGCCCAGGCGGATCGCGTCCGCCGCGATGCTCAGGTCCAGATCGCCGAACCGGTGGCAGTAGTCGTCGAATGCCAGCCGGAGTTCCTCGAGGAAGCGCGTGACCGCCTCGTTGTGGGCGTCGTAGAAGAGGAAGCTGCGAGCGGCCCGAACCAGGCTGCGCACGCCGTGGTTTGCAGCCCGCGCCTGCTCGGTGCCGCCCAGCTGCTGGCCGCCTTCGCGTTCTGCGACGTCCCTGTGCTCGCTCACCGGTCCCCATCCACGGCCAGAGGCCCGCTATAGTAGACGAGACGATGATCGACGTGAGACCGCGGATCCTCTCGGTCGGGACAGCAAACCCGCCCACCAGGTTCCTCCAGGAGTCCTTGCCGGAGCTGTTCCAAGTGGACGATCCGCGCCTGGCAGGGCTGTTCCACTCGTCGCACATCCTGTCCCGCCACCTGTACCTGCCGGAGCCCGGGCCCGACGGCGTGCCCGACGAGACCCAGGGCGAGCTGCTGGCCAAGCACCTGCGCGGCGCCCTGGAGATCGGTCCCCAGGCCGTGGAGCGCTGCCTGGAACCCCTGGGGCTGACGGTCCAGGACATCGACTACCTGTGCGTGATCACCACCACGGGCTTCATGGCCCCGGGTCTCACCGCGCACCTGATGAAGCACATGGGCTTCCGCGAGGACTGCTCCCGGGTCGACGTGGTGGGCATGGGCTGCAACGCGGCGCTCAACGGGCTGAACCCGTTGGCGTCCTGGTCGGCGGCCAACCCGGGCAAGAACGCCCTGATGGTCTGCGTCGAGGTCTGCTCGGCGGCCTACGTCTTCGACATGACCTTCCGCACGGCGATCGTGAACAGCCTCTTCGGCGACGGGGCCGCCGCGGCCCTGGTGCGCAGCGAAGCGTCGGATGCCCCCCGCTTCGCCCCATCCATCCTGGGCTTCAACTCCCAGATCGTGCTTCCGGCCATCGGGGCCATGCGCTTCGACTGGGACGACTCCGCTGGCAAGTTCAGCTTCTTCCTGGACCGGGACATCCCGTACGTGGTCGGGCAGTACGCCGAGCGGCCGGTCGACCGCCTGCTCAGCGCCCACGGCCTGCGCCGCCGCCACATCAAGCACTGGCTCGTGCACTCCGGCGGCAAAAAGGTGATCGACGCGATCCAATACAACGTCGGCATCACCGAGCACGACGTGCGCCACACGGTCAGCGTGCTGCGCGACTTCGGCAACCTGTCGTCGGCGTCGGTGCTCTTTTCCTACCGCCGACTGCTCGACGAAGGCCTCGTCGAGCGCGGCGACTATGCGGTCTGGATGACGATGGGCCCCGGCTCGACCATCGAGACCTGCCTCACCCGCTGGTGATCCCATGACTGGAACCGAGACCCTGACTCTGACCCAGGCCGACGGCATCGCCACCGTCACCCTGACCCGACCGAGCATCAACGTGCGCCAGCTCAAGGAGCTGACCGCGGTCTGCGACGAGCTCGAAGACAACTCCGACGCGCGGGTCGTGGTCTTCCGAGGCGCCAAAGGGGTCTTCTCCGACGGCATCGACTTCGGAGAATTCCACCCGGACCAGGCCCTGGACATCCACGGCTTCAACAAGTGGGAGAAGCTCTGCACGCGCCTGGAGCGCCTGCCCAAGGCCACCATCGCCCTGGTGGACGGGCCGGCCGTGGGCGGGGGACTGCAGATCGCGTTGGTCTGCGATCTGCGGCTGGCCACGCCGGCTTCGACCTTTCAGGCGCCCGAGGCCCACCTGGGCTTCCTGCCGGGCATGGCCACGTTCCGGCTGGCCAAGTACATCGGGCTCGGGCACGCCAAGCGCTTCCTGTTGACCTGTGAGGTGCTGGGCGCTGCCCGCGCGGCCGAGCTGGGCATGATCGACCGGGTCGTCGACGATCTGGACGCCGGGCTGGCACAGGCTGTCGCGTCCCTTGGGCCCAACCACAGCGTGGCCGTCACGCTGACCCGTCGGCTGCTGAACGAGAGCTACGGCAACAGCTGGGAGAACGCGATCGGCCACTTCCTCGCCGCCCAGCACCGGGCCATCTCCCAGGACACCTTCCTGCAGACCCTGCGGCAGCACCGGGACGACGCTGACTCGTGAGCGCCCCCACACCTGCCGCCTCGCCGCGGCCCTTCGCTCTCGACGCCCAGGTCTGCAGCGGCATCCGGCCCATGCAGAACCGCGACGCCGCCCGGGTCGCGGAGCTGCACCACGCGGCGATGGGCAGCTCGCTGTGGGCGCGGCTCGGGCTGCCCTTTTTGACCGAGCTGTACAAGGGGCTGATCGACTCGCCGCACTTCCTGGGCTTCGTGTTCGAGGAGGCCGGAGACGAAGCGGGGGACGTGGGGGTCATTCGCGGCTTCATCGCCGGCTCCACCGACGCATCCCGGATGATGTCCGAGGTCTTCAAGAGCCGCTTCCTGGTCCTGGGAGCGGTGGCGGTGCCGGGGGTGATGCGGCAGCCTTCGGTCTTGAAGAAGCTGGCCCAGACGGCCCGCTACTTCGCCGTGAGCGACGACGACGACCTGGACGTGCCCGCCGAGTCGCTGTTCTGCAGCTTCGAGCCCCAGCTGCGAGGCCGGCGCATCAGCGGCCACGTGAACAAGTACCTGTTCGACGATCTGCTGGCGCGGGGCCATCGCTTCGTCAAGGTCACCACCGAGACCGACAACGAGGGGGCCAATCGCCAGCTCCTGTCCTGGGGCTTCGAGGACCGCGGGCGCTTCAGCTTCTACGGCAAGGAGATGGTCCGCTACGTGCTGGACCTGGACGCCAGCGCCCGGGTCGACGCCGTGAGCCGCCACCCGGCCGTCTGAGACAGGGGATCGGATAGGGTCTCGGCGTTGAGAGCCTGGAGAGCCCCATGTCCGCAGACGTTGCCTTTGACCCGGGCACCGGCATCGAGCATGGGCTCGAGGCGATCCGCCGGATCCCGATCCAGCTGTGGCTGGGCGGGGGGATCCTGACCTTCACGGACTCGGGCGGCAGCGGCTGCAGCAGTGCCGTGAACCCGGCCCAGCTCATCGAGCTGATGGAGGCGGGCGGTACCGAGGGCTGGGACGGCGGGGGCTTCGACTACGACTTCACGATGGGCCTCGAGGGCATCCGCCAGGCCAGCTTCCTCCAGGAGGACCCCCTGGGGCTGCTGGGACTGGGGGTGGCGGCACTGTTCGGCATGATGTGCTGCTTCCTGGGCATCGGGCTGGTGCTGTTCGGCCTGCGCTGCTTCCTGATGCCCGGCTGGTACCGCCTGCACCAGGAGTGCCTGCGCACGGGCGACGGGGAATTCTCTACCCTCTTCAGCGGCCAGGACCTGTTCCTCAAGATGCTCCTGTGGCACCTGCTCAAGGCCCTGATCCTGGGCGGGGTCACCCTGGTGTGCCTGACTCCCGCCGCCCTGTTGGGGGTCGCGGCCTTTGTGCTGGAGAGCGTGCCGGTGGGGGTGGTGGCCGTCTGCCTGGCTGTGCTGCTCAGCCTGATCGTCTCGCTCTACGTGCGTCCGGGGCTCGCCTTCGGGGCCGAGGCGATCACCTTTGACGGCCTGGGCGTCATGGACGGCCTGGCCCGGTCGTGGGACCTGGCCCGCGGCCTGCGCATGCAGATGATCCTCTTCTTCGTGGTCATGGGGCTGGTGAACGCGGCGGCTTTTGTGGTCGGGCTCTGCGCCTGCGGGGTCGGCGTCTTCGTCACTGCGCCCCTGGCCCGGGGCGGCACAGATCTGGCTGCCACCCGGGCCTACCTGATCCTGACCCGGGGGGTCACGGTGGCCGACGACTGGACCCTGCTGTCTCCGGGTGGCCCCGACGGGCCTGGGCCGGTTGCTCCCGCGCCCGGATGAGTGGAAGGCGCTGGCCGTCGGCGCCGGGCCTCGGATAGACTGCCGCCCTTGCCGCCTGGAGGCGACGTGCGCCCGCTCCCCATCCTCCTCTCGACTTCTGCCCTGTTCGTGCTGTCCGCCTGTGGCGACAACATCACCGGGGGCAACACCGATCCGGTCCTCGACGAAGGCGTGCCCAACATCGTGCTCACCGAGACCGACCTGGACCTGGGCGTGGCGGACAACCTGGGCGAGCTGCTCAGCCAGCAGCTGATCATCCAGAACACGGGCACCGCGGATCTGGCCATCACCGAGGTGCTGGTCGACGCGCCCTTTGCCACCGCCCTGACCAGCCTGACCGTGTCCGCGGGCTCCAGCGCCAGCCTGGGCGTGTTCCTGACCCCCGACACCTATGGCGAGAGCGGCGCGACCCTGTCCATCACCAGCGACGATCCCGACGAGCCGATGGTCGAGGTCGAGCTGGTGGGCAGCGTGCTCGTCGACGTGGACGGCGACGGGTACGACCGGCCCGAGGCCGACGGCGCCGACTGCGACGACAGCGACGCCGGCGTGAACCCGGACGCCCAGGAGGTCTGGTACGACGGCATCGACCAGGACTGCGACGGCGCCAACGACTACGACCAGGACGCCGACGGCTACGAGACCGACGTCTTCAACGAGGACGTGGCGACGGGCGGCGGCGACTGCAACGACGTGGTGGCCGAGATCTTCCCCGGGGCCGAGGACAGCTGGTACGACGGCGTCGACGCCGACTGCGCCGGGGACAACGACTGGGACGCCGACGGCGACGGCTATGGCATCAAGGCCCTGGACAAGGGCAACGACTGCGACGACTCCGACGCCGAGGCCTACCCGGGTGGCGTCGAGCGCCTGAACGGCAAGCTCGACGACTGCGACGGCGAGAAGGATCGGGAGATCCCGCCCCACTCCGCCGACTACCAGTGGATCGGCGACCGGACGCCCATCGGCGTGGGCTACTCGGTCGCGGCGGGCGACATGGACGGCGACGGCTTGGCCGACGTGGTGACCGGCGCACCCTGGTACGACGGCTACTACTCGGGCAGCGGCGACCCCAGCGGCAACGGCGCGGTCTACATGTGGCTGTCCGACGACTGGATCCCGGACAACGGCGACGACGTGGGCGAGGCCTACAACAGCATCCGCGGAGGCTCGAGCGAGCTGCTGGGGAGCGCGGTCGTGATGCTCGACGACTTCGACCAGGCCGAAGGGGCCGATCTGGGCATCGGCGCCCCGGGCATGAGCGGGAACGCGGGCGTGATCTACGTGATCGACGCCGTCGAAGTCGAGTCCTACGGCGACACCGCCGACGCCCACACCATCCTCGAGGGCTCCACGAGCGCCGGCTACCGGCTGGGCTCCAGCGCGGTGGACCTGGGCGACCTGGACGGCGACGGCCTCAACGAGCTGTTGGCGACCTACAACAGCTCCAGCAGCGCCACGTCGGGCTCCGTGCGCCTGATGCTGCAGTACGGAGCCGCCAGCACCGGCGGACCGGAGAACATCCAGCTGGGCAGCACCGACGCCCGGTGGGAGACCGACCGCTCCACAAACGACGCCAAGTACGCCCTCGGCGGCAGCGGTGACCTGAACCAGGACGGCTATCTCGACTTCACCCACGGCAACCCGTCTGACTCCGCCAGCGCCTCCAGTGGCGGCGCGGTCTACGTGGTCTGGGGCAAGTCCACGCAGTACAGCGCCACCGGCGGCGACCTCCAGGAAGGCGCCACCGTGACCGCCGGCGCCTACGGCACCGAGTCCAGCGAGGGTGCGGGCGCTCTGTCCACCATCCTGCCGGACATGAACGGCGATGGCTTCGACGAGCTGGCCTGGTGGACCTCGGGCACGACCAGCGTGCACATCGCCAGCGGCGAGCTCACCGCCACCGGCACCGCCACCGGCGACGACGCCTTCCTGACCCTGACCTACGACGAGGACTGGACCGCCACCCACATCCGCACCCTGGGCGACTGGGACGGCGACGGCGTGGCCGAGTGGGTCCTGGGCATCGACGGGGACTCCAGCTACAGCGGCGGCACCATGCTGGTCTACCGGGGTGCCGATCTCGACGGCACCCACGACGGCGAAGACGCCTCTGCGGCCGAGCTCTACGCGGACACCGAAGACGACTACGGCGACTTCGGCTTCGCCATCCTGGCCGAGCCGGCCGATCTGGACGGCGACGGCGCGATGGACCTGGTGGTCGGTGATCCGTGGCAGGGCATCGACACCGACGGCGACGGCGAGGCCGACGACGCGGTGGGGTCGGTGAACCTGTTCCTGAACCACGGGCTGTAGTTCTTGCGGGCGCAAGGCCGCTCCAGTCGCTGCGCTCTCGCACCCGCGGCGCGGGTGCCCATCTCCGACAACACTCAGGGCTTTGGGATGCGGAGCCTCGTGGACACCATCAGCGAGCCGGAGAGCGCCCAGCACAGCACCAGGGGGTGGAAGGTGCCGGGGCCGAGCTTCACGCTGCCCCACCACAGGGCGTCGTGCACCGCGCCTTGGCTCCAGGCGATGCCCAGCAGGAGCACGAGCACCAGGCTCGTGGGGATCGGCGTGCCCTCGTAGTAGGCGACCTTGCCGCTCTCGCCGGCCAGATCGTCCGCGGTGACGTTGAACCGGGCCAGGCGGCTGATGCCGCAGGACACGAAGTAGACCAGGATCAGAGCGTCCCAGATGCCGCGCATGCCCAAGGTAAAGGCCAGCACAGCCGGGGCGACGCCAAAGCTCACCGTGTCTGCGAGGGAGTCCAGGTCGCCGCCCCAGGGGGACTGGCGCCCGGTCTTACGGGCGACGGTGCCATCGGCCAGGTCCAGCAGCAGAGCCAGCGGCAGCAGCCAGAAGGCGGCGACCAGGGTCACGTCCCGGTGCTCGTCCAGGTACAGCAGGCAGCAGAACAGGGACCCTGTGCCTGCCGCCGCGTTGGCCAGGGTGATGAAGTCGGCCGGGGCAAAGGTCCGGAACAAGGCCTTGGGTCGGTCGCTCATGTGGGCTCCCCCAGGATCGCGAGCAGCTCTTCGACGAAGCGGTCCAGGTCCTCCCGCTGCATGAAGTGGCCCCCGTCGAGCTCGATGACCGTGTAGTCCGACGAGAAGCCGGCGGTCAGCTCCTCGTAGACGCTGGGGGCGATCAGATCGGACGTGCCGGCGAAGCTCCACGTGGGCACGCTGACCGGCGCTTGCATGAAGGCCGGGACCTCTTCGGGCACGTCTCGGTAGAAGCCCAGGGCGGCGTTGAGGGTGCCTGGGGCCGCGTAGCAATTCTTGACCGGCTCGGTGTCCGTGTCCGTGTAGTCCCACTCCGGAGACCAGCGGCTGAAGAACTTCTCGACGCCGCTGTAGTCGTCGGCAGCGAAGCGGTCCTCGGCTTTGTCCCAGGTCAGACCGATGAAGTGTCGGCCGTTCCAGAAGTCGGCCAGCTTGGGCTCCCAGAAGCCGGGGTGGGGAATGGCCACGGTGACCAGCTTCTCGACCGGTGCCGGGTCTTGCAGGACCGCCGAGTAGACGCTCAGCGCCCCCCAGTCGTGGCCCACCAGAACGGCGCTGTCCTCGCCCAGGGCGGTGATCCAGGCGAGCACGTCCCGGCCCAGGGTCTCGTAGTCGAAGGCGTCCTGGCCGGGCACTTCGCTCGGGGCGTAGCCGCGCAGCCAGGGCGTCACCACGCGGAAGCCGGCCGCTGCCACGGGCTCGGCGATGTCGTCCCAGGTGAAGGGGGTGTCCGGGAAGCCGTGCACCATCAACACCAGCGGTCCGGTGCCGTGCTCGAAGTAGGCCAGCTCCAGCCCGTTCACCGAGGCGGTCTGGAAGCCGTCGGGGGGGACATGGACCCGGTCCGGCGGTTCGCCGCAGGCGAGGGAGGTCAGGAGCAGGAGCACGGGGCCTCCGGGACGGAGGGGACGATACCGCCCCGGAGGGTGCGGCTGGCTTCAGCTGCAGCTGCGTGCGGGCCCGCCGGTGATGGCCAGTTCGTCACAGGAGACGACGACGTTGTCGTTGCCCACGTCGGACACGGCGTTGCGGTCCACCGTGTAGACCACGTTTTCGTTGCCCCACAGCGAGACCGTGGCGTTGTCGTCGCCGTAGACGGTGTGGTCGTTGCCGTTGACCGTGACCGTTGCGCCGGGTTCGGCGAAGATCAGCGCGTCGTTGCCTTGGACCTGCAGGGTCGCGCCGCTGCAGACCCAGGCCGCCTGGCCGTCCTGGATCACCTGGCTGCCCCCGGACACCAGCACGGTGTCGGCGGGGAAGTCGGCCGCGCAGTCGTCGATCGTGCCGTCGCCGCCGTGAACTGGGGGCGTGCCCGGGTCTGCGGTGTCAGCGCTGTCCGTGGTCACGGCGGTGCCCGTGACGGGGCCGTCCACGTCGAAGCAGGCGGTGGCCAGGCACAGGGCGGTCAGGGAGAGGGCGAGGGTCTTCATGGGGTCTCCTGGTCATGTGGGCGGTGCATCGCCCCACAGGGACAGGGTGGGGACCGTTGTGTCACCGGGCGGTAACAGGGCCTGCCTGGTAGGGTTCGGGCATGGGGCAGCGGGTTCCGGATCGGCTCGTGCTGGTCGATCGCGAGATCGATCTGGTGAGACGCGTCGTGGTGGTGGAGGGGGTCGAGCAGCCCCTCCAGCCTCGCGAAGTGGACCTGCTGACCTGGTTCCTGGCGCACCCTGTGCGGCCGGCGAGCCGCGAAGAGCTGCTGCGGGAGGTCTGGGGCTACCGGGCGGCCGCCAGGACCCGGGTGGTCGACATGACGGTGCGGCGGCTTCGGGCGCGAATCGAGCTCGACCCGGCCCAGCCCCGGCATCTGCTGACCGTGCGGGGGGTGGGCTACCGGCTCGAGCTCGAGGGCATCGAGGTGCGGCGGGAACCCCGGGCGGACTCCCTGGCCCTGGTGGAGCCTTGGCAGCTCACGGCCCTGGCGCAGCTAGCGGTCTTCGAGGGGCCCTTTCCCAGCAGCGCGGCCAGCGAGCTCCTGGACCTGTCGGGCGAGCCCGAGGCGCCGCCGCCCTGGCAGGTGCTCCAGGCGCTGCTGTCCGCCGGTCTGTTGCGGCGCGAGGACGGGCTGCACAGCCTGGCGCCGGACCGGCGGGCACGGGCCTGGGCGCGGGTCGGAGCCCAGGATCGGATCCGGGTCGAGGAACGCCACGCGGCCTGGGCCGTGCGGCTGCGGGGGGACGCCGCCCGGCGCTTCCTAGCGGACGTTCTTGCGGCGACGGCGCGGGCCCTGGACGCTGGGGATCTGGTCCTGGGCCCCGAGGGTGCCAAGGCCCTGGCGTCGGCCGGTCATAGCGATCCTCTGGGGTCCCTGTTGGCCAGCCAGCAGGCGCGGATCGAGGGACTGGTGGCCCGTGCTGCGGAGCTGGCCCAGAGTGCCCTGGAGCGGGCAGAAGCGGTGGGCGACCCGGCGCTGATGGCCCGGGCCCTGCGCACTCTGGCGTGGCAGTTCAACGGTCAGGGACGCTTGTCTGAAGCCGCCGCCTTGCTGGAGCGGGCCTTGCCGGCGGCCCAGCAGGCCCAGGACCACGCGGTGCTGGTGCGGGTGCACACCGACCTGGCGATCAACCACCTGGAGCGGGGGGACCAGCGGCGGGCGACCCTGTGCTTGGCGCCTGCCGACGCGGCGTGTCGGGCCGCCGGAGACCCGCCTCGGGCGCGTGCCGACGTGTGCATGACCCGGGGCATCGTGGCCCTGGGGGCACGGGATCACGGGGCGGCGGTGGCGGCGTTCACCGACGCGGACGCGCGGTACTCGGAGCTGGGGGAGCCCCGGGGGCGGGCGTGGGCGCTGAACAACCTGGGGGAGTCCTACCGCCAGGCTGGGGATGCCGCCCGGGCCAGGTCGCTCTACGTGCGGGCGGGGGAGTGGTTTCGGGTCGCCGAGGATCCCAGCGTGTGGTTCCCCCAGTGCAACCTGGCGCTACTGGACATGGAGGCCGGTGCGTGGGCGCTTGCCGTGCCCCAGCTGGATGGATTGCTCCTCGAGGCGCGGTCGGCGGGCCGGGCGGCGCGGGAGGCGAGGGCGGCGCTGCTGAGGGCGGCCTGTGCGGTCGCCCAGGGGGACCGGGAGGTCTGCGGGACGCACGTGGGCGTGGCTGCACCTCTGCTGGCCAGGACTCGCTATGCGGACCGGGTCCTGGCCGAGACCGCCGAGACGGCTGCAAAGGGGGCAGCGGGTTGCGGCTGGGAGGACGAGGCCGGGGCGCTGCGCCGGCTGGCGCTGGCCCAGTGGCGGGCCCTGAGGGAACCGGAGCGAGCGGCGGCGCTGGCGTGAGGGGTTGTGGCGCATCTGCTGGCGGGGTGGCGGGCCATCGGGGGCGGAAGTGTCGCTGGGGCGCACTTGCTGGCGGGGTGGCGGGCCATCGGGGGCGTAGGTGTCGCTGAGG
>Ga0209992_10000815_pt1 | contig 38248 bp, 27 predicted proteins | sample 2SBtaG_2_FD_182564 | JGI IMG/M metagenome (GOLD analysis project Ga0209992, IMG submission 182564) | Deep subsurface microbial communities from Kolumbo volcano to uncover new lineages of life (NeLLi) - 2SBTROV12_ACTIVE470 metaG (SPAdes)... | ecosystem: Environmental > Aquatic > Marine >...
CCGAACATGACGGGTGGCAGCACCCCCCAGGCCATCCAAAAGTGACAGGGGACTTCAGCCCTGCCCGCCATGTCGAGCGGTCAGCCACAAGTATCCCTCATGGCCTCCAAGCAATGTAAGGGGACTTTCAAGGATGGTCACGAGATTTCCTAATCGTGGCTTGGGGGATTCGGTGTTGTCACCGTAAGAAACCCAGCCGTCGACGCCATCGAGCGATGTGGGGATTCTTGCCTCGTGCAAGCGGCCTATACCCGGCCGGCTTTTGTCATCCTTGAGGATGAGTCGGCGTCAGGGTTGGTCAGGGTTGGTCAGGGTTCTCGCCGTGGTCAAGCGGTCGACCGGGTTGCACGAGACCGGACTCGTAGGCCAGCACTACGGCTTGAACGCGGTCGCGTACGCCGAGTTTCATCAGCACTCGACCGACGTGAGTTTTTATCGTCGTCTCGCCAACAAATAGGTGCTCTGCTATCTCGGCGTTGGAGCGGCCGCTGGCCATCGACTCGAGCACTTCGGTTTCGCGTTCGGTCAAGTCGTGCAACCCCGCCCGTGTGGGTCCGGCGGTCTTGCTTGAACGGGCGAATTCCTCGACCAGCCGGCGGGTAATTGACGGACTCAGAAGCGCTTCGCCGGCCGCTATCACCTCGACCGCGTGGATGAGTGTCTCGGGAGGAGCGTCTTTGAGGAGGAATCCGGCCGCGCCAGCCCGCAGCGCGTTGTAGACGTACTCGTCGAGATCGAACGTCGTGAGGATCAGGACCCGGCTGTCGACGGCCGGGTCGACCGTGAGCAGCCGAGTGGCTTCGATGCCATCGAGTCCGGGCATTCGGATATCCATCAACACCACGTCGGGGCGGGTTTGGCGGATGACGTCGAGGGCGTCTCGCCCGTTGTCGGCTTCACCGACGACATCGATTCCTGCTGATTCGAGGATCATCCGAAAGCCGGTGCGCATGAGCGCCTGATCGTCTACGACCACCACCCGCAGAGGCAACGACGCGGTCATGGAACAGGCTCGAGTGGCAGCGCGGCGTGCACGGCGAATCCACCGCCGGGTTTGGGTCCAGCGGTGATTGTTCCCCCGAAGGTTTCGATTCGCTCGCGCATGCCGATGATGCCTTGGCCGCTACCGGCCGGTGGATCCGCGGCGCTACCTCGGCCGTCGTCGACGATGCTGATCGAAAGGATGGTCGGCGTGTAGCGCAACATCACCGTGGCGTTCGCGGGGCCGGCATGTTTGAGGGTGTTGGTCAGCGACTCTTGGACGACGCGGTAGGCGTTGACGTCGATGCTCAATGGCACCGGCGACGTTGTTCCTTCGGTGATGAGTTGGACGTCAAGCCCAGCTTGTCGGCATTGTTGCACCAGAGGGTCAAGATTAGCGAGCGTCGGAGCGGGGGTGAGTTCGACCGCGTCGGCGTCGTTGCGAAGTACGCCCAGAAGACGACGCATTTCGTTTAGCGACTCGCGGCCAGTGGTTTCGATGGCGGCCAGCGCCTCTGCGGCTCGGCCAGGGTTGTTGTCGATCACCCGACGGGCCGCCCCTGCTTGCACGACCATCACGCTCATCGAGTGAGCGACGACGTCATGGAGTTCGCGAGCGATGCGGGTGCGTTCTTCTGTCACTGCTCTTTGAGCTTCGGATTGGCGGCGAGCGGCGTCGTGGGTGGCCGCCCGCTCGAGTTCTTCCAGGTAGGCGCGGCGAGTCCGGAGGTTGTCGCCGAGGATCCACGCGGTGCCGTACATGACTATGAAGGCAGGAATCGCGAACCACGGGAGATCCTCGGTAGGCGCCAGAACGCCAACGATGCCCACACCAACGACGATCGTGCTGGCGGCGAAGCCATGTTGCAACGATCGCGGACGATCAACGTGGGCGCCAACGCTGTACACCGCGATGAGAAAGGCGGCTCGGACGGGCTCGTCAGGGTAGTCGAGGACCTAAAACGGAACGTTCGCGGCGACAACGATCCACATTGCCACAACCGGCCGGCGCCGCCGGGCGACGAGTGGAGCGTTGGTCGCGATGACCAGAAACCAGCCCAGACCGCCGAGGTCTCGTTGTCCGGGCAGCGCCTCCACGCTGAGTCCGGCGAAGACCGCGACTGTTAGCACGGCTGCCGCCAGAGCCAAGTCGGCCGCGTGGGGATGCTCGCCGAGCCGTCTGATCATGTCGTGGAGGCGAGTCATTACGACCACCGTACGAACTGATCGTTCCGGCCGCATCATCCTTGGTGGCGACCAGTGGTCCTTCGCCAGGACGAGGACGATCGGCCGGGTTGGGCCTACGCTGGCCGCGGTGAACTGCCCAAGCTGTCAGGCCCCGGTTGCTCAAGACGCTCGTTTCTGTAGCGCGTGCGGGCACGGCCTCGCTCGGCGAGCAGACGAGCGTCGGGTCGTGACAGTGCTCTTCGCCGACATTGTCGGGTTTACGGGCTTGTCCGAGGACCGCGACCCCGAACAGGTCAAGAATTTGGTCAATAACTGTTTTGCCTTGCTTGCCGACGACATCAGTGCCTTTGGCGGGCGCGTCGACAAGGTGATTGGCGACGCGATAGTTGCGCTTTTCGGAGCGCCGATCGCTCACGATGACGATGCCGAGCGAGCAGTGCGAGCCGCGCTACGAATGCAGGAGACAGTCGGCCGTTTCGATAGCGACACCGGAGTAGGCATCCGGCTTCGTATCGGTGTGAACACCGGCGAGGTTCTGGTCGGGGCGATCTCGGCCGGGGACGATTACACGGCGATGGGCGACGTTGTAAATCTGGCGTCGAGGCTGCAGACCGCAGCCGAACCCGGCACCGTATTGGTGGGCTCGGCCACTCAGGACTCCACCGCCGAACTGATCCGTTACCGCTCTATGGGCCAACTCCACGCGCGTGGCCGCGGAGAGCCGGTGTCGGCGTATCGGGCCCTAGCCCCATATGGCCTTCCCGGCGAACGACGATCGGCCGCTCGAATTCCTCTCATGGGACGAGACGACGAGGTCGCGTTGTTGTGTTCGACGATGGCAGCGGCATTCGGTACTCACCGTTCGCAGCTGATTTCGGTCGTGGGTGATTCCGGGGTCGGTAAGTCGAGGTTGGCCCAGGAGATTGTTGATCACGCCCGCTTCGACAACGAGGCCGCGTTGTTACACGGACGGTGTTTGCCGTATGGAGAAGCCAACATCTGGTGGCCCTTAGCAGAAACGATCTCCGGTGCAATCGGTCTCACCGCCGATGCGACCGAAGCCGAGGCGCGGGCATCGATTGTCTCCGCCGTTGGTTTCGCTCTTGGCGACCGCGCCGAGGACATTGATCTTGAACGAGTCGAGAACGGTCTGTTGCACGTGCTCGGGTATTCGACCGTGGTCGCAAAACTTGATGCCGAGCGAGCTACGGCTGAGGCCACACGGGCCATCCGACTAGTGCTCGACAAAGTGGCGTCGCGCGGTCCGATCGTCTGGTGGATTTCTGACCTTCAGTGGGCCGACGATGCGGTGATTGCTTTGCTCGACGACGTGCTCGAGCGACTCAGTAAGCGTCCTCTGGTGGTGCTGGCGACCGGCACCCAACAGCTGTTCGATCGCTGGAACCCCCGACCCGGCCGCTTCAACGTGCTGGCGTTGAGCCTCGATTCATTGAGTAACGAGGCCATGGACGAATTGGCACAACGGCTTGCGCCCGGCCTCGACGCCGAGACTCGTTCGGCCATCGTCGAGCGTTCCAGCGGAAACCCGCTGTTCCTCGAAGAAATGGCCCGCATGGTGAGCAACGATGGCCATGGTTCCATCGACGAGTTGCCGGCGAACGTCCGCAGCGTGATCGGCGCGCGACTCGATGTGCTAACCGACCTTGCTCGCGGGGTTCTGGGCGATGCCGCCGTGCTGGGTATGGGTCAAGACCTGGACGCCTTGCGAACCATGAGCACCTTTACTCGTGGCGCCGGCGATATTTCAGAACCGCTGGAAGAACTGAGCCAGGCCGGGTTGCTCGATATAGGCGATACGGATTGGGAGTTTCGCTCCAACGTCATTCGCGAGGTTGTCTATGACCGGCTGACCAAGAGCGACCGCGCCTATAAGCACGCTGGCGTTGCTTACTGGATCGAGGCCAATCCTGGTCATGGAGGCCCGGCCACCATTGCTTGGCATTATCGCCAGGCCGCCACTCACTCGTCAGATCTTGGAGGTGTCGAAGGGCTTGATTTCGACCTTGCCGATCGTGGCGTCCAGTGGACGCTCGAGGCCGCGAGAGACGTGCGGGCGAGTGTCAGCCTCTCGCACGTAGAGTCGCTCTATACCGCGGCGCTCGATCTGATGTCAGCCGACGATCCCCGGCGAGCATCGGCGCTCGCCGATCGAGCGCTGATCGCGGTCAGAGGTCTGCGACTCGACGCCGCCGAGAACGATCTGGTGCTGGCACGAGCTTGCTTGGTTGCCGGCGATGACGAGCGGCGTTTCCGAGTCCATATCGTTGCCAGCGAGCTCGCCCAGTGGCGCGACGAACTTCCCAAGGCCATGTCAGAGGCCCAAGCGGCGCTTGAGATTGCCCATCGGCTAGAGGTTCCCGGGTTGCTGGCCGAGGCATTGCGCCGGCGCGGGATGACCCAACTGTTCCTCGGTGATCATCAAGAGGCCGACAACTCGATTCGCGAGTCCCTCGATGCCTATGGAGAGGCCGGCGATGCCAACGGCATGGCTTGGGCTCGTCAGAATTTGGCGTGGATCGCGTTCATGCAGGGTCGAATGGGCGAAGCCGAGCAGCGTCTCGCCGCGGCATCCGAAGCGTTCTCCGTTACCGGCGATAAAGAGGGCCAAGCTTGGACATCGGGGCTGCTCGCCTATGTACGCATCTATCAAGGCCGGTTCCGGGAGGCCGATCAGCTTGCCCGAGTCGCGCTCGAGGACGCTCTCGAACAGGGCGACGCGTGGGGGCGCGGGATGATGAACGTGGCGCTGGCCACTTCGGCGTTGTGGAGTGGCCGGGTTGATGACGCGCTAGCCCACACCGAGCAGGCCCTCAGCGCGTTGCCCGAGGGGACCGAAACGGTCGGGCGCACTCAGGCCACAGCGGTCCGAGGTCGTGCGTTGGTTCGCCTTGGCCGAGTCGACCAGGGTTTGGCGTTGCTCGAAACCGCGACGGTCGATCAGTTGGCCGGCCCGCCCCACGAGATGTTGACGACGGCCCTGACCGCGGCCGCTGCCATGGTTGGCGATTTGGAACGGGCCGAGCGCAACGCGAGTGAGTTCGGGGATTTCGACCCGCAGATGATCGGCGAGGCCGAGCGCCGCATCGTAGAGGCCATGGTGGCCCTTCAGAGCGCAGACCTGGTGCAGGCGAGCGCAATCTTGGAGGCGCTCCCGATGCCCAGTGCCAAAGGCGGATCGACATGGGGTTGGGCAGTTCTTGCTCTTATTCGGGCCGGCGCTGGCCGCGACATCGACGATCTTGTTGACGCCGTCGAGACGAGCGGTCGCGCTACGTACAGCGATCGGATGTTGGTGCGCCTCGCGGTGGCTGTTGTTGCCGCCCGCGCCGGCGATGCTACTGCCACTCGCATCGCTACCGGACGAGCGCGCGACGCGGTGCCACCAGGCGGGGATCGGGTTGGGCCGGCCTTGATCGGGCTGGCCGAAGCGCTGATGCTCACCGCGATTGGTGCCGACGACGCTTTGGCTCGGACTGCCGAAGCCGACGCCACTCTCGACGACCTGGGACTAGGCGAGACTGCTTGGCGTGACGGTTTCGGAGCTCTCCTCGACCCCGTATCGACCTGATCAGCAACGCTAGGATGCGACCGATGTCTTTTGTTCGTCGTGTTGTTCCCGCGGTCCGTCGCCGGTTGCGAATCTGGAGGGCTCGACGTCATTTCGGCGAACTTTTCAAGGCGTTGTACGGCCGGCCTCCGAGTCGGGCCGAGACCGAAGTTCTCATTTCTGATGTTGGTCGCATCGATCGAAGCAATCCGGTGCCGACCTATCGAGCGATGGTGGCCGCATTTGATCATCACCACGCTCCCACCCCTTTCGCCGTTCGTTTTGGTGCCGCCGACGTCGAAATGTGTGACATTGGCGAGGCCATGTTGGCGATTGACCGCGCCGACATTTCGGTAAGCCAACCGATAGTCGACGGGATCTACGAACCGCACCTATTGACATTCGTGAGGTCGTTTCTCAAACCCGGCATGACGTTTGTGGACGTTGGAGCCAACATTGGGTTCTATTCGATGCTTGCCGCCGCGCTCGTTGGTGAGACGGGTCGGGTTCTGAGCTTCGAGCCGAACTCCGAGAACTGTCGACTCTTGCTGTTGAGCGCGTCTCGTAACGGTTTCGACAACATCGAACTTCATCCGGTCGCGTTGGGTGAGTCGGCGGGTCATGCCGTGTTTCGCACCGCCCTGGGCTCGAATGGTGGATTCATCGATGGCGAAGGAGAGGCGCTGCTCGACCCGACCGCGATGGTGGTGCCGATCGCCCGCCTCGATGATGTCGTTACTCAATCGGGTCAGGGCGCTCAATTGGGTCAGGGCGCTCAATCGGTAGATCTGGTTAAGGTCGATGTTGAGGGAGCCGAAGCGTTGGTGTTCGCAGGGGCTTCCGATCTGTTGACCAATCAAAGACCAACGGTTATTGGCGAGTTCAGTCCCGAGATGCTCGGCCGGGTGTCGGGCGTCGACCCCGCCACCTACCTCCAGCGCTGGCTCGACCTCGATTACACGATCAATGTGTGCGATCGCCAATCCCACGCGCTGTTGGCGATCGGCACCGTTGCGGACTTCGTGGCCGGTTACGGCTCGGAGTTACGTATCGAAGACTTGGTCTTCATTCCCGAGTAGCGCTGCTCAGCCATCGGCAACGCTTCGGGTTCTTGGCCCGCGGCGTTGGAGCATCGGGCCGGTGAGCAGCGACTGTTTGACGAGTCCGGAGACAAGCCCGAAGGCCACAAAAAACGCGGCGATTACTCCCAAGTCGAAGACGTCCATAACTTTCAGTCTTTCAGCCGACGACGAGGGCCGCGTCGGCTTTGTCGCTCTTATCGGGAACACAGAGAGCCCGACCGCGGTTCCTCCGTGGCAAAGTGACCCGGTGACTACCAAGCGACCAGCATGCAGCCATTAAGTATCGCCACATGGAAAGACCTGCCCGACCGAGAACCGGTGGGGGTTGTTGTCAACGACGTTGATCTGGTGATTGTCAGGTTCGGAGAGAACCACTCGGTGCTTTACGGCCGATGTCTGCACCGGGGTGCGCTGATGGCCGACGGTCACGTCTCGGGTGACAATCTCATCTGTGGGCTTCATGGGTGGGACTACGTTTTTCACACCGGCGTCTCGAGTTACGACAACAAGGAACGTCTCTCCAAATTCTCGTCCTGGATAGAGAACGGCGAACTGTTCGTCGACGTGGAGGAGATCGCGGCGTGGGTAAAGGAACACCCTCAGCCGTTCGATCGCCAGTCATACCAAGGCGTATTTCAAGATCCTCATGGAGAACCGGCCGAACCCCATGTCGCGCTCATTAGACGCCTCGCCAACGAGGGACTCGACTACCTCGGCCATCATGGACCGGTTACGTCGATGGGCGTGTCGCGCGAAGAGTTGCCAAAGTGGGACAGCATTCAGTTCCTGACAGCTCAGTTGTCGCGCCAGCCGCTGCTCGACGACGCCGCCGTGGCGACTGAGGTGGTCATTGGGCCAAACGCCCGCAAACCGTTGAGACTTGCGATCCCGCTTTTTGTCAGCGACATGAGCTACGGCGCATTGTCCGAAGAGGCAAAGGTCGCGTTGGCCCGCGGCGCCGAGTTGGCCGGGACGGGGATTTGTTCGGGTGAAGGCGGGATGTTGCCCGAGGAGAAGGCCGAAAATTCGAGGTATTTCTACGAACTGGCGAGCGGCAAGTTTGGTTGGTCGCTCGACAAGGTCGCTGATGTCCAGGCCTTTCATTTCAAACTCGGACAGGGGGCCAAAACCGGGACCGGGGGACACCTGCCCGGGATCAAGGTCAAGGGCAAGATTGCCGAGGTTCGAGGTTTGGTCCCCGGGACCGACGCGATTTCGCCGTCGACTTTCACCGACCTCAAGACCGAAGACGACTACCGGCGGGTGGCCGACGAAGTTCGGGACGCTTCGGGTGGGGTTCCAATCGGGGTGAAGCTGTCGGCTCAACACATCGAAGACGACATCGATGCGGCACTGCGCATCGGAGTGGACTACATCATTCTTGACGGCCGCGGCGGCGGCACTGGTGCGGCTCCCGTGGTTTTTCGAGACCACATCTCGGTGCCGACAATTCCTGCCCTGGCAAGGGCTCGCCGCCACCTCGATTCGCTCGACCGCGGCGACGTGTCTCTCGTTATTACCGGTGGTTTGCGAACTCATACCGACTTTGCCAAAGCGTTGGCGCTCGGGGCCGACGCGGTCGCCGTGTCCAACTCGGCTATGCAAGCCATTGGTTGTATCGGGATGAGAGCTTGCTCGACCAATAATTGTCCGGTTGGTATTGCGACGCAAAACGAGGATTTACGGGCGCGGCTCCCGGTTCAGGAAGCGGCCGAGCGTCTCCAGCGGTTCTTTGCCGCGACGACGGAGCTGATGGGAGTTCTGGCCCGAGCGTGTGGGCACTCCAGACTCGACCAGTTCTGTATCGATGATCTCACCACCTTTGACCGCGACATCGCTCACCTGGCTGATGTGGCCTACGGCGGAGTGAAACTCTTATGAGCACAAGCAACAAACCATCTTCTGTCGAACCGGCGCTGCCCGAAGGCGAGTTCTCTTGGCACAAACTTGTCGACCCCGACGAGCTTCCCGAAGGCCGCGTCTCGACGGTCACGATCGGCCACGAAAGTCTCTGTGTCTCGCATACAGAGAGCGACGGGTTTGGATGTCTCGCCAACGCCTGTCCCCATCAAGGCGGCCCGTTGGGCGAGGGTTCGATAGAGAACGGCTGGCTGCGGTGTCCGTGGCATGGCTATGACTTCTCGCCCAAGAACGGTGTTCCGCCTGGTGCGTTCAACGACGGACCGCAGGCTTACCGAACCGAGGTACGAGAAGACGGCGTCTACGTGGCGCTTCCGACCGAAATGGTCCGACCCAGAAGCGTGTCGGACGTGATGGTCGACACGATGATCGAGTGGGGCGTCACCCATGTATTCGGCATGGTTGGTCACTCGAACCTCGGGTTCGCCGATGCCATGCGGGTTGCCGAGACCCGTGGTGATCTCACCTATATCGGTATTCGCCATGAGGGTGCGGCATCGTTCGCGGCCACCGCCTACGGCAAGTTGACGGGCAAACTGGCCGGCTGTTTCGCGATCGCCGGGCCGGGGTCGACCAACCTGCTCACCGGTCTCTATGACGCCAAGACCGACCGAGCGCCCGTGCTTGCTTTATGCGGCCAAGTGCCGTCCAAGGTTCGGGGCCGAGGGGCATTTCAGGACACCGATCTAGCCGCGGCGTTTGCCGATGTGGCGCGTTACAGCGCAACCGTGGAAGCCGGGTCTGATCACGGCGAACTGATGGCGCTGGCGTGCAAGACCGCATTGGTCGAACGCGATGTTGCTCAGCTGATCTTTCCTGACGAAGTGCAAGAAATGGTGGCACCCGTTGGCGCGGCGATTGCGTCCCCGGTGGGCCGTACCGGCCGGCGTGATATAGCGCCACCAGCCGAAGCGTTGAGCGAAGCGGTAGCGGCCCTTGGCGCGGCCGATCGGCCGTTGATCATCGTCGGCAATGGTGCGCGCGACGCGATGGCCGAGATATTGACTCTGGCCGACAAGATCGACGCGCCGATTGTCACCACCTTCAAAGGCAAAGGTCTGATGTCAGATCATCATCGGCTCGCGGGCGGAGCGCTGGGCCGGTCCGGTACGCCGGTGGCGAGTTGGCTGATGAACGAGTCCGACCTGATCTTGACGTTTGGCGTATCGTTTTCGAACCACACCGGCGTGGCCGACTACAAGCCAATCATCCAAGTCGACTTCGACCCGATGGCGTTGGGTCGCTTTCACCCAGTCGCAGTCGCGGTTCAGGGCGATGGAGCGGTAACCGCGACGGCACTGACCAACGGCTGTAGCGAAACCGATCGGTCCGCGGTGATCGCCGAGGTTGCAAAACGCTGGGAGATTTGGCGTCACGAAAAGTCCAGTAGACGCGGTGATGATCGGGGCGAAGGCATCAACGCTGCCGCGTTGTTCGATGCTCTCAGCCGGCTGGTTCCCGAGAACGCGATCATGCCCGTCGACGTTGGCAACAACACTTACTCGTTCGGGCGCTATTTCGAGGTAGCCGAACAGACCGTGTTGATGTCGGGTTACCTCGGATCGATAGGGTTTGCGTTGCCGGCGGCCATGGGATCGTGGGCGGCAACCCAGAGCCAGCCCGACTTCGCCGGCCGGCCGATCGTGTCGATTTCGGGCGATGGGGGCCTTGGTCAGTACGCCATGGAGATCACCACCGCGGTCAAGTACAACATGAACATCACTCATGTCGTGATGAACAACAGCGAACTGGGCAAGATCTCCAAGGAGCAACGGGCTGCCGATTTTGATGTCTGGCAAACGTCCTTGCACAACCCTTCGTTCGCCGGGTTCGCCAACTTGTGCGGGGCCAAAGGTTTCACGGTCACCGAGCTCGATCAACTTGACGCGGCCATTGCTGATGCGCTCGCCTACAACGGTCCGGCTCTGGTCGAGGTCGTGACCGATGCCTTGTTGATCTGACCTATCGAAGGGGGACTTGGCTGTGGACGATTTCAAGGCCATGGGGTTGTACAACAACGTCGAACGAATCGAGTTGGACCTCGCCGCGGCGGGTATCTCGCCGGGCGATTCGCTCGGCGTTGACGATCTCTTTGCCTATGACCAATACCACTACGAGGGGGTGGCTGCGGTCGCCAGTGCGGCCAACGAACTTGGATTGGGACCCGACGACCGGGTGCTCGATATAGGTAGCGGTTTGGGCGGCCCGGCCCGCTACTTGGCCGACCGGTTCGGATGCCAAGTGACAGCGCTGGAGATCCAACCCGATCTTCATCGCGTCGGTCTGGACCTCACCGAGCGCTGCGGCCTCTCCGAGCAGGTTCGCCATATCGAAGGCGACATCTTGGAAGCCTCGGTGGTCGGGCCCCACACTGCGATCGTGTCGATGTTGTGCTTCTTGCATATCCCGGATCGTGATGCGCTGTTTGGCCGTTGCGCCGAAGTGCTGAGCCACGGTGGGTCGATCCTGATCGACGACTACTACGCGCGAGGAGACCTCACCAGCGACGACAAGGCGGCGCTCGCGAGCGAGGTGCAGTGTCGGTATCTGCCGTCGAAAGCCGAGTACGAAGCCGACATTCGTGACGGCGGCTTCGACGTTGTGGAGGTCGCCGACCGCACCAGCACTTGGGCGGCATTCGTGGCTGATCGATCAAACAAATTCGCGGCATCCAAATCGGTGCTGCAAGACCGTTACGGCTCGCCCACCGTTGATCACCTCGATCGGTTCTACCGGACCGTTGCCGAACTCTTTGAGACCCAAAGATTGGGTGGGGCGAGATTTAGGGCCACGCTGACATCAGCGGGTTGAGCGATCGTGCCTAGGATGCGGCGGTGGCGGTACTCACGACCTCGAATCTGACGATGCAGTTTGGTGCTCAACGCGCCCTTGCTGATGTGTCGATCGAAGTTCCCAGCGGAGTGACCGGGTTGGTCGGAGCCAACGGCGCCGGCAAGACAACCCTCATGTCGATTGCTCTCGGTCTTCGTGATCAGACCCAGGGGGCGATTCGTGTCCTGGGGCTCGATCCTCGTCAGGATGGCGCGACTTTACGGGCCATGGTCGGCTACGGACCTGAGCGCAATGTGTTGCCCGAGGACATGCCCGCCTTTGACTTCGTCAAACACCTCGCCGAAATCCGGGGCATGCCTCGCAACGAGGCTCGCTCGCGTGCCAGCGACGTGCTGTGGCTGGTTGGCCTTGGCGAGGAGAGGTTTCGGGCCCTCGGGACGATGTCGACCGGACAGCGTCAGCGAGTCAAATTGGCTCAGTCGATCGCCGCCGATCCGAGCTTTGTATTGCTCGACGAACCGACCGACGGACTCGATCCTGTCCAGCGCGACGAGATGCTGGCTCTGATCCGGCAAATCAGCGAAGAGTTCTCGATCGACGTGATGTTGTCATCGCATTTGCTCGAGGAGGTCGAAAGGGTCTGTGACAACATTGTTGCCCTCGACGCTGGCGTTCTCGTGGCGTCAGGTCCCCTTGACGAACTCGTTGGCGACGAAGATGGGCTCACGGTCGAACTCGTCGCGATCGATGATCGTCCCGATGCCGTTGTTCAGACGCTCGAGCGGTTACGAGGCCGAGGGGTCGAGGTCGAGTTGGTGGACGACACGTTGCACCTACGCGGCACCGACCGCAACGCCCTCGTCGACGAGGTTCGCGACGCCATCGCCGCCTCCGAGGCTCGAGTCCGTCGAATCGTCAACCGACGCCGGACTCTCGAAGACTTGTTCGATAGGAATGCTTCGTGAACACCGCGGAGATATTCGATCGGGGCTACCGCAAGTTCGAAGGAGAGCGGTCGGGCGTTTTTGGAGCGGTTCGCTCGTTGGCTTGGCACACGATGCGGAGCATCCTCGGTCTGGGGCGCAAAGCCCGCCACAAGATCTTCCCCGTCATCGTGATCCTGATCGCCTTCTTGCCGGCGGTCATCTTCATCGGTATTGCCGCGTTGTTTCCGGGGAACATCTTTGGCGACGAAGCCCGGCCCGAATACTGGGAACTCGCCCAATCGTCGGGGTTCGCGATCCTGTTGTTTTGCGCCATGGTCGTGCCCGAGGCCCTGGTGCGCGATCGCCGAGACGGAATGCTGGGCCTGTACCTGTCGACCCCGCTCACCAAGGCAACCTACCTGGGTGGCAAAGTGCTGGCGGTCATGGCCACGCTGGTCATCGTTACCGTGGGGCCAGCACTGCTGCTTCTCACTGCGACAACCCTCGAAAGCCAAGGGCCAAACGGAATTTTCGACTGGGTCAAGACTGCCGGTCAGATCTTTCTGGCCGGTGCCGGCATCTCTGCGGTGTTTGCGGCGGTGGCGTTTGCCGCGTCGAGCCTCACCGACCGGCGGGCGTTTGCCAGTGTCGCTACCGCCCTAATATTCATTGGATCGCCGTTGATCGTCGGCGCGCTGATCGATGGTGCCGACATGAGTCAAAATTTGCGAGTTTTCGACGTGATTTCTATGGCCTTTGAGTTCTCGCCTCGCGTGTTTGGCGACATGTCGGTCGACCTTCAAGACATTTCTGACACCCAAGTGTTCGTTGCTGATGGCGCGTGGACGGCCTTGGGCGCCGCGGTCGTATGGCTGCGTTATCGCCGACTCGGAGCGGCGTAATGACATTGACCAGTCCACCCCCGCCGCCGCCGCCACCACCTCCGGCGTCTTCGCCCCCGCCGCCGCCGATGGTGCAGGTGAGCAACGCCACCAAGGCCTTTGGTGATGTTGTCGCGGTGAGCGATGTGTCGTTTCAGATCGGCCCGGGGGTTACGGCCTTGCTTGGCCCTAACGGTGCAGGCAAGAGCACGTTGTTTCGCATGTTGTGCGGGCTCACTGCCCCCACCAGCGGAACCGTGCGGGTGCTCGGACGTGATGCTCGCAAGGACCGAGATGTGAGAGGCCGGCTCTCGCTCGCTCCTCAACAAGACGCGGTGTTCGACCGGTTGAGCGCCCTCGGATTTGTCGAGATGGCCGGGTTGACCCACGGCATCGATCAGCCCGAACTCGCGGCTCGCGAGGCGTTGGCCATAGTCGAGCTCGATGCTGATGACCCCAAGTATGTGGGCGCCTACTCCAAGGGAATGCGTCAGCGGGTGAAGCTGGCTGCGGCTTTGGTCAACGACCCGTCGGTGTTGGTGCTTGACGAACCGTTGACCGGTCTCGATCCGGTTCAGCGCCGTCGAATGATCGAGTTGTTCATCGGTCTCGGCGAGAAGGGAAAGTGTTTGCTGGTCTCGAGCCATGTCTTGGACGAGGTCGCCCGCCTTGGTTCGAACGTCCTGGTAATCGCTCAGGGTCGGCTCGCGGCGACCGGCAACTATCACGCGCTCAGAGATCAGATGGACGATCGTCCGCACAGAGTTCGGGTCACCGTCTCTGATCCGCGCCGCCTGGCGTCTCACCTTATTGAGACGGCGCTGGCCGATGGCGTGAGCGTCGACGACGACACGGTAATAGTCAATACCAACGACATTGGTCGGTTTGGCCAGGCCATTGCGCCCGTCGCCCGAGATCTCGACATTCGTTTGAACGAGGTCCAACCCCTCGACGACGATCTCGAGTCGGTTTTTCGTTATCTCGTGGAGCGTCGATGAATATCAACCGGGTTGCTCCGCTTCGGGCGATGGTGTTGAGCCATCGAGTGATTGTGCGTCAACTGCTAACCGTTGGTCGATCCCTTGCCTTGGGCGCCCTTGGTGCCGCGGTAATTCTGGTGGCGTGGGCGGTCGGTGCGTCGGAGAGCTCGTCGACCACCGCGGCCGACGAGCTCGACACCGCCCTCGCGTCGATCGTTACGCTCGGATTCGCGGCCGTCATCCCGGTCGTGACTCTCGTGTTCGCCGGCGCGGCCTTAGGCGACATGCGCGAAGACGCAACCTTGGTGTATCTCTGGTTACGCCCGATGGATCGCTGGCCGATAGTGCTGGGGGCGGTTGGCGCGGCGATCACGGTGAGCTTGCCGTTTACGGTCTTGCCGGTAGCGGTAGCGGCGGCGATGTTCGGTGTCGGCAGCGAGCTGGTTGCGTCCACGATCATTGCCGGTTGTGTTGGCGTCGTTGCCTACTCGGCGGTCTTCGTGCTCTTTGGTCTGCTGGTGAAGAACTCGATCTCGTGGGGCCTGGCCTACATAATCGTCTGGGAGGGAGTGGCGGCGGGCTTTGGCACCTTCGCCAACCGGATGGCCATCCGGGGTTACACCGGGTCTATTCTCAATGACCGTCTCGACGGGTCCCTGAGCCTCGCCGATTTGAGCCAAGGGCAAGCCATTTTGAGCGCGACCCTGATCAGCATCGTGGCCGTTGTGGTCGCGTCGGCGCGCCTCAACCGACTCGACGTGGCCTAAGCCGGCCGCCGAGCGTCAGGCCGCGGCTTGACGAGCGTCAACAACCGACAGGTGATTGCGCTGGGCAACCCGCACCCGTTGCACCGCAACTGTGAAGGCGGCTTCGCGCAGAGAACATTCGTACTCGTCGGCGGTATTGCGTACGCCGTCGTAAGCATCGGCTAGGACGCCAGCCAGTTCGGCGTCGTGGCGAGTGAGATCCCAGCGATCACCGGTCTTGTTAAGGAACCACTCGAAGAACGATCCGACGACTCCGCCGGCGTTGGCGAGGATGTCGGGAATCACGGTCACCCCGTTGGATTCGAGAACTGATTCGCCTCCGGGCGTCGTGGGTCCGTTGGCGCCTTCCAAAACAATCCTGGCTTGCACCGTCGCCGCGATCTCCGCTGTCAGAACGCCACCTAGAGCGGCGGGGGCAAGGACATCACATGGCAGAGCCAGGAGGTCCGTGGGGGCGATCTCCCGCCCGACCTGGGCGGTGGTGACATCGGCTCCGCCGCTGATGGCCATATCGAGGGCATTGATGTCGAGTCCGTCAAGGTCGGCGATCGCGCCGCGGATATCGGACACTCCAACCACCGTGCCGCCCCGACGAACGACTTCGCGAGCGATCCACGAGCCGACGTTTCCGTACCCCTGTATGGCAACCCGGAGTCCGTCGATGGTGCGAGCGTCTCGGCGGAGATGTTGTTCGAGAACGTCGACGGCGCCTCGCCCGGTTGCCGCGGTGCGCCCAACTGAACCGCCGAGATGCACGGGTTTGCCGGTGACGACCGCTGGTTCGAATCCGTTTATTCGAGCGTATTCGTCGGCCATCCAAGCCATTGTCTGTGGCCCAGTGTTGACATCGGGTGCGGGGATGTCGACGTCGGGTCCGATATGGGGCGCGAGCGCGTGAGTCAGCACTCGGGTCATTCGTTCGAGTTCGTTCGCCGATAACTCGCTCGGGTCGATGCGGACGCCGCCCTTAGCCCCACCGAACGGCACGTTTGCTACGGCTGTCTTCCACGTCATTAGCGACGCGAGGGTCCGGGTCTCTGCTTCGTCTACGTGGGGATGGAACCGAATCCCGCCCTTGTACGGACCACGAGCATCGCAGTGTTGCACTCGGAAGGCCTCGACAATGCGCGTCGTGCCGTTGTCGAAACGCACCGGGATCAGCTTTGAGATGACCCGGTCGGGCGCGAGCAGCAACTCGCGCTCCGTGGCAGTTACGCCAAGACGGTCACATGCGGCATGAAGTTGTTCGGTGGGACCCGCCGTCGACGGCCTGCGGTCTCCGTTGTGATTGCTGTCCATACCCACTGATCGGCGCGGCTGGACCCTTGCCATCAGAGACTCTTGAACCGACTTTCTCAGCTTCTATACCCCGGCCGTGAGACCTCTTTGAGTAGGTCGAACGACTGCTATCGGCCGGTAAAAGTTGCCTTGCCCGGACCGTTGTCCATGAAGCTCTGCACTCCGGTTCGACAATCATCGGTTGCGAAGCACTCGCCAAATTTGGTGGCCTCGACTGCTACAGCTTCGGCGAGGGGCAGGTGCAGCCCTTCGAGAATCGACCTCTTGGCCATCCGCAGGGCGGCCGGGCCGCGTGCGTACTCGACGGCTTTGTTGAATGCGTCGTCGAACAGATCGTCGGGCTCGTGAATCGACGAAACGATTCGGTTGGCGAGGGCCTCGTCGGCGCGGACGTGACGGCCCGAGTAGACCATCTCCTTGGCCATGGTGACGCCGGCGAGGCGGGCAAGTCGTTGGGTTCCGCCGCCGCCAGGTATTAGGCCCAACTGAATTTCGGGAACTCCCAAGCGGGCATCGGTGGAGACCATCCGGAAATCGGTCGAGAGCGCAACTTCGAGACCACCGCCCAAACAGAATCCACTAACCGCGGCGATGGTGATCTGTGGCAGGTTCTCGATGGCGAGGAGGGCGTTGTTGAACGTAGTCGAGAACTGGGTTGCCGCGGCTTGGTCAAAGCTCGGAAACTCCTCGATGTCGGCACCAGCAGCGAAAACTTTTGGGCCTCCGGTGATGACGGCGGCTCGAATATCAACGTTGTGTTCGAGCTCTGCGCAGATGATGCCGAGGTCGTTCACCATGTCGGTGCTGATGGCGTTGACTTTCGGACGGTCGAGTCGGATGGTGGCAACACCGGTGGTGTTGTCGATTTCGAGGTGGACGTGTTCTCCCATGTACTGCAACGTAGCCCACGGTTAGCCCTCAGCTTCGAGTCGCGCCAGCCGATGGAACCGCAATGGCTGGCGAAAACGACGGCGCTTTTGAGCGTCAACGAGCGTTATGGGAAGCGGGCGCGGCGTTCGTGGCCGCTACGGTCGAGAGCGCCGAAGACCGTTTGGCCGACAGTATCGAAAGTATCGCCGTAGCGGTCGGGGCGGACGCGTTGAGTATTTGGCGGTCAGATCTGACCGCCAAAACGACGAGTTTGCGGGTTCGGGGTTATCTGTCCGAGGACTTTGCGCTAGACGCCGATGAGGCCAGAACGACCAGTCCGACGGTTGTCGACTCTTTGTTCGAGACCAACGGCGGCGCGCTTCTTTCGCTCGACACGGTGATAGACGCCGACGTGGTTGCTTCCAATGGTTGGGAAGACGGCCAGGTCATAATCGTGCTGGTTGATCTCGGTGATGGCGACGCCGAGACTCTGGTGGCGGTTTCGCTCGAGGGCGAATGGGGTGCGGTGGAGGTCGACTTCTTTCGCGGCTTCGCCACGATGATTCGACAATTTCGTGCCCGTATTGACGTCGAGAGCAAACTTGCCTACCGGTTGAGGCTCGAAGGATTGGTGTCGCGGGTTGTGGGCGCCATGGTTGATGTTGACGAGGCTTCGTTTGACGACGTAATCGAGCACGCCCTCGACGAGGTATGCACCTTTTTTGATGGCCATCTGGTGAGGTTGTCGAGCCTGCGAGACGACCGCGTCGAAGTCGACTACGAAGTCGGAACGACGATGCATCCAGACTGGTATTCACACGAGGTCCCGCGTGGACCAGGATTCTGGCAATCTGACGGTGGTCCGGTCTTGTGCGGGGCGGCGGAGTTGGCCACCGCCATGTTCGGTGCCGGCCATCCTGCGGTGGCCGAGGCCAAGAATCTTCAGGTCGCCATATTCACTGCCGCTCTGAGTCGTCGGCTGACGAGCTTGCTGGTCGTAGTTCGAGACGAAGAATTGTGGCTACCCGAAGAGCAAGAGACGCTGGCAACGATCAGCGCAACTCTTGGTCAGGCCCGAGCGCGAGTCGAGGCCGAATCTTGGTCGGCGTTTCGGCTCGAAGTGCAGGAAGAGTTTGCGACGGTCGCGGCCCAGTTCTTGCACTCCGACTCGGCCGACGCTGATGCTGTCATCGCCGATGCGCTCGAGGTTATTGCTCGCCGTGCGGGTGCTGGCATTGCCATGGTTGCCGACTTGGACGATCGCGATCACCTTTCGGCTCGGATAACCAGTTGTTGGAGCAGCGCCGGGCACGGCTACTTGGTTGGCCGTTCGATTCGACATCCGTCGGTCGAGTTTGGCGAACAGCTTTACACCGGCGAGGTCGCGGTGGCTGTCAACCACAATACGGACGGCTTGGATCCGGAAATCGCCGCCGCTATCGATGCCGAACACGCCGATTGCTGGACAGCAATCTCGGCTCCGATTTCGGGGCCGGGCGCCCGGAGCATCCTGGGCATGGCGTGGTCCGGTGATCAGACCGAGCGGTTGTCGGTGCTTCAGCAACTCATGTCGGCCATGGCTGACCTGATTGGCGAACTGAAGCTTCGAGCTGGACTCGAGACGGCGTCCGCCCGCCAAACTCGTTCTCAGCAATTGCTTCGTGAGATCGCGGTGTTGTTCGCTGAAACTGGCGAGCCCGAGTTCGACCGCGGCCTCGCTACCTCGCTGGGGTTGATAGGAAATTTCCTGAATCTGACCGAGCTATCCAACTGGCGCGTCGACGACCGTGGCGAAAGGTACGTGCTCCGCCACGGATGGGGGGTTGGTGCCGACCGCACTGGGGCGTCAGTTCCGTTCGGCGATTCGGCTGCCCTCGACAAGGTGCGCATAAACGAGAACTTGTCGTGCACGGCGATCGACACGGAAGCATCTCACCGGTGCGCCTACGGCCGAGGTGGAACGCCTCCGGCTTCGGTCCTGATGGCCGAACGCTCTGGTGCGGAGGCCCTCAGCGACAGCGACTGTGAGCTTCTTAGGTCTTTCAACCAAATGGTCGAACAGATCGAGGAAAGACTGGCCTCCGAACGCTATTCAGATACGGCATTCGGGTTGGCGCCGTTCGGCATCGTGTTGCGAGATCAGGATAGACGCTTGATCACTTGCAACCCGGCCTTTCTCGCCTTCGTGGGGGCCGAGTCCGTCGACCAGGTCGCCGGGACTCTGCCGGCGGAGCTACTCGAAGCCGATCAGCCCGAGCCGACGCCGGGCAAGGAGGTCCAGGCGGCGTTTCGGCGCCTTGACGGCCGACGGGTGTGGGGATTGATGCACTCGATCGCGATCGAGACGGTGGCGTCTGGTGAACCGATGTGGCTTGTCCACGTAGAAGACATCAGTCATCGGCGAAGGGCTGAGCAACTGCTCAGGTTCCAAGCCACTCACGACGAACTCACCGGGCTCGCCAATCGCCGGGAGCTCCGAAACCGCGCCGAGCAGATCTTGGACGGTCCGGGTTCAGCGGCGATGCTGACGCTCGACCTCGACCGGTTCAAACTGATCAATGACTCGCTTGGTCATGACAAGGGCGACGAGTTGCTCGTTGTGGTCGCCGACCGTATTCGGCTAGCCGTGCGCCCTGCTGATCTTGTTGCTCGTCTTGGCGGTGACGAGTTCGCGGTTCTGATTCCGGGGCCTACCGATATACACGAAGCGCGTCGCATCGCTGACCGGCTTCTTTCGATGCTTGGCGAGCCTGTTCTGTTGGGGTCTCAACAAATCTTCCCGACCGTAAGTATCGGTATTGCGGTGGCCGACGCCGAGTCGACGGTGCCCGATCTTCTGCGCCGTTCGGACACCGCTATGTATCGCGCCAAATCCGCGGGGCGGTCTCGCCACGAGACGTTTGATGAGGACCTGCGTGAGGAGGTGACGGCTCGGATGGCAACCGAGGCGGGCCTGCGGCGCGCGCTGCGAGACAACGAGTTTGTCACGCATTTCCAACCCGAAGTGTCGCTGCAGACAGGTGCGGTTCTTGGAGCGGAGGCCCTTGTTAGGTGGCAGCACCCCGAAAAGGGACTGCTGGCCGCGGCCACGTTTATCGAGGTAGCAGAAGAGACTGGGCTCGTGGTCGAGATGGGGGCCCAGGTCCTTCGCGACGCCTGCGCCGAAGCAGCGTCGTGGACCAACAGTCCAGAAACAATGATTCGTGTCAACTTCGCGGCAGCGCAACTGCAGAGGAGCGAAACCGTCGACCTTGTGGCGGCCACATTGGCAGAGTTTGATCTTGCTCCCGAGAGGTTGTGTGTTGAGATCACCGAGTCGGCCATGATGGAAGACGTTGAGCGGGCTGAACGGATTCTTCACGACTTGAAAGCGTTGGGTGTCCGGCTGGCCGTTGACGATTTCGGAACCGGGTTCAGCTCACTTGCCTATCTCAAGCGGTTCCCCGTTGACGCGCTAAAGATCGATCGCGAATTCGTCATCGGCGTGGGCCAATCCGAAGATGACAACGCGTTTGTGGGCTCGATTGTGTCGCTGGCGGACGCCCTCGGTCTCGACGTGGTGGCCGAAGGGGTTGAGGAACCCGAACAAGCTGCGGCCCTATTGCGCCTCGGCTGTCACCGCGCCCAGGGGTACTTGTTCGGCCGGCCGGGGCCGGCATCGGATCTACGTCAACGGTTGGGCATCGAAGTCAGCTGAGAACGAAGAGCCCTCCACTGACGTAGACGCTTAGCGAGACCGGTTCGTGGTCGAGCACGCTGCTGATTTCGCTCGGGTTGGTTGAGGTTGCCCACAGCCTTCCCCCGTCGACCATCCGACAGATCGCCACGGCGCGGACGGGGCCGCGGTGATCGAACTCGACGGTTGCGCCGTCGATGACCGCTTCACCCGCCGAATGAGGATCGGCGGGAGGAACCGACACTTCGTCGGCCACGATCTTATGAAAAGTTGCCGACTCGGTGGGCGGCGTCGTCGAGTAAATCCCGAACGAGTGCTTGGCGGCCTGGCCGCCATTACCTTGCACCAACCCGAAAGAGCCCGCGTCGTCTCGAAGCCTTGCCACCATCTCGATTAGCGATTGACCAGCCGCGAAGTTCAACGGGGCGCCCATGAAACCAAGCCCTCCGGTGACGGTGAGCGGGCCGGCTCTGTCGAGGCGCAGCGCGTCGGCGGTGTAGCGGACAATGGACGGGAAGCAGCCGTAGAGGTCGAAGTGCGAAAATTCCGAAAGGTCCCATCGATGCGAAATCTGTCGAGCGAGCGAATGCAGGCCCGGGACCTCGTGCAGGTGTTTTCGGGGTAAGAAGCTGTCGGTATCGGTCGCGCTCAAGGTGTCGTGCACAAATACCCAACGATCGCGGCTAACCCCAAGACGATCGGCGGCTTCGGCGCTGGCGATGATCAGCGCGCCTGCGTGATCAACTCGATTGTTGGCACACAGCGCTTTGGTATAGGGAAAAGACACCATTCGATTGTTCGGAGAAGGGGTGGCTATCTCGCGGGCGGTCATGGCGGATCGATCTACCGCGTGGGGGTTGTCGGCTGCGACCAACGCGAATTCGGCCCATAGTTCGGCATCTAGTTCGCGAGACTGTCGAAGGGACTCTCCAGCGTTTGAACGACATGCGCTGTGGAAGATGGCGTAGTTGTTGCGCGGTAGTTCCGCTCCTCGCTCGACGTCGACCTTGTCGGCCATCACCAACGGCGCACCCCACAGTTCGGGAACCACGTCCGACTTCGGGGATCTTGGTGCCGAGTGACCTTGCCGCCTCAGGGCATCGCGGGTCGCGTTTGCTTCACCACCGAGGTAGAGCGCAACGTCGACGCCACCGGCCATGATCCGGCGGGACAACTCGCCGACAAACGCGATCGGCGTGTTGCCGCCCCACGTGGTCAGGATCGTGGTGGCTGGGCCGGTTCGTAGCGATTGGGCAATTGTGTGGGCCGGGTTGGGATCGGAGAACAACCCTCCGGTGACCGCGACAGTGTCGAGCGTGTCGGCGTTGATGCCGGCGTCGGTCAGTGCCTCTACCCCAGCGCTGGTCATCAACCCAACGGCAGTAGTTGGGTCGTCGACGTCGGGTGGGCCGCCGGAAACTTGCGCTCGGCCGATGATGACGGGCGTTCGAGGGTCGATGGCCATGGGCGTAGAGTAGGCAGGCGTGGCGACCGGAAGGTATTCCCCACATGACTCTTTCGTCAGAGCAGATCCGTCTCGATGGCCGCGTGGCATTGGTGACTGGTGCCGCCAATGGGATCGGCGAGGCAACGGCTTACGCCCTCGCCAACTTCGGTTGCGATGTTGCCGTTTGTGATCGTGATGCTGCCGGTCTCGACCAGACAGTTGGGCGCCTGTCGGCGTCGGGCAAGCGGGTTCATTACGCGGTCCTCGATGTGCGAGACGCCGAGGCGGTAGAAGCCTTCTTTGCATCAACGGTCGAAACGTTGGGTTCGATCGATGTGCTCGTAAACAATGTGGGCGGAGGATTTCACGCCAAGTTCGTTGACGTGTCGAGTCGAGGCGAAGCCGCGCTCGTAGCGGAGAATTTCGGCACCGTTGCCAACTGTGTTCGTTCTGGAGCCAATCGGATGAACAACGGCGGGTCGATCATCAATGTCACTTCGGTCGAGGCGTTTCACGCTGCCCCTGGGTTCGGTGTGTACGGCGCGATGAAGGCCGCGGTCGAACAGTTCAGCAAGACACTCGCTCTCGAGTTCGGGAGTCGCTCGATACGCGTCAATTGTGTGGCGCCCGACATGATCCAAACCGGCGGTGATGCCGAGTTGGCCACGGCCAGTGGGGCGATGTCGGATGATCATCACCCGACCCCTCTTCAGCGTCTTGGCACCCCCGACGAGTGTGCGGCGGTAATCGTGTTCCTCGCGTCAGACATGGCGAGTTTCGTAACCGGGGCTTCGATTCCGGTCGACGGCGGCACCACTGCTGGAGCGGCGTGGAAAGTGGCTCTGGACGGAACGTTTCGGATGTAGGCGATCAGTGTCGGCGGGCTCGCACCACTACTGATTGACTAGCGACGGCTTGTAGCGTCCCGTCGTCTCCCCAGATTCGTAGCTGGCCGTGGCCGAAGCCGTTGCGAATTCCGGCCGACTCGATGTCGAGCAGATACCACTCGCTGGGGCGGACGTTCAGGATTCGAAGAGTGTTGTCGAGGCTGTTGCTCGACACTGGTTGGTCAGCCACACTCGAGATCCCCATCGGCACGAAGTCGCCGAGAACCGCCAGCGTTGCCGCCGAATTTTCGATCCCTTCGGGCGGCTTGGTCCAGACACAAAGTCGTCCTGGCCCGTGCCCGGTCGGCCCGCCGGCGTGATCACCAGTGGTTGGGGCAAAACGCTGATCGAGATGTTTCCCGAGCGACTCCTCGTCGTAGTCGTAGGTCCGAGGACGGCAGTCGGCCGGATCTCTGACTGGTGGCGGGGCAGGCCAGGTTTGTTCCAAGTCGAGGTCTCGGGACCCGAGCGCCGCGGTCACCGCGATGATTTCCTGGTCGCCAACGTGGCCGATCACGCGTGCTTGGGTAGTGCGACGACCCGAAACCGAGATGTGTACGTCGAGATCCATCACCGCGCCCACCGGCGCAAAGTCGAGGTACTGCGCGGTCGCCCACACCACAGGCCGACCAGTGGTTTCTTCGAGCGCCGTTGTCGCGGCGGCGAGACCCGCACCTCCGAAGAGAAACTTTTCGCGCACGCTGAGCCTGGGCACGATCGGCAAGTACCAACGGGTGGGGTTGTGGGTGGCTTCGAGTCCAAGCCACCTGCGAGGGCTGATCACAGTCATGTGATTGCCGCCCGGATGTCTCGCGCGGCGCGGCTGGGATCTTCGAATGGTCCGAAGTGGGTTCGGTCGGTCCAGTGGACAAACGTCGATCGGCGAAGCTCAGACGCCGCTTTGGCGGCAATCATCGATGGCGTCCCTCCGTCGCCGGAACCCACGACCCATACCTCGGCGTTGATGTTGTTCAGCTGACCAAATATCGACTCGTCGACGCCGTCAAACACGCGGCCCTCGCTTTCTGGCGTGCACTTGAGCACCACCTCACCGGGATCGGCGCCGCTTGAATCTCGAAATCCGTGCTCTACATAGTCCCGAAGGACGCGAGGTTCGATCGCGTCGAACGGTGGGCGAGATGCATAACGCTGATAGGCGCTTTCGAGAGATTCGAAGGTTGATCTTCGGTTTCGGGCGGTGGCGGACATGGTGCCCTGTTCTCGTTCGGCGTCGGGCGGGAACACGATTGGTTCGTAAACCCATGCTCGGCGAAGGGTGCCGGGTCGTCGCAGTTCGGTAGCGAGCGCAGTTGCTCCACCCATCGAGTGACCCACCATGTCAACCGGCTCATCGATGTTGAGATAGTGAAGTGTGGCAACAACATCGTCAACCATCTTCGACCAAGGTAGGGCGATATCAGGCGTGAACGAATCGCCGTGTCCCCTTAGGTCGGGGGCGTAGATCCGACGGATATCGGTCAGTTGCTCGGCTATCGCCGCGTAGCAGTTGGCGTGAAATCCGGTCGCATGCAAGATCAGCAGCGGTGGGCCGGTGCCGCCAAAGTCGTGAAGGGCGAGTTCGACGCCGTCGGTGGATTTGACCCGGTGGATGGTCATGGAGCTTGGTCGGGAGTGGCTGCGGGGTTGTCTGCGTCGCCGAGTAGGAGGGCGGCCCACTCCCCGTCGCGGAGGCGCTTGATGACCTGGCGTTCATAGGCCGTCGCGGCGCGGTGTTCTTGGTCGCCGGCGAGGATGCCAGCCACAAGCAGGCGAGGGGCGAGGATATTGGCGGCGACGGATGGCGCGATTGATTCGTGGATGTCGATCGTTACGTTGGCGATGCAGAGGTCGAAACAACCTGTCGTTGTTGCCGCCGATTCGGTGCGAGCCGCCAATTTGGTCTCGACGTCGTTGGCCTGTGCGTTTTGTTCGGCCACCGCCGCGGCGCCCGGATCGATATCGATCGCGGTGGCGTGCCCGGCACCCACCAGCAACGAGGCGATGGACAAAACACCCGAACCGCTTCCGAGGTCGACAACGTTGTCATCGAGTTGGACCGATGACGCCAGCAGTTCAAGAGCGAGCCGGGTGGAAGGGTGGCTACCGCTCCCGAAGCTGTGGCCGGGGTCGATAACCATGTCGATTGCGACGCCATTGTTGTTGGGTGCCACCTGCCATGGGGCTCGCACGGTGAACGGTCCGGCCTCCTGGGCAACAAAATGCTCGCGCCACGCATCGAGTCCTACATCGTCGGCGACTTCTCGAATCGCTCCGCCGAGCGACTCCGCTAGATCGGTTGGAGGATGGTCTTGATCAAACGCGGCGATGATGACTCCGGCTCGCTCTTCGATCCCGACCGCGCCGGCCGCCCAAAGCGCGTCGATCCGAAGTTCGGGCTGGTCGCCCGCTGGGACTTCGATGAGATGGTGCACGTCGACTCTCAGTCGTGGCCCTGCTGGCGGAGGTAACGCTGGAACTCGGCGGCAAGATCGTCGGCGTTGGGCAGCGAGGATTCGGCGAGAGCGTCGTATCGCTGTTCGAGGCGTTGCACATAACGGGTTATGTCGTCGTCGTCCGACATTGCTTCGTTCACTCGCTCCTCCCATTCGTTTGATTCGTCGGCGAGATGCGACCAGCCGGTGGGTAGGCCGGTTACGCGCTCGAAGCGTTCGAGTAACGCCTGGCTGGCCCTGGGATTGGGTGTGCCCGAAACGTAGTGAGGTACCGAGGCCCGCAGTGACACAGCCGGAATCCCGCCTCGTTCGAGCCGTTCGTGGATTACCCCGATCACCCCGGTGGGGCCTTGGTACGAAGGTTGGTCGAGCCTCAATAACCGAGCGAGATCGGGGTCGACGGTCGACCCGGTGATTGTTGGCGGTCGTGTGTGAGGGACTTCGGCGATCATCGCTCCGAGGGTCACCACCAAGGCAACGTTGAGGTCGCGAGCGATATCGGCTACTGCTTCGCTGAAGGTTCGCCACATGAGGTGAGGTTCAACGCCGCGAAGCAGCACCAAATCTCGGTCGTGATCAGGGATTGCCAGAGCATGGATCTGATTCTCGGGCCACTCGATGACCCGGTTTCCGTCGGCGCCGATTCGTATCTCTGGGCGGCGTTCGCTGAAGTCGAAGAACGGGTCTGGATCGATCTCTCCCAGCGCCTCGCCGGCGGCGTGTTGAAGAGTGTCGACCGCGCCCGTAGCGGCTTCGCCGATGTCGAACAGGCCTTCAAAGGCGGTCACGAGAATTGGCGACCGAAGAGTCGGCAGGGCGGTGTTCCAAGTTAGAACGGTCACTGCTCCAGCATGCCTCATTGTGGGCAGGTCGCGACCGATTGATCTACGATGTCGACTGTGAGTGCTGACTGGACCCCTCAGAGTGTTTTGTGGTCCGTCGGCGCGAACCTCCTGCAGGCCGACGCAACGAACGTCGACGAGTTGATAGTGGCCGCCATTCGCGAAGTTTCGAACTGCATCGGCGCGACCACGGGGGGTCTCTGGGAGTTCGATCGTGCAGAAGAAGAGATCCGTGCATCCCATCAATGGGGTGAGGCCGATGCCGCACCGATAGGTATCGATCTATCACCGAGCTTTGTGCGAGATGCGCTGGCCGCGGGTGATGGCCACGCAGTGGTCAGTCTGGTCGACCTATTCGGCGAGCAGGAGTGTCGCGCTCGGGGCTGGAGCGATGGCCGAGTCGTGGTGTCGGTTGTTGATCGACAGCCTGCTCTGGTGAAGTCTCTTGTACTCGTTTCGGAGCCGCCGTCGTGGGGCAGCCAGGAACTCGAGCTGGTGCAGGGTTTCAGCACTTTGCTTCGCCAGTTGTTTGGTCGACGGCGAGCTCAAGAAGACCTCCAGGAACGGCTGATGCTCGATGGTCTACGCAGCCGTATCGCCAACCTGTGCCACGGTGCGACCCCCGACACGCTCGATCAGACCCTTGGCTCAGTCCTCGAGGAAATGCAGTCAGGGCTAAACGTCGATTCGGCTTCGTTGATTTGCGTGGACACGGCGGGCACGCTCAAGTTTGAGCTTGTCGCGGCCAAAGGATCGATGCCATCGGCTACGAGTCGCGAGATACCAGTCGAGGAATTGGGGCCCGAGGTTGGCGACTTCCTGGCGTCAAGAAGAGGCACCGCACAAGTCGACTTTCTGCCGATGATTGAAGCGATGTTCGGACCCTCGGTCGCAGCTCGCTTCGAGGCCCGAGACACCCAGCGGTTGGCTACCTTGTGTCCGGTCGACGAGTCGGCTGCTCGACAATGGAGTCTGACGACATCACGCGAACGAGGCCGACCTTGGGGCGACCATTTTGACGAATGGCTTGACGGTATCGCGGCGCTAATTGCGCAAGCTCGTAGACGCTGTCGTCTCGAGGCGGTTTCGAGAGCGCGGTTAGAGGCGCAACGAGTGATCGCCGGGGCCGGTCAGGCATTCTTGAGAGTAGACGCCGCTGATGCGAAGGCCGAAGTCTCCCATGCCCTAAACCGCTTAGGGCAGGAGTTGGGGGCCGAGTTCGCGACGATCTGTTTCCTTGAAGATAACGACGACATGGTCCGTATTGAGCAGCTGTGGGCCATCGCCGAGGGACGCACTTTCGACCTCCCAGTTCGGGTTCCGCTTAACCTCATCGAGTTCGCCGAAGATACCTTTAGCGAACTTGCCACCGTACAAACCTTCGAGGTGTCCGAAGCGCTGAGCGTGTTGTTCGGCGGCCGCCGAGCGAGCCTTTGGACGAGCATCACCGCTCCTATAGCCGGAGGCCAAGAGATGGGCGCGGTGGCTTTCGGATTCGGTACTTCAGAACTAGACGACGACTCCATGTTGGTCGAAACGGTTGCGACCATGGCCGATCTGATTGGTCAGCTCACCGTGAGGCTGACAGCTCAGGCTGCCCTCGATCGCCGGCATGCGAGCGATCAGGTTCTGGCCGAGATCGCCAGCGACTTGTTGTTGTCGGAGGGTGCTGATGAGGCCGGCGTAGTCGCTCAAAACGTCGAGCGGTTCGCAGATCGTTTGGGGTTCGAGTCCGTGGTCCTCGTCGAGGGCACCACTGCTCAACTTAGCCCCTCAGACAACCCGCGAACGGTGCTGGCCTGTCCAGTTGTAGCCGGTGGCGACACGGTCGGCGACTTGCGGGTCGAAAGGGTCTCCGGGCTATTCGACGACGACGCAGTAGCGGTTCGTTCGTTGGCGGTACTTCTGGGTCAGTGGCACACTTCGGCCGAATCGAACCGCCGCGACTCGTTTCGGCTTCGATCAGATCGAGTCCTTGGGCGCGTTGCTGGTCAACTTGCCGAAGCGGGCGGCGAGAACCTTCGGGCGATCGTCGATTCGGTCCTCAGTGAGATCTGTGGGGACACCAACAACGCCGCCATCACGATCTGGCGGGTCGACTACGAACTCGAGTGCTATCGGGTGGCCTATCGTGGGCTGGCCCCCGACGCCCGACCGGGGGAAGTTTCGGAGTTGGCCTGGGGTGAGGACGAATGGCTTGACGATGTTCGCCTTACTGGCCAGCCTGTTCAGTTCGAAGCTCCGCAACCCAGCCAATCCACGCCGTCGCGGCTGATTTTCAGCCGGTCAGAAGATCCCAAAGTAGAGGGAATTGTGTGTGTGCAGTCGCACACGTCCGGGTCGTGGCAACCCGAAACCGTCGAAATGTTCGTCTCGTTCAGTCGACTGCTCAGAGACGTCGAGGTTCGGGTCTCGGCCGAACGGTACGCCGATGCCGCGTTCAGCCGAGCGCCGGTGGGGATTGTTCTCCGTGACCGGTTTCTCAACCTGATCACCTGCAATCAGTCGTTTCTGGATTTTGTCGGCGCCGAAACGGTGGACGAACTGGTCGGGACTGGCCCCAGCGAGCTGTACGCCGATCGCTTCGAAGATGTTGCGTGGTTGGATAACGATGGATCGCTCAGCGGTGAGGCGGCGTTTAGGCGCCGCGATGGGGGGCAGGTCTGGGGTCAGATGCGCGGTTCGGTAGTTGGTGGTGACGGCGGGGAAGAATTCTGGTTGGTCCATATCGAAGACATCACTCGGCGCCGCCGCAACGAACAACTGTTGCGATTCCAGGCAACTCACGACGAGCTCACCGGACTGCCCAATCGTCGACGGCTGCTCGATCAGGTCCGGTCGATTACCGCTACCGGCACCGAGGTCGCGGTATTGCTGCTCGATCTCGATCGGTTCAAGAACATCAACGACTCGCTGGGCCACGACCGAGGTGACCAGTTGTTGGTCACCATTGCCGATCGCATCCGACTGGCGATTCGCCCCGGCGACACCGTTGCCCGGCTCGGTGGCGACGAGTTCTCCGTATTGCTTCCCGGCCCGGTGACCGTTGCCGATGCCGAGTTTGTGGCCGGCCGGATGCTGCGGATCATTGGCGAGCCGGTCTTCTTGGGCGGCCAGACGGTGTTCCCGGCTGCGAGCATCGGAATAGCTTTGGTCGGCCCCGACGAGGATGTCACAGATTTGCTCCGTCGAGCCGACACCGCCATGTACCGCGCCAAGGCCCAAGGTCGCGCTCAGCACGCCGTTTTCGACGAACAGCTTCAGATGGCCGTAACTACACGGATGGCGACCGAAGCCGGGCTACGAGGGGCGCTGCGCAACGACGACTTCCTCGTCTACTACCAACCCGAAGTGTCTATCGAAGATGGCCGGATGCTCGGGGCCGAGGCCTTGGTGCGGTGGAACCATCCGCAGCGGGGGGTGCTCGCTGCTGCGGAATTTATCGACGTCGCCGAAGAAACCGGGCTGGTTGTCGAAATGGGCGAGCTGGTTCTGGCCCAAGCCGTTCTCGAGGCCGCTAGTTGGCCCGGGGGCGACGATGGCCCGACCGTAAGAGTCAACCTCGCGGCCGCGCAGCTCCAACGCGACGACACCGTGGCCCTGGTGCGGTTCGCGCTGCACGATTCCGGACTGCCGGCTCACCGGCTGTGTCTCGAAATCACCGAGTCGGCGGTCATGAGCGACATCGAACGGTCCGAGGCGATTCTGTATCGTCTCAAAGAACTGGGAGTCCAGTTGGCCGTTGACGACTTCGGCACCGGGTTCAGCTCGCTTGCCTATCTGAAGCGGTTCCCGGTCGACGCCCTCAAGATCGATAGGGCGTTTGTCACCGGACTGGCCGACGACCCGGAGGATCGGGCGTTCGTACGCTCGATCATTTCTCTTGCCGAGGCCCTGGACCTCGACGTAGTAGCCGAAGGGGTTGAGACCCTGGAACAGGCGCAGGTGCTTACCCAACTTGGGTGCCATCGAGCGCAGGGGTACCTCTACGCTCGCCCCGCGCCAGCGGTCGAGTTGGCCAGCTTTCTCGGCACGTAACCTCCCGACGACCAAAAGGGACTAAAGTCCTGGGCCGTTTGGCCGATGTAAATAGTGATGACTGTCGATCGCCGCGCCGCGGAATATCCGCGATGGGGACCCGCGCTGGTCCGGCGGGTAGTGGCCATCCGCGTGATGTCATCGATCTCGTTGGGAGTGGTAGCGGCCTGGGTGCCGGCATTTGGTCCCGACCGGATCTGGGCTGGCCTGATCTTGATGTTCGGCGTGCCCTTCAGCACTGTGGTCGTACACCGCTACTCACCGATGGACACCATCTTGGTCCGGGTTACTCTCGTCGATGCAGTATGGCTGGTCATCGCGGTCATGACGGTGCCCGATTCCTATACCGGTGCCGCTCTGGTTGGCATGGCGATGTTGGCGTTTGTCGCGGTGGAGGACACGCGGGCGCTGTACCTGGCGAGCGGGCTGACGGTTCTCGGGTTGGGCGCTTCGGGGCTTATTTACTCACCGCCGCGTTGGATGCCTCTGTTGTCGATCTATGTGTTGTTGTTGCCGTTGTTGGTGTTCATGTCAACAATCCAACGCGAACGCGACCGCGACGATCGGCGTCGTACCCGGTTTAGAGTCGAGCACGACCTTCTCACTGGTTTGTTGAACCGGGCTGGTTTGTCGCTGGCGTTCGAGTCGCGTGCTGTTACCGCGGTCATAGTGATCGACCTCGACGGATTCAAAGACATCAACGACACTCTCGGTCATCATGCCGGCGACGATCTTCTTACGCTTCTTGCCGAACGACTTCATTTGGAGGTCGGCGATCGGGGCGTCGTCGCTCGAACCGGCGGCGATGAGTTTGCGGTTGCGGTGTACACCGACGACTTCGATCGCATGGCCGGCGACGCACTGAGGGCGTGTCGGCGCCGCGTAGCTCTCGGCGATATCGACGTATCTATCGGAGCGTCGGTGGGTATCGCTGCGGTCTCAGACACCCACGATGGGCACGAATTGCTACGTCGAGCCGACCTGGCAATGTACGAAGCGAAGCGAAGCCAAGGCGGCGTGCGACGCTGGACCGGTGCGACCCGGTCGGCATCGCGGCATCGCGTTGAGCTGAGCGGCGACGTGGACCAAGCGTTCAGCGCCGGGCAGTTCGAATTGTATTTTCAGCCTATTGTCGACATGTTGTCGGGCCAACCGGTGGACGTCGAGGGTCTCTTGCGGTGGGCCCACCCGGTGTACGGATTGCTTCAGCCTGGCGAATTCTTGGGACTGGTCGAGGGGATCGGTCGTCGGTCAACAATGGATCGACTCGTGTTCGAACAATCGGCGCAGATGGCCGCCCGATTGCCGACCTGGATGGGGGTGTCGGTCAACATTTCTGCCGGCAGTCTGTTGCGCTCGTCGGTGCCGATTGCGCTCGGTGATGCTTTGGCCCGCCATGATGTGGCCCCGCAACGCATCACCGTCGAAATCATCGAAGACGAGATGGTCGATGACCACAGCACGGCGCGCAGCGTTTTGCAGGCCCTCGGCGAGATGGGTGTGGGGATCGCGATTGATGACTTTGGCACCGGCCACTCCTCATTGTCCCGGCTGAGACGTCTGCCGGTGTCGTCGCTCAAAATCGACCGCTCATTCGTTTCGGCTATGCCGACGTCTGACGACGATCGGGCGATCGTGCGAGCGGTCAGTGATCTTGGTCGAGCCCTCGACCTGGTGATCGTAGCCGAAGGGGTCGAGGACGCTTCGATTCGCGCCCACATGATCGAATGCGGGATTATCGTTGATCGGCTTCAGGGTTATGGCATTGCTCGGCCAATGCGGGCTGACGCGTTGGCGAGCTGGGTTGAGGCTTCAGTCGAGGCGCAGAACTCGGCGGGCGTTGTCGCGAAGGAACTTGGGCCAAACCTCGTCCTTGAAGGGAACATCGCGCATCTGCTCGAAGATCCGATCGAGTGACAAACCCATCGGGAAATACCCGGCGTAGATGATCTTGTCGGCCCCTCTGGTGTTGGCGTAATCGATGATGGCTTTGGGGTAGTGCTTGGGCGCAAACGCCGAAGTCGAGTAGTGCAGGCCGGGCCATTTGAGCATGAGCTTCACGGCCAGGTCTTCCCACGGCTCACATCCGTGGCGGGTCACAAATGTGAGCTCGGGGAAGTCGTACATGACCTGATCGATGCGTTCGACATGCTGAGCCGCCGCGGGTACTCGTGGTCCGGGAATGCCGGCGCAACAAAAGATCGGGATGTCGAGTTCGCAGCAAACGGCATAGATCGGGTACATGAGAGCCGCGTCTATCGGCACTTGAGGCAGCCGGCCAGATGGGAACGCGGTGACCGCTTTGAGGCCGACCTCGTCGTGCAGGCGCCTGATTTGGCGAATCGCTTCGACCCCTTCGTTGGGGTCCGGTTCGAAACAGGCGATAAATCGGTCGGGGTGCTCGGTGACGCACTTGTTGCCGTAGCCGTCGCCCTCGGGTTTGCAGCCGACCATGGCGATCTCGACCCCGCACCGATCCATGAACGGCAAGAGCAGATCGGCTCCCTGCGGCGGATCGGTGAGGTTGCCGTCGCTGTCGCGGGCTTGGTCAGAGAACGGCACATCTTTGAACATGTACTGAGCGGGAAAGTTCATGTTGGCCGACTCGGCGTCTTTGAGCGCTCGCTCGAGAAAGGCGTAACGGTTCTTGCCCGTCGGGCCGGCCGTCGTGCCCATCATCGTGTCGATTACGCCGATGTCGTCTGGAAATCCCAAGACTTGTCCTCTCGGTTTTGGGCCGTGTCAGTTCGGCGCCGATGATGGTCTTGACGTCAGCTTAGGTACACGTACTGGGCGTCGATGAATTGGTGGTCGATGCCGGCGGCGCTGAGTGGTGCCGACAGGTCCACGGCTGGTCCTTCGGCGGTTTCTTGCATGCCGTGATCAGCAAGAACGATAATTGCCGTGCGATCGAGGGCCCCTGATCGTTCGATCTGGGCAATGACCTCTCCCATTCGTTGATCGGTATCGCGGATAGCGGCTTGGGCCATCTCGCTATGAGGGCCGCCGGCATGACCCGCGGCGTCGGTGAGGTTGAATGTGAACCAGCTGTAACGGGGAACCGCGCCGAGTGATCCACTCCAAAGGTGACATGCTTCAGCCATCGAATGAGCGTCGACAATGCTCATTTGGCGGTAGCTCTTTTCGCCCATGAAGTCCGAGGTTCGGTGCTTGCGTCGATCGTCGTCGCTCAGGGCAGGGCGCTCCCCGCCAGAACTCATCTGGGCGTAGCTGGAGTAGTCGGCCCCTCTGTCGGCGTACTCGTAGGTAGTAGCAGTTTTGGCGTCGGGGAACTGACGGTGAACGGCCTCGTGCAACGTCTCGATGTCGGAACGGAGGTGGTCTCGAGCGTTGATCATTTGGGCGAAGTCCAGGAGGTCGACAACTCTTTGTTGATTCCGGTCGAACCACGTGTTGTGTAGCACTCCGGTCCGGCCCGGGAAGACCCCGGTGCTGGCGCTGAAGTGGTTTGCGAGAGTTGCGGTCGGCAGGCTCGCAAAAGCGCCGTGCCGATAGGAGGTACCCCGCTCGATCAGCGAGGCGACATGGGGGGCATCGCCGTTGGCCGCGAGCTCGTGGAGTTCGTTGGGGTTTACCCCGTCCCACAAGAAGACGACAACGTGGTCTGGAAGCTGGCCGGTGTCGACTAGTTCGCTTCGTTCATCGCCGTCTTGCACCGCCAGCCGGATGCTGGGTCGCGCCGTGCCCAGCCCGTCGACGCCGTCTCGCCGCGGGAGCCCGAGGAGGGCGGCGATGGTAGGGGCAACGTCGACGACTCGGAGATGTTCGTTGACGATCCCTCGTTGAATTATGCCGGCCCCCGCGGCGATAAACGGGGCTCTTGCTTGGGTGACTGCCAGCGAACCGTGTTCGCCGGCGTTGCCGTGAAAGCGGTGGGCCGGATGATTCAAGACGACCAAGTCGGGGCTGTGAGGCGAGTCAAAGAACTGGGCCGTGGACTCAAAGGCGTACGGCGTGGCGTGCTGGCCGAGCGCCGCCCACGGATCGGCCTGCTCGTCGGCGACGCAGCAGCGCTGATCGGTTGACTGGTCGGCGAGCGGACTTTGGCCACATGTAGCGGTGACGGAAAAACCGTCGTGGCCGTTGCGAAAGTCGACCGAGCCTCTGGCCGCTGAGGCCCGGTAGCCCTCGGCGGTCCGCAATAGAACTGCGTCTACTTCGCCGGCCAGCGATGGATCGGTCAGCACCTCTTCAGCACGAGCGAGAGTCATTCGGGCACCCTAGTTGGCCACGCGAGCATCTTACGGTTGACAAAGCACGATTGGCGGTTACGGTGAGACCTGTGAAGCTCTCGTTCTCAACCCTGCTTCTTCTCGTGTAGGCGAGCGTCTCATAGGCGCTCGCCGATCCCCTCGTGCCCTCGGGCTCGAGGGGTTTCGTGCTTTTCGGAGCCGTCCGAAACCCGTTCGACCCAACTATCTTTTGCCACACCCTTCAAGGAGCCAGCCATGAGCACCATGCCGTTCGAAAAGTACCGTCCGTATCCGGCGGTCGAACTTGCCGATCGCACTTGGCCGAGCCGTCGACTCGAGACTGCTCCGATGTGGTGCTCGGTTGATCTCCGCGACGGCAACCAGGCTCTGGTTGACCCTATGGACAGCACCCGCAAGCGTCGGATGTGGGATCAACTGGTTGCCATGGGTTTCAAAGAAATTGAGGTCGGGTTCCCTGCAGCGTCCCAGACCGACTTCGACTTTGTTCGCCAACTCATCGAAGAAGACCTGATCCCCGACGACGTAACGATTCAAGTTCTCACTCAGGCCCGCGCCGATCTGATCGAACGGACTTTCGAGTCGATTGTCGGTGCCAAGAAGAGCATTGTTCATCTCTACAACTCGACTTCGACCACGCAGCGCCGGGTCGTGTTTCGCCTCGACCGGGCCGGCATTGTCGATATTGCGGTCAAGGGCGCGGAGCTTTGTCGCGATTTTCGCGCCCAAGCGGCCGATCCCGAGTCGATCCGTTTCGAGTATTCGCCCGAGTCCTACACCGGCACCGAACCCGAGTTCGCCATCGAGGTGTGCGAAGCAGTCATGGACGTGCTCGAACCGTCGCCCGACAACCCGCTGATCTTGAACCTTCCGGCCACCGTCGAAATGTCGACTCCGAACCTTTACGCCGACATGGTCGAGCGTTTCTTGCGCGATATCCGAGACCGCGATTCGATCATTTTGTCGCTGCACCCCCACAACGATCGCGGCACCGCGGTTGCTGCGGCCGAATTGGGCGTAATGGCCGGCGCCGACCGCGTCGAAGGCACGTTGTTCGGTAACGGCGAACGAACCGGCAACGTCGATCTGGTCACCATCGCGCTCAACCTTTTCACTCAGGGCGTCGATCCGCAGCTAGACGTTTCCAACATCGAAGAAGCGCGGCGCGTGTTCGAGTTTGCCAACCGGATGACGGTGCACGACCGTCACCCTTACGTCGGTGATCTGGTCTATACCGCTTTTTCGGGCAGTCACCAGGACGCCATCAAGAAGGGTATGGCCGATCTCTACGACGTTCAGCCGGGCGAGGCTCTCGAAGGAGTCTACGACACGTGGGATGTGCCCTATTTGCCGATCGATCCCCGCCATCTCGGCCGGAGCTACGAGGCGGTCATCAGGGTCAACAGCCAGTCCGGCAAGGGCGGCGTGGCCTACGTGTTGTTGCACGAGTACGGGCTCGACCTGCCCCGCGACCTGCAAGTCGACTTCTCCAAGAAGATCCAAAAAGTCACCGAAGACACCGGCACCGAGATCACGTCTTACGAGATTCATCGCCGCTTCATGGCCGAATACGTCGAGCCATCGCGACCGAAGGTCGAGATCATTGGCCACCGCTCTTCAAGCGACACCCTCGACTCGGGCCGCACTTCTCTCGAAGCCAAGCTGATCGTGGACGGGCAAGAACGCATGGTTACCGGCGAAGGAAACGGACCAATCGATGCCTTCGTCGATGCCCTCAAGACGGCGGGATTGTTCGACGGCAAAGTGGCCGATTACAGCGAGCACACCATGGGGACTGGATCCGACGCGACCGCGGTGGCCTACGTGGAGATCGACACTGGAGCACGGGACACCGTCTGGGGGGTTGGGCAGCACGAGTCGATCGTTTCGGCTTCGTTGCGAGCCATTGTCTCGGCTGTGAATGCTCTGGCCCGGCAATTCTTAATGCTCTCTTAGAGTGTGCGCAGGTTCTCTCAGAGTAGTCATATTGGTACAGTCAACGAATGACTCGTTCTACATCTCGCCTTCGGCTCCTGGCCGCTGCTCTCGTCCTTGTTGTATTCGCCGCGGCCTGCGGCAGTAGCAACGACACATCCGCCGACACTGGTTCGGCCGACACTGGTTCCGCCGACACTGGTTCGGCCGACACGTCCGCCGCTGATACGTCAGCCGCTGATGTCAACGTCGACAACACCAGCGCATCGGTTGATGCCAACGTGGCGGCCTTCTGTGCCGGAGCGGCCGAACAAGACGCCCGCCAAGACGCCTTTAACGATTTTGATCCAGTAGCGGTCCAAGAATTCGTTCGCACGTCGGGTAGCGCCATGCTTGACGCGATCGAAATCGCGCCCGCCGAGATCGCCGACGACATGCAGGTTTTGGCTGACGGACTCGAGCAGTTCTACAACGTGCTGAAAGACCACGACTGGGACATCTTTGCAGCTAGTGCCGAACTCGACGCGATCGACGAGTCACCCGAGCAGTTGGCGGCCAGCGATGCCGTCGATGCGTGGCGGGCCGAGAACTGTGGCACGCCATTGCCGTCTGATGAGCCCGACGTGGCTGATAACAGCGGCTCAATTGACGACGTTCTGAGTACCCCAGAGGGCATCTCGACGATTTTGGGAAGCGAAGCGGGCCGCGAAATGTTCATCACTGGCATGACCCAAGACGGAAGCATGACCGTCGAGCAGGCCACTTGTCTGGTCGATAGCATCGACGCCGATGGGCTCGCCGCGTTGATTGGCGACGCCCAACCGACGGCCGAATCGATGGTCACGGTGCTCGAGATCATGAGCACCTGCGGAATCGCCCCCTGATTCGTCATCGGCTACGGTCAGCGGCCGTAGCCCTATGACCGCTTTTACCGTATTTCGACTCAACCACGTTCACCCGTCGCCCACCGACGGCACCGAGATGAGCGACCGCTACAACGCCGCGCTCGACATGATCGAGTACCTGGACGGTCGCGGCCTCAACGCGGTGCAGTTCGACGAGCACCATGTGAGCGCTATGGGCTGGTCGCCAACGCCGTTGATGAACGCCGGGATGGTGTTGGCTCGCACCAAGAACGTCATGTGCATGATTGGGGCGCTGCTGTTGCCGCTGCACGACCCCCTTCGGGTCGCCGAAGACATAGCGGTGCTCGACTTGGTAGGCAAGGGGCGCATCGTGGTCACGGTGGGGCTCGGCTACCGCCCCGTCGAGTACGCGGCGATGGACAAGGAATGGACCCGTCGCGGCAAGATCATGGACGAATCGCTCGATGTTTTGTTCAAGGCTTGGACCGGCGAACCGTTCGAGCATCACGGCGAGATGGTGCAGGTCTTGCCCAAGCCGTTCAGCCAACCTCACCCGCAGATCATGATTGGCGGTTCGGCCAAGGCGTCGGCCCGTCGGGCGGCGAGGCTCGGGCTCG
>Ga0209992_10000817_pt1 | contig 38202 bp, 31 predicted proteins | sample 2SBtaG_2_FD_182564 | JGI IMG/M metagenome (GOLD analysis project Ga0209992, IMG submission 182564) | Deep subsurface microbial communities from Kolumbo volcano to uncover new lineages of life (NeLLi) - 2SBTROV12_ACTIVE470 metaG (SPAdes)... | ecosystem: Environmental > Aquatic > Marine >...
CTCGGCTGACCCCCGGGACGATATCCGCAACACCCGCGCGATCACCATGGTGATCAAGAACGGCGAGGTGTTCAGCGGAGTGGACGGCGCTCGCCTCGCGCCAGACCGGGCGCCCGCCGAGCCCATGTACTTTCAGCCCGCGCGCTAAGCCGCAGTGGAGAGGGGGTTACACTCTCCCGCTCGTTGAATCGCCCCCTGCTCCCGAGTCGTTGTTGAGAACCGAGATGCTGACCCTGATCTGCAAGCGCACCTGAGGCACCTGTCGCAAGGCGGTCGCCTTGCTGAAGGACGCCGGTGCCACCTACGAGTACCGGGAGTACACCGAAGAGCCGCTCTCGGCGAGCGAACTGAAGGAGCTGTTCGGCAAGCTGGCCGAGTCGCCGCGCGACCTGCTGCGCAAGGGCGACGCCAAAAAGGTTGGCCTCTCTGGCGACGAGACCGACGCCGAGCTGCTGGCAGCCATGGCCGAGCACCCGACCCTTCTTCAGCGTCCGATCCTGGTCAAGAACGAGCGGGCGGTGGTGGGCCGCCCGGTCGAGAATCTCTCAGCATTGCTCTGAGAGAGCTCTCAGCGGAGAGCACCCTCCCGACCGGCCCTGGACGTCAGGCACGGTGGGGAGGGTGCAGTCTTTGGGATGGGCAGCCAGGCGCCTCAGAGGAGCCGCTTGTTACGGCGAGATGAGCAAGACGCCGTTGCTGGCGCTGTAGCCAGCGGGGGCCGTGCCGTCCTGCACCCAGTACTGCAGGTACACCTGGGAACCGCTGGGGATACCGGGCACCCATGTGGTCGTCAGCGAGACCTCGCCCAGGTTCGACGTGACGTAGCCCGGAAAAATCAGGTCGTCCTTGGGCACGAGAAAGCCGCCCTTGAGCGGGTAGTACGCCGCGCTCAGGCCCATGACCAGAACCGCGTTGGCGTTGGCTGGAGCGTCCGTGAGGTCGAGCGTGGTTGGCGAGCCGGCCTGCAGAGTGCCAGTGCCATTGAGCGATGGGTCATGGGTCGGGCCAGGGAGCGAGAAGCCCAGGTCGGCCCAGAGCCCGGGGAAGCCCGAAGCGAGGACCACATCGTCGATGTACCAGCCGAGGCTGGTGCCGCCGCAGCCATAGCTGCTGCTGTCGGCCACGTGGAGGAAGGCGACGCGCACGGTCTGGCCAGAGTAGGCGGTGAGATCCACATCCTTCTGCGACCAGCCTGACGAGTTCTGGATCACGCTGCCCTCGTTGAACCACCCCGACCAGGTCTGGGTGGAGGGGTCGTAGGTCTGGACCTGCACCTGACCGTAGTCGCAGCTCGAGTAGCTGAACCAGTGGTTGAAGCGCAGGTGGATCTCGTCGAAGCCTGTGCTGATCGGCAACGTCGTGGTCTTGCTGATCAGCCTGCTGTCCGTGTTGCCGGCGTGGTTGCCGTCGAGATGAGTGGCCGCCAGGTACGAACCCGTCAACGGTTGGCCAGGGCCCGCGCCGGGATCGCCGATCTGCCACACTCCCCGATCGGCGGACCAGTCGTCGCCGCCGAGCTCGAAGCTGCCGGTGAACTGCGGCACGCCTCTGACGATCTGCACCTCGTCGAGGTACCAGCCGGTGCTGGTGCCACCACATCCATAGCTGGAGCTGTCGGCCTTGTGGAAGAAGGCCAGGCGCACGGTGTCACCGGCGAAGGCGGTGAGGTCGACGTCCTTGAGGGACCAGAGGCTGGTGTTGACGATGGACTGCCCTTGAGAAGACCAGGGGCCCCAGGTGGAAGTGCTGTCGTCGTAGACCGAGATCTGCACCTGGGCGCTGTCACAGCTCGAGTAGCTGAAGTATTCCTGAAAACGCAGGTGCAGCTCCTCGCCGATGAGCAGCGAGGGCAGCACGGTGGTGGGGCTGACCAGGCGGCTGTCCGTGTTGCCCGGGTGGTTGCCGTCGAGGTGAGTGGCGGCCACACCGCTGCCTGCGAAGGCGGCGCCAGGCCCTGTGCTCGGGGCGCCGACCTGCCAGACTCCCCGGTCGCCGAACCAGCCCATCCACCCGTTCTCGAAGTCGCCGGTGAACTGCGGGACACCCTTCACGATCTGGACCTCGTCGATGTACCAGCCAGTGCTGGTGCCGCCGCATCCGTAGCTGGAGCTGTTGGCCGTGTGATAAAAGGCCAGGCGCACGGTGTCACCTGCGAAGGCGCTGAGGTCCACGTCCTTCAGGGACCAGGCGCTCGTGTTGACGATCGACTGCCCTTGGGAGGACCAGGTTCCCCAGCTGGCTGTACTGTCGTCGTAGACCGAGATCTGCACCTGGGCGCTGTCACAGCTCGAGTAGCTGAAGAACTCCTGAAAGCGCAGGTGCAACTCCTCGCCGAGGAGCAGCGTGGGCAGCACCGTGGTGGGGCTGATGAGGCGGCTGTCCGTGTTGCCTGGGTGGTTGGCGTCGAGGTGAGTGGCGGCCACGCTGTCGCCCGCGAAGGCGGCGCCCGGCCCCGTGCTCGGTGCGCCGATCTGCCAGACGCCACGATCGCCATGCCAGCCCTTCCAGCCGTTCTCGAAGTCGCCGGTGAACTGGGGGACGCCCTTCGTGATCAGGACGTCGTCGATGTACCAGCCGGTACTTGTGCCTCCGCAACCATAGCTGCTCGCGTTTGCCGAGTGGTAGAAACCGAGACGCACCTTCGTGGCGGAGGTGCTGGATGTGATCGAGGTCAGGTCAACAGACTTCAATGACCAGCTGGAGCTGTCGATGATCGACGTCCCCTTGGAGAGCCAGGGCCCCCAGGTACTGGTTGCGAGGTCGAAGACTTGCACCTGCACCTGACCGCTGTCGCAGCTCGAGTAGCTGAACCACTGCATGAACTGCAGGTGTAGCTCCTCACCGATGACTGTGTTCACTGCTGGCAGCAGGATCGAACCTGAGATGAGTCGGCTGTCCGTGTCTCCCGGGTGGTTGCCCAGAAGATTCGTGCCTGCCACGTTCATCCCCGACCAAGAACCGGCAGGGCCGCTGGATGGGGCGCCCACGGACCACACGCCGTTGTCAGCGTTCCAGTTCCCCCAACCCAGTTCGAAGTCGTCGAACCAGACCGTGGTCTGTGCGCCCACCGCGCCTCCCAGGGCCATGACGGCTGCGACCAGCCATGCGGTTGATGATTGCCAACGCCTCGGTTCTGTCTCTTGAATCCACATGCTCTTGCTCCTCCTGATGGCGCAGCCTCAACATGGCGGCTGCAACGCGCGGTCTGGGCCGGATGGGGCGGGATCGCCCGGGGCCTCGTCTGCAGCTAACGCGACGAGGGACGGTGATCTGCGCAAAGAGACCTGGCTTTGGGCTCATCTGGGTGGCAGAGAGGGGCCCAGGAGGGGCTATCGTCTCGTATACTCTCCGCACCCGGTGGACAGGGACCGATCATGGGAGAAGAGCGTGGACGCTACTGAGCTGCTGATGGACTCGGTTGCCGGCAGCCGGCCCGCCGCGGATGCGCTCATGCCCTTGGTCTACGACGAGCTCCGTGGTCTGGCCCGCTACCAGCTGAGCCGGGAGCGCTGCGACCACACCCTGCAGACCACGGCCCTGGTCAACGAGGCCTACCTCAAGCTGATCGATCAGCGACGGGTCGATCCTTCGAGCCGCACGCGCTTCTTCGCCCTGGCCGGAATGGCCTTCCGTCGCATCCTCTGGGATCACGCCAAGGCTCGCAACGCGCACAAGCGGGTGGGTGGTCGAGAGCGGGTGCTGCTCCACGACGATCTGATCCAGGCCGAAAACATGGAACTCGAAGCACTGGACCTGCTCGAAGCCGTGGATCGCCTGAACGCATTGCACGAGCGCCAGGCCCGGGTGGTCGAGCTGCGTTTCTTCTCTGGCCTGACCGACGGCCAGATCGCCGCCGAGCTGTCCGTCTCCCGACGCACCGTGGTGCTCGACTGGCGAACTGCCCGGGCCTGGCTGCGCCGGGAGCTGAGTCGGGGCGACGACTCTTCGGGATGAGCGACTGTCCTCGCCACCGTCGGGCCAGCGAGATCTTTGGCGATGTCTGTGACCTCCCGCAGGAGGCTCGCACGACCGCCATCGCCCAGAGCTGTCACGGCGACCCGCAACTCGCCGCCGAGGTCCTGTCCTTGCTGGCCTTCGATGATGGTGAGCAGACCCTGGCCGAGCTAGATGACGGCGCGGCGGTCGAGCTGCCCGACGTGCCGCTGCCGGAGCGCATCGGTGAGTTCGCCATTGAACGGCTGCTCGGTCAGGGCGGGATGGGTCGGGTGTACCTCGCCCGTCAGCAAAACCCCCAGCGGCTCGTGGCGCTCAAGGTTCTGCCCCCGGGCTGGTCGTCAGAAGAGCAGCTGGCCATGTTGCAGCGAGAGGCACAGATGCTCGGCGGCCTGCAGCACGGGTTCATCGCCCACGTCTACGCGGCGGGTGTGGCGGAAGTGGACCAGCAGCAGACCCCGTACTTCGTCATGGAGTACGTGGACGGTCGCACGCTCACGGAGCACGTCCAGGGGGAGGCCTTGTCGCTGAGGTCGCGGGTCGAGCTGCTGATCAGCATCTGTCACGGGGTCTCCCACGCTCATCAACGGGGCCTCATTCACCGTGATCTGAAGCCCAGCAACATCATGGTGGAGGCCTCGGGGCAGCCCAAGATCCTCGACTTTGGCGTGGCCGTGAGCACAGCGGCCGATGCACCTGGCGTTGCAGGCGGCCAGAGGACCATGGCCTTCGGCACGCCGTCCTACATGAGCCCGGAGCAGTTCGGCGACGACCGGTCCCGAGTCGACACACGGGTCGACATCTACGCCCTCGGTGTGCTGATGTACGAGCTGCTCGTGGGCCAGCGCCCCTTCAGAGCGGGCCCGCCGGTCTTGCTAGAGGATGGCTCGCCCCCGGACGCGCCATCGCTGGGTTCCTTCGCCCCCTCGCTGAGGGGTGACCTCTCGGCCATCGCCGCCAAGGCCATCGCCTATCACCGTGAGAACCGTTACGCCACGGTGAGTGACCTGGCAGAGGATCTACAGCGTTTCTTGAATCACGAGCCGGTGCACGCCCGCCAGGGAGGGCCGGGCTATCGCACCGGGCGCTTCGTGCGTCGCCACCGCCTGGCCAGCGCGCTGACAGCGTTGCTGGTCCTGGGTGCAGTGATCGGCATGAGCATGGTGCTGAGCAAGCAATCGCAGCTGAACCAGCGCACGGCGGAGCTAGAGGAGTCCCTGGCGAAGCAAGAAGTCCTCACGACGAGGGCCCAGGGAGCCGAACAGGTGGCGTTGCAGCGTCTCGCAGAGAGCCACGTGCGTGCCGCGGACCTCGCGGCTCAGCGCGGCGCTTGGCCGCTGGCCCGGTCTGAACTTGAGCAAGCCTTGGCTCTGGGCGTCGCGGATGAAGTCGACCTTCTGCCCCGCAAGGTTCGTGCCTCCATCGCCCTTGGTGACATGGCGCGTGCCGGTGCAGAGCTCGATCTCCTCGCCTCGCTGGGCGACGGGCAGGAGGCGCCAAGGGACAGCCTCGTCAGTGAGCTGCTCCTGCTGCGAGGCGTGGTGCAGTTGTCAGACGGGCGCTCTCGCGATCTGGGTCAAGCCGCGATCAGGGACGCGCTCGATGGCGAGCTGTCCGAGGCCGACGAGCTCTATGCCATGGGGCTGTTGGGGTCTGACGCAAACAGGGCACGACAGCTGTTTGGCGCTGCGATTGAAGCGGATCCGTTTCATCACCTGGCGTGGCAGGCGACCTTGGAGACCCTGGCGCTGTCGGGCCACTTGCTCAAAACGATCGCCACGGCCGAGACCGTCCTGCAGCTGTTTCCTGACGATCGCACAGCTCTGCTCTATCGTGCAGGCGCTGCCCTGCTCATGGACGACAGGGTCTTCGCAGAGGCCTGTGTCCAAGAGGCCAAGGAGTCTCTGGGCACACCGGCGATCAGCTTGCTCGATGTCGTGCGCCAGTTTCGAGAACTGCTCGAGCTGGGCATATGGCCGGAGGATGGGTCACCACCTTCGCTGACCGAGATGTTGTCCCGAGCGATGCAGTCGCTGCAGCAGATCAAGCAGGTCGTAGATACGGTGGCCTCAGGAACCTTGAAGTCGGGCGCCAGCGAGACCCTCTTCCTGGACTCCATCCCTCAGCTGACGTTTGTGGTGGAGAGCTACTCCCTGCTTGGCCAGTCCATGCTGGCTCAGAGCCTCGGCCAGTATGGAGAGGCGCAGAGACTGCTGAGCGAGGCGGCGAGGATCAACCCGTGTTCGCTCTTCCATTGGATCGGGGGCATGTACGAGCTGTCCTCTGCAGCTCCCGACTTCGCAGTCGCCGAGACGGCCTATCTGCGATCCCTGGAGAGCGACCCTTTCTCCCCGGCGTTTGGTCGGGACGCGGAGCTTCAACTGCTCATCTGCCAGCAGCAGCTGATGCTGCAGGGGGATGACGAAGCCGTGCGCTCCCGTCTCACCCACACGGTCAAGGTCCTCATGGCCCGTGACGAACTCCCGGCGGCGTTGTGCAGACAGGTCTTTCGGGCCACGCTGCACATCGGGCGCAGCGACCTGGGGCGAGGCATTCTTGAGCGCTGGAAACGGCTCGCTCCGGACGACCCCGAACCACTCGCCAAGAGCAGCTTCGCCGAGTACGAGGCGGGGGCCTATTGGCAGGCCATCGACGAGGCGACGGCGGCGTTGCAGTTGTCGCCTACCGAGACGATGGCGCAGCAGGTGCTGGACGCCGCGCGCCAGCGTCTCGACGAGCGGCGTTCAGCCGAAGCGGTGGGCACGCCTCCCTGATGGGAAACGGCCCGCAGTTCAGCTCAGCCAAGCAGCTCTTCGAGCGCGTCGGCCAGACCTTCGGGGAGGTCGTCTCGGAACTCCAGGGCGCTCTTGGCCAGGGTGACCGCGTTGTCGTGATCTTCGAGGGGGCCCTCGCACCACATGGCAGCCTGACCGAGCAAACCACCCACGAGGCCCTTGTCATGGAGGACCTCCATGGTCAGCAGGTTCTCGACGGCGGCGACCGCAGCCTTGGCGCTCTCGCCATCGCGGACCTGGCCGAACTGGGCCCGGACCACCATCTCCAGCAGGCCGAGCTCGTTCTTGGCGTCAAACTTGCGCGCCTCGGCGTTGACCTCGTCGTCAGCCTGTCCCGCCCCGAGCAGGGCTTCGATGGCCTTGAGCTTGAGCCCCGTGGCGTTGTTCGGGTCCTTGGCGATGGCCGTGCGCGCCATGTCAGCGACCTTGGACACGCCCAGGCTCTCGCTGTTCATGTCGGCGAGCATGGCCACGGCCTTGGTCAGCACCGGCAGCATGTCCATCTCGCTGGCAGCCGCGAGGGCCTCTTCGAGTTCGGCCAGCTCGATCAGCGCACGCTTGCCCTCTGTGCGAAGCGTTGCCAGCGACTCGACGTACTTCACCGGACCGCCGGCCTGGTAGCCCGTGCGGCCAAAGACCACGCCGTCGGCGGTCATGAGCAGGCAGGTGGGGTAGCCGCGGATGCCGTACTGAGCGGCGAGCTCGGTGTTGCGCTCGGGGTTGGGCACCTTGGCCTTGGCCTCTTCACCGTTGGGGTAGTCGAGGGCCACGAGCACATAGTCAGCGCTCACTGCGTTCAGGAACTCGTCGTGATCGAAGACCTCTTCATGGAGCTTGATGCACCAGTGGCACCAGTCGGAGCCCGTGAAGTCGACGAACAGGTCCTTGCCTGTGTCGTTGGCGATGGTCACGGCTTCGTCGAAGTCGGCGACCCAGACGTGGTGGTCTTCGCTGGCGGAGAGGCCTGGGGTGAGGGCCAGAAGCAGGCTTGAGGCCAAGAGGAAGATCTTCATTTCTTTGCTCGATTCGTGGGGTTTGAGGCGCTCAGAGAGCGTGCCTAGGGTCCCAGCTCATGTCCAGGGCTGGTGAGATTGTTGCTGAAAACGGCTGGTGGTCGTACAGATCTGGGCCTGCCGCAGCCGTCCTCGGAGGGGCGGGAAGCGCGGTCGGCGGGGAGAACAAGCTACTCGAACTTCTCGTGGGCAGCATCGCGCAGGGGCAGCAAATCAGCACGCAAGCGAGCCACGGCCTGCTCGGGATGGCCCTCCAGCACGTCGATTTCCATGGCGGCCAGCTCCTGGAGCAGGCGGGCCAGATCGGCCTTGAAGGCGTTGCGAGTCGTTCTCTGGCGCTTGGGGGCGAGTCCGTCGAGATGAGGCGGATCGCCGCGCTTGGCCGCGATGGTCAGGACCTGCAGCTCGGTCAGCGCGGCCAGAGCTTGTGGCTCATTGACCAGAGGACCCTTCAACCCCTCGTTGAGCAGCTTGAGCTGGACCTTCATGCCCCGCATCGCGTCGGACAGGGCAGATTCATCGCCGGTCGCCGGAAGGCTGGCGGCGGCGAGGGTCAGAGCGATGAGGCTGGCGCTGAGCAGGGAGGTGATGACGCGGCGCAGAATCATGTTGGCTTTCTCGTTCAGGAGTTGTGGCTGCAGGCCATGGCAGATTGCCCGGGCCGCGGAGCGTCGTCCAGCCTGGACTGCAGGCAGGTCTGTGGCCGTCGTCACTCGGGTGAGTCTGGTCTCGCTGGCGGCTCAGGGTGGGGGGCCGACCACACGTCGAATCGACAGGGTGCCCGTGCCCGCGCTCTTGTCACTCTCGGTAGCACCGTCTGAGCCCACGTCCAGGGGGCCACTGAGCTCGAGTCGCAGCATGCGCCCGGTCGCGCGGTCGGCCACGAGTTCTCCCGCGAGTTCGGCGCTCAGGGTCAGCTGCCGCCCGGCCAGCTGGGCCTGTCCAGAGAGGGACGCGGTGGCGTCAAAGGACAGCTCGTCGTCTTCGGTCGCGGAGCGCAGGGTGAGCTGCAGGGCGTCGGCAGCCAGCTCGTCCAGGCCCATGCCCAGCAGTCGCTTGGCCTGGTCACCGGCGCCGCGCAGCACCGCTCCCTCTTTGAGTTCGCCCACAGGGAGCATGGCGAACAGCGGCGGCGATCGTCCCACGGCGAAGCATGAGCGGCGCACTTCGCGGGCCTCTTTCTCTCGCGTGTCCGTGCCGTCCGGGTTGGTCACGGTCAGGCCGTCGTCGCCGCGGTGAACCACGTAGGACTTGCCGGAGACCCGCCGGTTCTTCACCTTCTCGCCCACGACGGGCACCACGGACGTGCGCTGGGCGAGAGGGTACGAGAGCCGTTGCGACGAGCTGTCTTCGTCATCCGCCGCGGCCATGGTCACCAGTACCGTCTCTTCTTCGACGAGCTCGTAGGTCAGCTCCTGGGCAAAGAAGCCCAGCAAGACCGTGGTCGTGAGTTGCAGCTCGACCCGCGTAGAGAAGCGCAGCTGTTCACCGGGCTGGTAGTCCTGGTGAGCGACGATGAGCTCTGGCTCGTCATCGACCTGGGCGGCGGCTTCGATCCCCAGGCAAGCCGTGGCCAGGCAGGTCAGTAACAGAGTGGTGCGAGATGACATGGAAAGCCTCTGCCGGCAGGGCTGGCCAGTCTATCCCAGGGCCCGCCCTTGCCGCAGGCCAGGGTCTTGGCCGATGCTCTGTGCGATGAGCACATCACATCAGGTGGACAGCACGGAACTGCCCTGGCGGGCCACACCCCACCCGGGGGTGCGCTGGAAGAAGCTGCAGTTCGACGCCGACACAGGCTACTCGGCGGTGCTGTTGCACTTCGCGCCGGGCGCGTCCTACGGGGCCCACCGACATCCGGCGGGGGAGCAGTATCTGGTCCTGGCGGGGTCGATCCGCGACGGCGACTCGACCTGGTCAGAGGGGGCCTTCGTGAACCATCCCCCAGAGTCTGCCCACCGTCCGTACTCTGACGAGGGCTGCCTGCTCTTCGTCACCCTGGCCGCGCCCATCGAGCCCTTGGCGTCTGAGGCGCCTGCCCCGGGCTGAGCGACAGATGGGTGGGTAGGTCGGCGGCAGCGTGGGCGGCCGGGTGTCGCCGACGGCAGCGAGGAAGAGTGCGCGGGATGATCGGGCGACCCGCATTTGGCAGCGCGATGTCCATGAGCTATCTTCCGACGCTCTCTACGAAGTCAGGCTACTGCCTGCGCCCTTCGGCGTATGCGATTGTGGCTAGTCCTCGACGGAAAGGCTCGCCGCCATGAACATCAAGGTCAAGGACCTCATGTCGTCCCAGGTGCTCACGGCCCAGCGACATCAGACCGTCGGGCACGTCCGTCAGGTGATGAGCACCAACGGCATCCACGCCATGCCGGTTGTGGGTAGCGACGGCGAGGTCATCGGCATGGTGACCAGCACCGACCTGGTGGGCTCGGTCAAAGAAGAGTCGAAGATCAGCGCGATCATGAGCAACGAGGTGGTCACCGTGCCCGCCTACTCAGAGCCCCGCACTGCCGCCCGCTGCATGCGCAATCAGCACTTTCACCACCTGGTCGTGCTCGACGAGAAGAAGGTGGTGGGCATCCTGAGCACCTTCGACCTGTTGCAACTGGTCGAGGACAAACGCTTCGTGATGAAGTCCGCCGCACCCCAGGGCAAGAACAGCAACCGCTTCGGACGGGACGAGTAGCCTCGGCGTCGGGGCAAGGCCGGCTCGGCCTGACCCGGCCCTTGTCGGGCTAGCTTGGCCCGGCGCTTGTCGGCCAGGCGCGCCCTGGCTCAGCTGTGAATGGCCCTGATCTCAGGCAGGTTGCGGTAGCGGCCGTCGAGGTCGAGGCCGTAACCCACGACGAACAGGTCGGGGATGGAGAAGCCCACGAAGTCGGCGGTGATGTCGGTGACGCGGCGCTCGGGCTTGTCGAGCAGGGCGGCGATGCGCAGGGATTTGGGCTTGATGGCCATCACCTCTGCGGACAGCCGCGAGAGGGTGCGCCCCGTGTCCAGGATGTCCTCGACCAGCAAGACGTGCCGGTCGACGAGTTGGTCAGCGCACTGGACGCGCACGGAGAGCTCGCCCGACGTGGTCGAGGCCCCGTGATAGCTGCTGGCGGTCACCGTCTCGAGCTGCACTTTCATGTCGAGTTCGCGCATCAGGTCGGCGCAGAAGATCAGCGCGCCGTGCAGCACGGCCACCACCGTGATCTCTTCGTTGCCGTAGACCGTGCTGATCTCGCCAGCCATACGCTCCACCGTGACGGCGATCTCCTTGCCCGTGTAGAGCACCTGGCTCTTGTCGGGGCGGGTGGGAGAGATTTCCATGGTGGGCTCCTGCTGGGTGTTGGTCATGGGGCTGGGCAAGCTCGTGTTCGAGATGAGAGAAAAAGAGAGTGTGAACGGCGGGTCAGCGCTCGCCGTCAGGGTGCCTGGGCCAGCCGGGAGAGCGCGCCGGAGAGCAGCAGTTGCAGGTTCGCGGAGATCTCCGCGCTGTGCAGCAGCACCTCTTCGTGCCCAAGGGGGGTGGGCGAGAGCCCGGCGGCCATGTTGGTCACGCAGCCCAAGCCTGCCACGCGCATGCCTCGCTGCCGAGCGGTGAGCACGTCGGGGACCATGGACATGGAGACGATGCCAGCGCCCACGGCCCGCGCCAGGTTCACCTCAGCGGGTGTCTCGTAGCTGGGCCCGGAGGTCTGCACGAGAATCGACCGCTCCAGGGGGACACCCACTTGCTTCGCGGTGGTTTCCATGACTTCGAGCAGCCCTGCGTCGTAGGCCTGGGTCAGGTCGGTGAAGCGCGGGCCGAAGCGGGGGTCGTGGGGGCCCGAGAGCACGTTCGTCCCGGAGAGATTGATGTGGTCCTCGATGAGCACCATGCTCCCCGGGGGAGAGCTGGCGTTCAGAGAACCCACGGCCGACGTGACCACCAGCGTGTGCACGCCCAGCAAGGAGAGCAGGCGAATGCCGGCGGTGAGATCTTCGAGGGGCCGGCCCTCGTAGAGATGGATGCGTCCGCAGAGCGCGAGCACGGGGACGCCGCCACTGGTCAGCCCGTGGAGCAGGGCGCCGCGATGGCCGATGGTCGTGGGCGCGGGCATGCCGGGGATCTCGCTGTACTCGAGAAAGCGGGCCTGATCGAGACTCTCGAGCACCTCGGACAGGCCCGAGCCTAGAACCACACCGACTGCGGCCCGGCCCAGGCGCTCGCCCACCAGATCGGCGGCCTTGCTGAGAACGTCGTACTGCGAGGCCACGGGGGTCTCCTTTGTTGGGGGCGAGCGCGGCATCATAGCGCTTCGCTATCATGGGGCGCTCGCTTCGCCTCCCATGCCCCCGGTTCGGCCCCCAGCCCAGTGCCCAGCCCCGACCTCCGTTCGTTCGTCGCCGACCTCGACAGGGCCGGTGAGCTGCTCCGCATCTCTCGCGAGGTCGACCCTGAACTCGAGATCGCGGCCATCGCCGATCGGGTCTGCCAGGCCGGCGGAGTTGCCAACAAAGCGCTCCTCTTCGAGAACGTGTCCGAGAGCCGTTTTCCCGTCCTGATCAACGCTCAGGGCAGTCGCAGCCGAATGTTGATGACCTGTGGAGTCTCTCGTTGGGAAGACCTGGAGCCTCTGCTCGGCGACTTCATCGAGCAGATCGAGCGGCCCCGGGTCAGCTGGCGGGAGAAGCTCTCGGCCCTGCCTCTGCTGGGACGCCTGGCCAAGCTCTTCCCCAAGATCCGTCCCAGCGGCCCCTGCCAAGAGGTTGTCCACGAGGGGGACGACGTCGATCTCTTTGAGCTGCCTATTCTGACAACTTGGCCGGAAGATGGCGGGCCCTTCGTGACCTTGCCCCTGGTCTACACCAAGGACCCCCGCACCGGCGCCCGCAACTGCGGCATGTACCGGCTGCAGCGCTACGACAAGAACACCCTGGGCTTCCACGTCCATACACATCACACAGGCGCCGAGCATCTGCGTCGCACAGCCGAGCTGGGACGTGAACGCATGCCGGTGGCGGTGGCCGTGGGCGCCGCGCCACAAGTGGTCTTCTCCGCTGTGGCGCCGTTGCCGCCCGGCGTCGACGAGATGCTCTTCGCCGCCTTCTTGCAGGGCTCGCCCGTCGAGATGACCAGGTGCCGCACGGTCGACCTCGAAGTGCCCGCGAGCGCCGAGTTCGTCATCGAAGGCTACGTCGACGTGGACGAGAGACGCTGGGAGGGTCCCTTCGGAGATCACACCGGTTTCTACAGCCTGGCCGATGACTATCCCGTGCTGCACGTCACCGCGATCACCCACCGCAAGGACGCCATCTGGCACACGACGGTGGTGGGCCCGCCGCCTCAAGAAGACTGCTTCATGGCCGCCGCCATCGAGCGTCTGTTCTTGCCCTTGCAGCGCAAGGTCATGCCTGAAGTGCTCGATATGCGCCTGCCCTTCGCGGGCGTGTTCCACAACCTGATGCTGTTGCGCATCAAGAAGGACTTTCCTGGGCAGGCGCGCAAGGCGGCCCACACCGTGTGGGGTTTGGGTCAGGCCATGTTCACCAAGACCATCGTGGTCTTCGACGAAGAGGCGCCCCCGCTTGAAGACGACGAGGCTCTGCTGGAGCTGCTGCTCGAACGGCTCGACGTGTCGCGGGACATCGAGTTCGTGCTGGGCCCTACAGAGACCCTCGACCACGCCAGCCGGGCGCTGCATTTCGGCAGCAAGGTGTCGATCGATCTGACCCGTGAGTATCCCGGCGAAGGCGAGCGCACTGCAGCCGTGCCACCCTGCGGACGCAGTGACGCCGAGATCGTCAAGGCGCTCGTGGGCCTGGCTGGAGTGCAAGACGCCATGGTCATCGGTGGCCGCGCCGTCGCCGTCACCGTCACCAAGGCCTCGCCCGCCGTGCCCCGGGTGACCATGGAGCAGGTCTGGGACTGGGGTGAGCGCGAGGGCTGCGAGGGCATCACCGATCGTGTGCTTGTGCTCGACGCTGGCGAGCGACTCGATGACCCCGCCAGGCTGCTCTGGCTGATGATGGCGCACATCGACCCGGAGCGGGACGTGTGCCGTTCAGCCAATCCTGACCAGGACATCTCCTTGCGCGCGCGCAGCAACTTCCATCCCCGACGCATCGGCGTGGACGCCACGGCCAAGAGCGCGGTCGACGGCTTCTTGCGGGATTGGCCCAGCGAGCAGGTGCACCCCAAGGTGCTGCTCGATCAGGTGGCTGCGGCCTGGAGCGAGATGGGCCTGCCGGGGGAGTGCCCACGGTAGAGTACGCTGCGCCCCGCGGTGTCCAGGGCGACGGGCCCGGGCATCGTCCTCTTCTTGCCAAGCCCACCTCAGAGGTGCTCGATGCTCTTCGACAAGAAACCCAAGTTGCTCGCGCCCGGCACGCCGGCGCCTGAGTTCTCGCTGAACGATCACCACGGCAAGCCCGTGAGCCTGGCCGACTTCGCCGACAAGCGGGTGCTGCTCTGGTTCTATCCCAAGGCCGATACCCCTGGCTGAACGGTTCAAGGCAAGGGGCTCCGTGATCGAGCCCCGCAACTCTCTGCAGACCAGGTGATCGTTGGCGTGTCTTTCGATGCCGTGGCGGACAACTGCGCCTTCGCTGAGAAGTACGGGTTCCCGTACCAGTTGCTCTGCGACACCGATCAGTCCATGTCGAAGGCCTATGGGGCCTGCGCCGACAAGGGCGCCAAGTACCCCGAACGCATCACCTACGTGATCGACAAGGGCGGCACCATCGTGTGGGCCGAGAAGGTCACCGACATCGACGCCCATGTGCCCGCGGCGTTGGCCCAGCTGGCCGGCGACTGAGGTTCTCTTGCTCGCGAACGTCTCGCGCTCGGCTGGAGGTCGAGCATGTGGTGACCCTGAGGCTGGCAACCGCTAGTCCCTTGGTCCACCAACCACCGAGAGGCCCTGCCCACATGTCCCTCGCCGAACAGACCCGCGAACCCTGCCGTGGCGGGGTGCCGCCGTTGACGACCACCGAGATCGCTCCCTTGGCCGAGCAGTTGCCCAGCTGGGAGGTGATCGAGGGTCATCACCTGCGGCGAGAGTACCGCTTTGACGACTTCAAGCAGGCCCTGGCCTTCGTGAACGCCGTGGGAGCAGAAGCGGAGGCTCAGGGTCATCACCCTGATCTGGAGCTGGCCTGGGGCAAGGTGGGCGTGCGGCTCTACACCCACAAGATCGACGGTCTGGCTCGGGCCGACTTCATCATGGCAGCGCGCATCGAGGGTCTGTTCGAGGGGGGCAGCGCTGGGGCTGCTTCGGCTTGAGAGACCTGGCCGCCTTCTCGCAGAGGCTGCTTGCCGGGTGACGATTGATGGTAGACCTGTGGCAACTGCTCCGCATGGGAGTTGCGCACGAGGTGTCCATGGTCGGCCCCACAGCCCCGCTCCGTAGCCCCGTCTCCAAGGTCGTCGGTCTGGCTGTGCTGTCTGGCTCGCTCTTGATGCTGGCGGTCGCCCTGGCGCGGGTCCTGGCGATCATGATGTGGCAGCCCTTCAACGACATGGTGGTGTGCGTGGCACTGCTCGGCTTCGGGGCGGCGGGCAGCTTGCTCACCGTGCGCGGCGTCCGGACCGCTGCCAGTGTCGCGCATCGCGGCGGCGGTGCTGGGCAAGCCGCTGGCCAGGCTGCGCGGACTGACGGCGGTGTGACGCGGGACGGTGGCACTGTGGCGAGACTCGACAGCGTGGCGGCGACAACGGCTGGCCGCGCCTTGAGGAGCGACCACGGCGCCCGCGCCTTGACCTGGTGCAGCCTGGGCTTCGCCGTCTCCGTGGTGTTGTCCTTCGCCATCGTCACGCGCATGGATGTCGATCACCTTGGCGTGCCCGACGTCGTGGGCAACGTGGGCAAGGCGGGTGTCTTCGGGTTGCTCTCCCTCGGGCCGTCTCTGGTGCTCTCCGCCCCTTTCTTGCTGGGTGGATTGGCCGTGGGCCTGGCCCTCACCCGCCACGCTCCCGACGTGCCCCGGCTCCACGGTCTCCACCTGCTCGGCGCGTCGGCGGGGGCGGTCGTCAGCGTGGTCTTGCTAGCCGGTTTTGGCGCCACGTCCACAGTGCTCTTCGCGGCCGTGGGAGGATTGATCGCCGCGGCCTGCTTCGCTCGAAGTGCTGGGCCGCAGCTGCGAAGTGGCGCGTGGCTCGCCGCCCTGATTGGCGTGGCCCTGTGGTCGATGTCCGTGGGTGCGTGGCCGTCGTTGGGGAGCGGCCCGGTGCGCTGGCCCATCACCTTCGCCCCGGGAAAGCAGATGGCGTCGCTCCCCGAGGGCATGGCCGTGCGGCGCCTGCCCAGCGTCATCGCTGAGGTCGAGGTGACCGATCCCTTTGACGCCCTGCCAGGTATGGGCGGGGACATCAGCTACCGCGGGCGACACGCAGTACCGGTGCGGCTCGCGACGCAGGACGGCACGGCGCCGACGTTGCTCTACGAAGGTGCGGCGCACGTCGAGGCCTTCCCCTTTTTGCACCATGCCCAGGCAGCGAGCGCCTACGTGGCCCTGGAAGCTCGGGGCGACCGCGCAGAGCGCGTGGCCGTGCTCGGCGTGGGTGGTGGGGCGGACGTGATGCTGGCCCTGGCTCACGACGCAGGCTCGGTGACCGCGGTCGAGCCGAATGACGCCACGATCCGCATGGTGTCCCAGGACTACGACGCCTACCTGGGAGGGCTCTTTCATCCGGGAGGGCATGCTCTGTCCGAGCGGGTGTCGCTGGTTCACGCCGAAGGGCGCGCCTGGCTGCGGGAGAATGATCAGCGCTTCGACGTGATTCAGCTGAGCGGTTCCGATGCGCTCACGCCGTTGGCGGCCGGCGGGTACGCGCTGACCGAGTCGTACCTCTACACCGTAGGAGCCATGGCCAATCTGTTCGAGCGTCTGGCCCCTGACGGCATGGTGAGTATCTCGCGCATGCTGCTCAGCCATCCCAGCAAGCCCCGAGAGACTCTGCGTCTGGCGCACACCGCCCTGGTCGCCTTGGAGCAGCTGGGCCTACCCGATCCGGCGGCGCACCTGGTGATCTTTCGTGGACGGCATTGGGCCTCGACCATGATCAAACAGAGCCCGTTCACTGCGGTCGAGATCAACGGCTTGCGAGACTTCGCCGAGCTGGAGGGTTTTGCCGGTTTGGTCTTCGATCCGTTGCACGAGCCGGGCGATACGTTCGACAGGGACAGCGCGGGGCAGGTGGCGCGGTTGCAGCGGGAGACCATGAACCGGGCGATGATCGAGCTCATGTCGCGCTCGGCCACGGCCGCACAGCACGAGTTGGTGGTCGACGAGCTGCTACCAATCCTGGCCGCGCGCGTCGCTGGCGATCGACAGGCTGTTGAGCGCCTGGAGCTGGCGTTCTTGAGTGCAGCGTCGGGGCGCGAGGACGCTCTGCCGCTCACCCGACAGGAGCGCTTCGCCATCGGGCGCTGGGCGCGCAACGCCTTCAACTCGGCCATGTGGGAGCTGTCCGAAGAGGCAGTGGCTCTCGCGCACACCCGCGCCGACTTCGAGACGCTCTTGCGCGGCGACGCCACTGCACGTGCGGCTTTCGTCGCCGGTCATGCCCATGACTTGAATCCGTCCACGGACGATCGCCCCTACTTCTTCGACTCCTCTCGCTGGTCGGCGTCGGCTGGTGATCGCGCAGACAGCGCCGAAAGCGGCGAGGCCGTGTCTCAGCCCGCCTTGCCCCTTGGTCAGAGGCTGCTGTGGGCCTCTCTCGGTCAGATCACGCTGCTGTCCTTCTTGGCCATCGTGCTTCCCGTCTGGCGCCTGGGCAGGCGCGGCGTGGCCCGGCCGGGAGCGGGGCGTCTCTTCGGCTACTTCGCTGCACTGGGCGTGGGATTCCTGCTGATCGAGATGCCCATGATGCAGAAACTGGTCGTGTTCCTCGGCCATCCCGCCCTGGGGCTGCCGGTGGTGCTGGCGACCATGTTGGGTTGCGCGGGGTTGGGGTCGCTCAGCTCGGCGAAGCTCGACCCGGCCCGGCCGTCCAGCTACCGCTGGTTGGGCGGGGCCATCGTGGTCCTGCTCTTGGTCTGCACCCTGGCCACCAGGTTTCTGCTGCCCGAACTGCTGGGCCTGTCGCTGCCCGCACGAGTCGCGGTGACCGTGTGGCTCTTGGCGCCCCTGTCCTTCGTGTTGGGAATGCCGTTACCCCTGGGGCTGCGGGCGGTGCAGCAACGGTGCCCGGCCCTGACCCCGTGGTGTTGGGCGATCACCGGCTTGCTGTCGGTGTGCGCATCGCTCGTCGCGGTGGTGCTGAGCATGATGCTGGGCTTCGCCGCCGTCTTCGTCGTCGCGGCCGCGGTCTACGTCCTGGGCTTCGCGGTGATGGGTCCGTGGGTGCGCACAGGCTTCGTCGTCGTTCCGGGTTCGCGGGGCTCGTAGGGTGGGAGGGCCGCCGTGGCGACAAGGCCCGCAGTTTCGCGCCGCCCGGCCGCTCAGCGATCGGTGACCCCGGGGACACACATCCAGGTCAGCTCGTGCTTGTTGCAGGTCAGGTGGGTGAGCCACGAGCCTGGCAGCGAGGCGAAGGCTCGCGCGGTCTCGTGGTCGGTCTCCGCCTGAAACTTCAACGTGCACACGAAGCGCTTGCACAGACCTGAGTCGAGCCAGCGCTGCACCATGGGCAGCAGCTTCTCCGGGTAGCAGATCACGTCGCAGACCAGCCAGTCGATGGGGCCGATGTCGTCTGGCTGAAGGCCGAAGGCAGACTCGATGCGTTGCTCGATGCCCGGGCGCTGGCCGAGCCGCTCTTCGAGGGGTGCGCGATCGACGGAGATCACTGCTGCTCCCAGTTCAGCGAGCACCCAGGTCCAACCGCCGGGGCTTGAGCCCAGGTCGAGGCAGCGATCGTCTGGCCCGGGTCGCACGCCCAGGCGTGTGAACGCCTCCCACAACTTCAGGTAGGCCCGGCTCGGCGGACCCTCTCTGTCTTCGACAAAACCGTAGGCCCCGTCGGGGACAGGCGTGGAGCATCGAGACGTCGCCAGCATGGTCTGCTCGTCGAGCAGGGTGAACGCTCCGAGCGGCGCAGCGGGAGGGAGCGCAGGAAAGACCAGTGGCCGCGCAGACACGTGAGGCAGCTTCTCGACGATCAACGCCGCCCGGCGATGACAGGCCGTGGAGGTCAGCGACCAGTTGCGCTGCCATCCTCGCAGACAACGGGCTCCGTGTCCGATGGACTCAATGGCCAGTTCGACCGGGTCGAGCCACACGTTCGCCGCCCACGCCGCTAGCCGCCGGGGACCTGGCGCCAGCACCAGCTGCCCGTGCACCTCGTCGATCGGGCCGTCCGCCGACAGCTCGATCAGCAGCTCGTCGAGGTAACCCTCAGCGGCGAGATACGCGCAACCCTGGTAGGGCTTGGCGGTGGCGGGCGGTGTGTTGGGAGCAGCGGTCATGAGTGGCGAGATCGTAGGTCCGCGGGGTGGTAGCTGCAATGCGGGCGGCTGTGAGACCTCCAGCGAGAGTTGTGCTGGGGGGGCTGGTATGCTGCTTGGCGGTCGTCGCTGCCGACGACCAGAACTCGGGAGGCCGCGACATGACTCCACTCGCGATGTTGGCCCTGGCCTGGACGTGCACTGTCTCGCAGATCGTGAGTGACCCGCCGCCTGCCGACGTCACCTCGCCGGCGGTCCGTGAGTTTCTCGACGACGCGTCAGCGCGGCTTTACGACCCTCGTGCCCACGGGCTGAAGAGCCTCTCGTTCACCTTGCCCATCGAGGACCATCTGCTGGGTTTCACCGCCGACGTGCGTGTGTCCTGGGAGGAGGGAGCGGAGGCGACGTTCGATGTAGGGCTCAGAGATCTCGTTCCTCCGGACGAGCTGCTCAAGTCTGGGATGACGGTAGAGGAGATGAGCGCAGGTCGGGAGGCTGGCTCTCAAGCAGTGGCTCGGGCCTTCCTTGACCGCCTGCTGGGCAGGCTGGTTGGCGATGCCCTGGACGGGTGCGTGGCTACCCTGTCTGGCGTGGAGGAGGGGCAGGTCGTGGTGAGCTTTGGCCCGTTGCCATCCTCAGAGACGTCCTTCAAGACGCTGGATCTGTTCATCGACGAAGAATCGGTCGTGAGCAAGATCATCACCCTGGTGAATGGCTCGAACGGTGAGCTGAAACTCATCAGCAGCTTCGCCTGGCGGCGGGCCAAGGGGGGCGATCAACTGCTGGTTGAGGGCACGTCCCTCTCGGGGATGCTCGGTCATCCCACCCGGCTGGTGAGAATGAGCGAAGTGACCTGTGGCTACCAGAAGGTTGGCGAGTTGATCCTGCTCACCCAGCCGCGCACCCACCGGATGATCTCGCCCATGACACCCTGGAAGAAGGTCGTGCAAACCGTCCGCAACCTGGTGGTTAACGGCGAGCCCGTTGAGGTTGTCGCGCCCGACCAGGGGCCGCGATGAGCCGGTCCCAGAGCCGCCTCTTCCCCTTGCCACGGATCCTCTCTCTGGTGGTTGTTGTCATCGCGCTCTTCGCCCTCTGGGTGTTGGATGACCGTGACGATCAGTCGGTCACACCGCAGGGCATTGAACTCGGATATCCCATTGAGACCAGCGTGGCCCAAGGCCTCCTTGGTACGGCCGTCTCTCCTGGTGAGAGCGCTAGTGAGAAGCTGGCGCCGCTGGCTGCCGTGGAGGCTGTGGCTTTCTCTGAGTCGGGTGATCAGGCGCTGGAGCCCGACCCGTCGCTGACCGGCACAGTGGCCTGGAAGGATGGTCGCCCTGAAGCGGGCGTGACGGTTCTGGGCTGGCCTCGTTCAGCTTCACCGTCACAGGATGAGGTCTTCGCCATGCTGGCGGGCGAGGGTGAGCCCGCCGAGTCGTTGGTCATGGCTGTCACCGATGAGCAGGGCCATTTCGTTCTCTCAGGCGTCGAGCGGGACCAGGTCTACCTGCTGACGGCTGGCGCGCCAGGGGTGTTGGGTCGCTGGGCTCTGGCCTCGGCGAGCGGGAGGCATGGTGGGCCCGCCAATCTTCTCGTGCGGGCGCACTACGCGGTGCTGGTTGAGAAGCTTGATCAGCACGGAGCGCCTCTCCTGCGCGCAGAGGCCAGCTTCGGTCCCGAGTACGGCATGCGCATGCGGCAGTCGACGGCCAGTGCAGCCCCTGTCAGTGATGTCCATCGTGCTCTTCTGGGGCTGAGATCCCCCGACTGGGATCTCAGCTCGTCGGGGACGCTTTTGAGTTTCATGACCGATACGAACGACGAAACTGTGGGTCCAGTGTTCTTCGACGCCCATCACGCTGGCTTTCTCTCGCACCGGATTGAGTTTGACGCGCCGCGGACGACCCACGGGCTGGAGGTCGTCTCCCTCTTCATGGATCCGAGCCCATTACCCCATGGCCAGATCTACATTGAGCTGCTCGGTTGGGACAGCGGTCACGGGACCCGCGGTCTCGAGGCCGTAGGTGACACCGCCGCGACGCTGAAACTGGTCAATACGCTGACGGGGAAGTCGACCAGCTGTTCTCTCCGCGCGATCGGTGACGCTCCGATCCTGCTGGACAGCGTGCCCTACGGTACGTACACGGCCAGCCTGCTGCCCCAGTCAAACCTCGCGCGGCTGAGGCCCCTGGCGACCGAGGACATCGTGGTCGGTCCCACACCCGCCACGGTAATATTCGACGTGCGCTCACAGGGTCGCATCGAAATCTTCGTGGCTGATGACGTGGCTCAGTTCATTCCTTCCTGGGCCATGTTCAACGTCTTCACGAAGACCCCGGCCTTCAACTCCTACACGGCGTTCTACTCGCCGCCGTACGTGCTGGAACAAGTGACGCCGGGAGACTACACCGTGTCGCTCTACGCGTTGGACGAGCCCGATGGGACAGGTTCACGCACTGTCGATATCACTGTGCGTGCAGGAGAGACCAGCACTGTCTCGATTTCAAATGCATCGAGTCACGAGGTCCCCGACGGTGTTCTGTGGGCGAAGCGCTAAGGGATCGGGCTGCGCAGGGGCCAACTCCAAGCCCCCGCTGACTCACCGGCCGTGCGGATGGCACAATGCCCGCCGCCATGACCACCCGCTCGCCGATCAACGCCGATGTCCCCCTCGCTGCGCCAGGCGAGTTTGCGCCCCTGGCGCTCGGCGAGCAGATCTCGGTGTGGCCGCCGGTGGTCCTGGCGCCCATGGCCGGGGTGACCAATCCGCCCTATCGCTCGCTCTGTCGGCGGCAGGGGGCCGGGCTCTACGTGGCCGAGATGCTGCACTCGCGGGGGCTGGCTGAGCGTGATCGGCGCACCCTGTCCATGGCTTCGTTCGGTGACGACGAGACCGTGCGCTCCATTCAGATCTTCGGTGCGGATCCGCTGGCCATGGCCAACGCTACCGAGTTCTTGGTGCAAGAGCTGGGCGTGCATCACGTGGACATCAACATGGGCTGCCCGGTGCGCAAGGTCACTGCTCGCGGCGGTGGTTCGGCCTTGCCCGCCCGTCCCCAGCTCATGGCCAGGTGCCTGGCGGCCGTGGTGGGGGCCGCCGGTTCGGTGCCGGTGACCATCAAGGTGCGGCTTGGCCTCGACGACGATCAGCTCACCTGGCAAGACGCGGTGGACATCGCCGCCGACGAGGGCGCCCGATGGATCGGCGTCCACGCTCGCACCGCCGCCCAGCTCTACAGCGGCAACGCTCGCTGGGAGGTGCTGGGCGAGATCAAATCCCGCGCGCGCCTGCCCGTGCTGGGCAACGGCGACATCTGGGAGGCCTTCGACGCCCTGCGCATGATGCGCTCCACCGGCGTCGACGGCGTGATCATCGGCCGCGGCTGCCTGGGACGCCCGTGGTTGTTCCGCGAGCTGGCCGATGTGTTCGCAGGCAAAGAACCAGACGAGCCGCCGAGCCTGGGCGAGGTGCTGGTCATCCTCCGCGAACACGGCCAGCTGCTGGTGGACTTCTTCGGCGAACGCAAGGGCGTGCTCGAGCTGCGCAAGTGGTGCGCCTGGTACACCAAGGGCTTCGCGAACTCGTCACGGGCTCGCGATGCCTTGCAGCGCATCGAGACCCTCGCCGCCATGGACGAGCTGCTGGCTCACCTCGACCCGAGCCTGCCCTTCCCCCGCAAGGCGTTGCGCATCAGTCGGGGCAAGCGCGGTGGCAGCCAAGAGAAAGTGGCCTTGCCGCCCCAGTGGCTCGACCTGGCCGCCCGCGAAGCGCTGGATCAACGGGCGCCCGTGGCTCAGCGCGACGAACGCGACGAAGGAGGCGAGCGGGAGTGAGTGGTGAGAGGGAGTCGGGGCGCGATGATCCGGCGCCAGTCGGTGACGGTGGGGACGACGCGAGGGCTGGCGCTTCGGGCGCAGCAGGCGGCGGAGATTCTGCCGATGCAGCGGACAACGTCGCCCCTCGCTCCAAACCCACCGCCATCGAACGGCCGCCTAGCGGTGCTGCCGATGCGCCGCCGCTCTTCGTCGACGAAGCGTTTCCGCCCTATCGCTTCGTGCCGGGAGTGACGCCGCACCCCTTCGCCCACGCCGACGGTTGGGGCTACGGATCGGACCGCCCGCCGCCGCCGCTGTTGGCTCCCGAGCTGTGGGCTGAAAACAAGGCCTACCTGCGGGGCTGCGACTTCTTCAATCGGGGTTGGTGGTGGGAGGCTCATGAGGCCTGGGAAGATCTCTGGCACGTGGTCGAAGGGCACCACCCTCGGCAGTGGCAGCTGCTCAAGGGACTGATCCAGCTGGCGGCCTGCGCCTTGCAGCGAGAGCGTGGCGTCGACAAGGGCGCTGAGCGGCTGCTGGTGACGGCGGTGGCCTGCCTGGAGCGGGTGGCCAGCGGAGAGTTGTCTGCGCACTACTGCGGTCTGGATCTCGCGGCCCTGGCAGACGAAGCTCGGGCCCGACTCTCTCAGCCATGCCCCCGAGTCGACGGCTTCTATCTGCGGCCCGTGCCCACCGACGCAGGCCCCACAAACGCTCGCTCAAATCCCGAAGACCCATGACCAGCGACGACACGCCTTCCCGCAACCTGCTCGGCATCGACGCCGCCTGGACCGCCAGAAACCCCACGGGATTGGCCCTGCTCCGTCCCGAGGGTGAGCGACCACGTTTGTTGCGCATCGCCCGTTCGTACGACGAGGCCCTCGCCATCGGTGAAGGCGAGTCCCCTGATTGGCTGGCTCCGGTGAAGGTCGGCCCGGACGCGTTCCCTGAGGTGCTGAAGTCCTGGGGCCCGGTGGCACTGGCCGCGGTGGACATGCCCCTGGCTCATTCACCGATCACCGGCCGCCGAGCCGCAGAGACCGCTGTCTCGAAGGCCTACGGCGGTCGCAAGGCAGCCGTGCACTCGCCGAGCGCCGAACGCCCTGGCGCCGTGGGTGTCCAGCTGCACAAGGCCTTGGAGCAGGCCGGGCTCTCGCTGCTCACGACGAGTGACAGTGCGTTGGCAGTGGGGGCTACTGCCAACGCCACCGCAGGCAACGGGAGCCAAACGTTGGCGGCAGCTCCGTCTGCTGTGCCCGAGGGCCGCTGGTTCTTCGAGACCTATCCCCACGCCGCCATCATCGAGCTGCTGAAGCTCTCGCGGCGGCTGCCTTACAAGGTCGGCAAGCGCAGCAGCTTCTGGCCCTACGCGCCCGCGCAGACGCGCTGGCGTTGGGCGGCGGTGCAGCTCGACGTGCTCCGGGCCGGTCTCGATCAGGTGATCGAAGGCGTGGCCACCGCTGTGCCCTCAGCCCAAGAGCTGCTCACGGCGACCGAGAAGCGTCGGGGACCGATCTTGAAGGGTGTCGAGGACGCCCTCGACGCGGTGGTCTGCGCCTGGGTGGCCCAGGAGCTGCAGGCCGGACGCACGCGAGCGTTCGGTGACGCCGACGGTGCGATCCTCCTGCCCTTGCCGCGCTGACGCTGACAACGGCGGGCCCAGCTGACGAAAGCCAGGCAAGGCGCGACCGCGGCTGTTCACTGAACGGAGGCACCGAACACCCGTCGTCGTAGCGAGCCGTGACTCAGCCAGCGTTGGCGTAGCCGTCGAACACCGTGCGCATCAAGATGCGGATGTCGAAGCCGAGCGACCAGTGTTCGATGTAATACAGATCGTGCTCGATGCGCTCGGCCAGGCTGGTGTCGCTGCCACGCAGTCCGTGGATCTGTGCCCAGCCCGTGATGCCCGGCTTGACCCAGTGCTTGTGGGCATAGCGGGGGATGCTGCGCTTGAAGTCGCCCACGAACTCGGGCCGCTCGGGGCGCGGGCCCACCAGGCTCATCTGGCCCATGAGCACGTTGATCAGCTGGGGCAGCTCGTCGAGGTTCCAGCGTCGCAGCAGACGGCCCAGGCGCGTGCACCGCGCGTCGTTCTCGACGGCCATGACCGGGCCCGTATCGGCCTCGGCGTTCGTGCGCATGGTGCGAAACTTGAACATGGGGAAGATCGCTCCCCGTGAACCCACCCGGTCTTGCACGAAGAACGCTGGGCCCTTGCTTTCGATGCGAATGACGGCGCCAATGAGGACCATCGGCACGCTGAACAGCATCAGCCCCATGAGCGACAGGGTCATGTCGAAGACGCGCTTGACGATGCGCTCGCCCAGGGCCAGCTCGTTGCTCACGAAGCCCATGACCGGCACGCCGCCGAGCTTCTCCCAGGTGGGCACCAGGTGTGTCGCGGGGAACATGGCCGAGGTGATGTGTACCGAGATGCCCTCGCGGTCGGCCACGGCGAGCACCTCGTCGAGACGTCCGGCGGGCAGGTCGTCCGGGTCGACGAGGACGTGGTCGACCTGGCCCTGATCGATGAGCGCGATGGCCTCGCCGGGGGACAGGAGCGGGCCCAGATCATCGGGGGCCGACTCGGCAGACGCTCCGACCACTTCGAGGTTCGCGTGGACCATGCGGCCCAGGGCGCCGAGCAGCCGGTGCAATCGAGGGGAGTCACCGAAGACCACCACCCGTGTGGTCCAGTCGGGCGCGTCCTTCAGGCCGCCAGCCACGGCGATCATGGTCAGCCGGGAGATCCACAGCAGGCCTGTTCCCAGAGCCGTGTACATCAGAATGATCAGCCGGGAGTAGCTGGGCGCGGCCCGTCCCGCAGAGGTGGCCGGTGGCACCAGAAAGCCCACCAGGATCAGCACGCCGGTGGCGATCAGCGCGCCCCGCACCATCTCGCGCTTGCGCACCCGCTGGGGCGAGGGCAGCTCATCGCGGGAGCGGTAGAAGCCCATGGCGGACAGGGCCAGGGCGATGAAGGGCGCGGCCACGAGGTAGAGCCGAATGTACACCTCGGGGATCAGCGTATCCGGGTCGGGCAGCACCCATCCGACCTTCAGCACGTAGGCCATGGCGAAGGCCACGGCCAGCACGGACTGGTCGAGAAAAAAGAGTGCAACGCGGGCTGATTGCGTCCGTCTTGAGAACATGACCGGGTGCGAACACTCCTTGCGGGCGAGGGGGCAGCGTCAGCGTGGGAGCTGCAGATCTCCCAAGAAACGACCCATGGCTCGACGGTGAGATTCTAACGAGAAGAGAGCGGCCCTTGCCACAGCTGCCGAAGGATCGAAATGGGGCTCCCAGGCCTCGAAGCGGCGAATGCCGTCCAACAGAACGTCGGGCCCTGAAGACTCGGTGAGGATTCCGGTTTGCTCATGAACGATGGTCTCCGTGGCGCCCCCGCGGCCCAGGGCGATGACTGGCCGCCCGCAGGCCATGGCTTCGACGGGGACGAGTCCGAAATCTTCTTCTCCGGGGAAGAGCAAGGCGCGGCATTGTTGATACAGGGAGCGGACTTCCTGATCGCTGGGCCGTGAGACAAAGGTGGTTTGGGGGCCCGCCAGGGATTTCAGCCGGGCGAAGTCCGGGCCGCCGCCGGCGACGATCAGGGGGCGGCCCAGGTCACGGCAGGCCAGGACCCCGTCGTCGAAGCGCTTGTAGGGCACGGCCTGGCCCAAGAGCAGGTAGGGCCTGGAGTTGTCCCCGGCCCGGGGCGTATTGGGCCTGGGCTCGGGAGGCCGGAAGAACTCCACGTCCGTGGGCGGGTAGATGACAACCGATGGTCGCCCGTAACAGCGCTCGATGCGCTCGGCCACGGTCTGGGAGATGGCCACGAAATGGTCGACCTTCTTCGCTGCCCTGAAGTCGCTGCGCCTGACCGCTGCCAGCATGGTCCGGGCCAAGGGGCGAGCCAGGGCAGGGACTGACCGCTCGAGATAGAGCTCAGAGAGATCCCAGGCGTAGCGCACCGGGCTGTAGCAGTAGCAGACGTGGAGGCAGCCCGCCGGCACCTTCACCGTCTTGGCCAGGCTGGCGTCGCTGGTCACCACCAGGTCGTAGCCCGCCAGGTCGAGGCCACCGTAGAGCCGGGCGAAGAAGGGCAGGAAGGCCCGAAAGTGCCGCCGTCCCCAGCCCCAGCGTTGCAGGGCTGTGGTGTGCACCTGGCCCAGGCCCGGGGGCGGGGGGCAGACGTCCGGGTCGTGCACCAGGGTGAACAGGTCGGCGCCGGGGAGCAGTTCGGCCAGGGTCTCCAGGCAGCGCTCACCGCCGCGGCGGGTCACCAGCCAATGATGGACGAGGGCGAGGCGAGGGCCGGGCGGTGACACCATGGCGCCAGTGTAGCGGCGGGGGCGGCGAGTTGCGCCAGGGGAGCCGATCGCAGGCCCCTCAGCCCAGGTTGATCGCAGTGTTGGCTTCGCTCGCGGTGCGGTCTCGGCCACGGGCGGCGTAGACTGCCGCGCATGCTGCCCCTGCTCGTCGTGACCGCCTACATGATCGTGCTCGTGTCCGTGGGCGTGGCGAAGTCGAAGTCGGTGCATGATCAGACCGGCTTCACCCTGGCGGGGCGCAGCCTGGGGCCCCTGGTGTTGGTGGGCACCCTGCTGGCCACCTGGACGGGCACGGGCTCGATCTTCGGCAACGCTGAGGAGGCCTACGGCGTGGGCTTTCCCGCCCTGGTGCTGCCCTTCGCGGCGGTGTTCGGCATCCTCGTGTTGCAGGTGATGATCCCCGGGGTGCGCCGTCGGGGGCGCTTCACCCTGCAGGACATCCTCGAGGACAGCTTCGGGCCAGCGGCGCGAGTGCTGGGCACCCTGACCCTGGTGATCGCGTATCTGGTCATCGTGTCCTACCAGATTCGCGCGGCGTCGGTGGTGCTCGAGCGGGTGTTGAGCGAGGCGGGCTTCCTGGTGGACGCCGGTCCCCAGGCCGCCCATGCCCTGTCCATGGTCACCGTGGCCGTGCTCATCGGCGCCTACACAGCCTTGGCTGGACTGATGAGCGTGGCCTTCACCGACGGCGTCAACGGCGTGCTCATGTTGGTGGGCGTCACGGCGGCCCTGCCCCTGCTCTGGTCGGCGGCGGGCGGGCTCGACGGCGTCATGGCGGCGTTGCCCGAGTCGGGCCGATCGTTCACCGGCCACTACTCGCGCTTCGACATCGCCTCGATCTTGCTGCCCTCGTTCCTGCTCGTGGTGGGGGACGCCAACCTGCACCAGCGCTTTCTCGCCGCGCCCACCACGGCGGCGGCCCGTCGCGCAGCCTGGTTGCTGATCCCCGGCGTGTTGATCGTCGATGGAGTGATCCTGCTCGTGGCCATGGCGGGACGGTCACTGCTGCCCGAGCTGTCCAACCCCGGGCATGTGATTCTCGAGCTGGCCTTGACCCAGTTGCCGGTGGCCCTGGGCGCGCTGTTGGTGGCGTCGATCCTGGCCATCATCGTCTCGACCGCCGATAGCTACCTGCTGAGCAGCGCCTCGGCCTTGGTCCACGACATCTACCGACGCTTCTTTCGCCGCGAGGCCAGCGGCAGCCAGTTGCTGCGAGCCAGCAGGCTCACGGTTGGGGGGCTCACTGTCATCGCCCTGGGACTGGCCTTCACGTCGGACGAGTTCTTCTCCGTGGCGCTGTTTGCCTACACGATCTACGGCGTAGGCATCACGCCGCCCCTGCTGGCGGCGTTGTTCTGGCGCCGGGCCACGCCCGCGGGAGCGGCTGCGTCGATGGTCACGGCGACCAGCGTGGCTCTGTGGTGGAAGCTCTTCGACCGCTCGGAGTGGGCGGCGCAACTGTTGGGCCAGCCTGAAGGCACCAAGGTCGACGCGGTGGTGCCCGCGATCATCGTGGCCGCCGTGGCGTTGGTGGGGGTCAGCTTGATGACCCGGCCGCGGGTGCGGGGTGAGGGCTCAACGCAGCCTGGAGACTAGCCATGGATTGGCCCGACCGCGTCGAAGGGAACTCCACACTGCTCATGGAGCACTCCTACATCGAGCGAGCGCGCCCGATCCTGCGTCAAAGGCAAGCCATGCTCGCCGCGCGCTTGGCTGCGGCTGGCCAGGGGTATGGTGTCAGAGATGAATCACGTCAAGGCCCACAGCGACTCTCGCGTCACGATCCACATGGCGGCGAGCCTCGACGGCTTCGTCGCCCGAAAGGACGGCAGCGTCGACTGGCTCGAGACCTCGGACGAGTTCAGCGATGGCGAGGCCATGGAGCCAGAGTTCGTCGAGGCGTTTCTCAAGACGATCGACTGCTACGTCATGGGGTCACGAACCTACGAGACCGCGCTCCGACATGAAGCTCAAGGGCTGGGCTGGCCGTACGGCGACAAACCCACCTTCGTGCTCACGAGCCGGGAGCTGCCCCGCACCCGCGAGTCGGTCGAGTTCTATTCAGGCGACCTTGCGCAGTTCGTGAACGGGCACTTGCGCACCACGTTTCGCAGCATCTGGTTTGCAGGAGGCGCCACAGTCGCTGCCGAGTGTCTCCGTCTGGGGCTTGCTGATGCGGTGCGCTACACGATCTTGCCTGTCTTGATCGGTGAGGGGATCCCCTTCTTCGAGACCCACGACAGGGACACCGCTCTGCACCTTGCCGAGGTCAAGGCCTACAAGAGCGGCATGGTCGAACTCTGTTACGAGGTGGTGGGGCACCCGGGCAAGCCAACCTCGTAGGCCGACGGAGTCACCGCCGGGCCTCGGCTCACCCCCGCTCGCGAAACAGCGCGATGCTCGCGGTCAGCCCGTGCAGGAACGCCTCGCCGCCTACGGGCCCGATCTCTCCCGCGGCGAAGAAGCCCGCGGTAGGCACCGGGCCGAGCGCCGCGTGCAACGCCTTGACGTCGTGGTGGGGGTCGTCGAAGAAGTGGCTGTGCCGGCCGTTGCAGGAGAACATCACCGCCCCCAGGGGCGCGGCGCGTTCACTCTCGGCGGCGAGCAGGGCTGTGAGGTCGTCGTGGGCCGCTGCCGGGTCGCGCACCATGAACTGCACGGTCTGCCCGCGCCGCACGTGGTCGCTGATGGCGATCGACTTGGCCTTCGGGTCGAAGCCGAGCACGTTGCGCACCACCAGATCAGCGGGACCGAAGTGGCTCATGCGCTCGTCGACCACCCGGCCGATGTGCAGGGCTCCGTCTTGCATCAACTCTCGGGCGCGCTCGTCGGCGTCCCTCAGGGTGGCTTGCAGCTGGGTCAGGGCGGGGATGCCCCCCAGCTCGTGGATCATGTGTCGGCTGGCCGCAGTGATCACGAAGTGGTGACCCACCGGGCGGCAGCCGTGGGACACCACCGCGTCGAGCTGCACTGATCCTGAGATGGCCACGCCCACCAGGCCCTCGGTCTTCACCGCGTCGGTGCTGAGCAGGCTGCCCTGGTTGTTCTCCGTGGTGGCGCTGGCCAGTCCTCCCACCATCAAGTGCTCGGGGAAGCGCTGGGAGAAGTCGGCGAGCAGCACCTCGCTGGGGGCCGAGAAGGGGTCCGACAAGATCAGGAAGCCTGCGGATGGGGAGATGTCTGCAGGGTCGGGCCAACCCTGGAGGGTGGGCTCCTGGCCCTGATGCACGGGGCGCAAGGCGAAGGGTTGCAGCTCGACGCCGGGCCAATGGGCGGCCCAGACCACCAGGCCGGGGGAGGACTCGGCTTCCTTGCCGTCGGCGATCACCGCCGAAGCGGGGCAGCCCAGCAGAACCTCAGGATGCAGCCGATCCACGAGCGCCTCTCGCAGGGCTTCTGCTTGGGCCGTGTGATGGCTGGTGAAGAAGACCATGACCAGCTGGGGGGCCTGGCCGTCGAGGGCGGCCTCCAGGGTGGCGCAGCAGTCGGTCATGGCCTGGTCGAGGTCGACGCTCGCGGTGTAGGCCTGGACACAGCGCACGATCTGGGGTCTCCGGGGCAAAAACGGTCTGCTGGCCAGGGTTGTCCCTCTGGCAGCTACGGAACTATACGTCGGTCCGGGCGATGGGCAATTCGCCGCGGGAGCTGTCTTTGCCCGTCAACTTTGCCCTTGCAGTGTCAGCTTGCGCTGCCGAGCTAGCTCGGGCCAGAGGGACCACGCGCCACGCGTCGGCAGGGCGACCCGCGGGGGGGGCGGTGCTATAGTCGTCGCCCTTTTCAGGCCAGCCAATCCCGGCCAGGCCGCAACGCCCAGGAAAACCATTCGATGATCAAAATGCTCAGCGCTGCCCTCTTCGCCCTGGCCCTCGTGGGCTGCTCCTCTGATGGTGGTGTCAAAGAGGAGGCTCCCCAGACCGTGAACGCCATGTGCCCGGGGATGGGCAAGCCGGTCACCGCCGAAGGTGGCACGGTCGAGTGGAACGGCATGACCGTGGGTTTCTGCTGCGGCGGTTGCGTCGGCGACTTCGAGGCCCTTGACGACATGGGCAAGCTCGCGGCTCTGAAAAAAGTGGGCACCGAGATCGACGGCTGAGAACTGGCCGCACTCACGCTGCCCGGCGGGTTTCTGCTCAGCTCGGGGGCGTGAGCGCGGCAGCTGGTCCTTCAGCACCAAACAGTTGAGCCCGATAAGTAGTACAGTGGCCACAGATCGCTCGGGAGAGCGATGACCCCATCGATGCTGATCATGATCGCACGCGCCTTCTCACTGCTGCTGGTCGTCGGGCTGCTCTTGCCCCCGCTGCCGCTGTGTTTGAGCCTCGATCTGAGCGGGGATTGCGCGACGGGCCCGTCCTGTTGCTGCGTTGAGTCTGATGTCGCCCCAGCCGTTGGACCGACGGTCTCATCTGCCATGCCGGGCTCCGGGCGCTGCCCTTGTGAGCTTTCGGCTCCTCAGACCCGCCGCGATCTCCAGGCTCCTGCCTCGAGCGAGTCATCAGAGGTGGCCGCGCCGTTCTTGGCCTTGGCCGCCCAAGACCCGAACCCCGTCGCTCTGGTCGACTGGTCGGACACACAGCCGATCGACAGCGGTCCTCCAGCCGACGTGCGCACACGACCGCTCCGCGTGACTGCGGGTGTTCGTCTGATTTGATGGCCCTCTAGGGGCCCCTCGCTCGGCGGTCGGTGACGCGCCAGAGCGGGCAACGCGACACGCTGCGTTCCAGAAAGCGGTGTGGACGCTGATCGCCAGCCGCGATCTTCAGGCCCCGTTTGCCTGTCCCTCCCGTCCGCTCTCGTGGACTGGCGGCGACTCACCACAGCCAATGAGTCGGTGTGGGCTGAGAGTCGCGTGAGGGCAGGGCACCGTCGCCGAACTCTCGCGCACCGGGTGTGTCCCTGACCCACCCACCCACCGTCTCGGAGTCCGACCCGTGAGTCGATCCGTCCCCTCTCTGTTTCAGCTCTGGCCCCTTTGCGTGGCGACTCTTCTGGGGTCTCCCGCCTGCTCCTCTCCTCCCGAGGGTTACGACCGAGGCATGGACGCCTGGGAGCGCGTGGCCGAGGAGCCGCCCGAGGGGCTGCCTGCAGCGCTCGACGAGACCTCGAGTTTGACCGATCAGCTGCTCTGGGCCGAGTTTCACAACCCGGCGGTGCAGGCCGCGAGCCAACGTTGGCTGGCCGCGCTCGAGCAGGTGCCGCAGACCTCAGACCTGCCGGACCCGCGGGTGACCTTTGGCTGGTTTGTGGACGAAGTGGAGACCCGCACCGGTCCCATGGACTGGCGTCTCGGGATCAGCCAGTCGTTCCCTTGGTTCGGCACCCTTGATCTTGCGGGGCAGGTGGCCGTGCAGCAGGCGGAGGCGGCCCGAGAGCTGCTGGTCGCGGCAAAGTTGGAGGTGGCTCGTGAGGTCCGGGACGCCTGGTACGAGCTGGCCTATGTGGGCGCCGCCATCGACGTGACGGCCGGGCACCTCGACCTGCTGGTGAGCTGGGAGAGCGTCGCTCGCACCCGTTACGCGACCGCCCTGGGCACGGACGCAGACGTGATCCGCGCCCAGGTCGAGCTGGGCAAGCTCGACGATCGACTGCGTTCGCTCAAGGACCTGCTGCGACCTCTCGCCGCCAGGCTCAACGCGGCGTTGAATCGTCCGGCTGGCGCCCCTCTGCCCACGGCCACGCTCGCTCACGGCGGCGCCAACGCTGCCCAGCTGGCCGAGTTGAACCTGTTCGAGAGCTTGGATGAAACCAGCCCCTCACTGCGGGCCATGCGCTGGGCGGTGGACGCGGCGGCCGACCGCATTCAGCTGGCTGACAAGCAGTTCTATCCCAATTTCGCGCTAGGGCTCGACTACACGAGCATCGGTTCAGCGCGCGGGGCGGGCGTGAAGGACTCGGGCAAGGACGCCTTCGCCATCACCTCGGGGATCAGCATCCCCCTGCGACGCACGCGGCTCCACGCGGCCAGGTCCCAGGCGGTGGCGGAGCAGGCGGCGGCGAGCGCCGAGCTGGCCTCCGCACGCAATCGCATCGTCGCCGAGCTGGAGCTCGCCCTGTACCGGGTGCGGGACGCCGAGCGGCGCATCGCCCTCTTTCAGGACACCCTGGTGCCGAAGGGACAGCAGTCCGTGTCGAGCACGAAGGTGGCCTACCAGGCGGGGGACATCGGCTTTCTTGACCTCATCGATGCGGAGCGCGTGCTGCTGGAGTTCCAGCTCGCCGCCGCCCGCGCACAGGCTGACCATGCTCAGGCTCTCGCCTTCGTCGAGCGCCTCACTGGCAATCACTTGCCGTTGGAGAACTGATCATGTCCGAAGCGAAGACAACGCAAGACTCTGGCGACGCGCAAGACCCCACGCCTGAGACCCCGCCGGCCGCCCAGAAGCCAGCCAAGAACGCCGAGACAAACGCCGAGACAAACGCCGAGACGAAGGGCGAGACGAAGGGCGAGACGAAGGGTGAAAGGAAGGGCGAAGCGAAGGCCGCCCAGAAGCCAGCGAGTGCGTCGTCCTCGGGTGTGGGGCTGCGCCTGCTCCTGGCCATCGCCCTGGGGCTCTTCATCGGGCGCACGGCGTGCGTCCCTGACGCTCCCGCTGACACAGCGGGCGGTCAGGACACCATGACCCCCGCCGCGGCCTCCGTGTGGACCTGCTCCATGCACCCCCAGATCCGCCAGGACGGCCCTGGCAGCTGCCCGATCTGTGGCATGGATCTGATCCCCGTGGCCCAGGAGGACGAGGGTGATATCGACCCGAACGCCTTGCGCATGAGCGAGAACGCCATGGCCCTGGCCAACATCCTCACCGTGCCCGTGGCCCGCCGGGAGGTGAGCCACGAGGTGCGCATGGTGGGCAAGGTGGCCTTCGACGAGACGCGGCTGAGCTACATCACAGCCTGGGTCGAATCGCGGCTGGACCGCATGTTCGTCGACTACACCGGCGTGTCCGTGCGCAAGGGCGATCACATGGCCGAGGTCTACAGCCCCGACCTGATCGCCACCCAGCAGGAGCTGCTCGCCGCGGTCGCCGCAGAGAGTCAGCTGAACGGCAACGGCAGCGGCGAGGGGGTGCTGGCGGTGGTCGAGCGTCAGGCAGGATCGGTGCGCGCGGCACGGGATCGTCTGCGCCTCTGGGGCCTGCAGCCCGAGCAGATCGAGGCCATCGTCGAAGGCGGTGTGGTGCAGGAGCACGTCACCATCAACTCTCCGGTGAGCGGCGTGGTGATCCACAAGAACGCGTTGCAAGGCGATCAGGTGGGGACGGGCACGCGGATCTACACCATCGCCGATCTGTCCAAGCTGTGGATTCAGCTCAACGCGTACGAATCTGATCTGGCCTGGCTGCACTACGGGCAGCGGGTGACTTTCACCACCGAGGCCTGGCCGGGCGAGGTCATGGAGGCACGCATCAGCTTCATCGACCCTGTGCTGGACGACCAGACGCGGACCATCATGGTGCGCCTCAACGTGGACAACAGTGACGGTCGGCTCAAGCCCGACATGTTCGTGCACGCGGTGATCGAGGCGCCCATGACGGCGAGCGGTCAGCTGTTGGACGCAGAGTTGGCGGGCTTGTACATGTGCCCCATGCACCCCGAGGTTGTCTCCGGCGAAGAGGGGGCCTGCGAGGTCTGCGGCATGGACCTGGTCAAGGCCGAAGAGCTCGGCTTCCGAGTGGCGGAGGCCGCCGAGCTGCCCCTGGTGATCCCGGCCACGGCCCCGCTGATCACGGGCACCCGGGCGGTGGTCTACGTGCGCGTGACGGGGGTCGAGAAGCCGACGTTCGTAGGTCGGCAGATCAGGCTCGGAGCCAAGGCGGGCGACTGGTACGTCGTGGCCGAGGGGCTGAGTGAGGGCGAAGAGGTGGTGGTCTCCGGTGCGTTCAAGATCGACAGCGAGCTGCAGATCAGGGCCAAGCCGAGCATGATGAACCCCGACGGCGGAGGGCCAGCTCCTGGGCACACTCACGGTGGGATGACGCCGCCGGGCGGTGACGCTGGGAACGGCGCCTCGGCGCACAGCGGTCACGAAGAGGCCATGGCCGGGGAGCCGCTCACCGCGCCGGCAGAGTTTGCCAGCGCCCTCGACGGACTGCTGCCGTCGTACCTCGCCCTGCAAGAGGCGCTGGCTGCCGACGACCTGGCCGCTGCTCAGCGCTCGACCGGTGCACTCGTCGAGGCCTTCGGCGCGGTGGGCATGGCAGGGCTAGACGAAGTGGCGCACACGTACTGGATGGGTGCGCGCGCTCCCCTCGCGCGGGCCCTGAACGCCATGGCCGACGGCGACGACCTGGGCGAGATCAGAGCGCCATTCGGAGAGGCCAGCGAGCTGCTGGTGTCCCTGTTCGAGGCCTTTGATCTGGGCGGCGAGGCGTCGCTCGGAGTGTTCTTCTGCCCCATGGCCCTGGGTGACGGGGCCTTCTGGATGGCCACGGGCGACGAGGTGCTCAACCCGTACTACGGCGACCAGATGCTGAACTGTGGCGACCGCCTGCGCGCGGTTGGTGAGGAGCGCTGACATGCTGTCCTCGCTGATTCGCTTCTGCCTGGAGCAGAAGCTTGTTGTGGTGCTGCTGCTCATCTTCATCGTGGGCTGGGGCGTGATGGTGGCGCCGTTCGATTGGGACCTGGGGGACTTCCCCCGGGATCCTGTTCCCGTCGACGCCATCCCCGACATCGGTGAGAACCAGCAGATCATCTTCACCGAGTGGATGGGCCGGTCGCCGCAAGACGTCGAGGACCAGATCACCTACCCGCTCACGGTCTCGCTGCTCGGCGTGCCGGGTGTGAAGACGATCCGCTCCTACTCGTTCTTCGGCTTCTCCAGCATCTACGTCATCTTCAAGGAGGACATCGACTTCTACTGGTCGCGCTCGCGAGTCCTCGAGAAGCTCAACAGCCTGCCAGCCAACACGCTGCCCGACGCCGTGCAGCCAGCGCTGGGGCCTGACGCGACTCCGTTGGGTCAGATCTTCTGGTACACCCTCGAAGGGCGGGACCCCGAAGGCAACCCCACGGGCGGCTGGGGCCCTGACGAGCTGCGATCCACGCAAGACTGGTACGTGCGCTACGCCCTGCTGGCAGCCGACGGCGTGGCCGAGGTGGCTTCGGTGGGTGGACAGGTGCGGGAGTACCAGGTCGACGTCGACCCGGACGCCATGCGCGCCTACAGGGTCTCTCTCGAAGAGGTCTCTGCTGCGGTCAAGGGCAGCAACCTCGAGGTCGGGGCGCGGGTGCTCGAGATCAACAGCGTCGAGTACTTCGTGCGCGGCCTGGGCTGGATCACCGACGTCGAGGACATCGAAGAGTCTGTGATCAAGTCCGTGGACGGCGTGCCGGTGCGCGTCGTTGACGTGGCCACCGTGTCCCTGGGCCCGGCGCTCAGGCGGGGCGCCTTGGACAAGGGCGGCGCCGAGGCGGTGGGTGGTGTCGTGGTCGTGCGCTACGGCGACAATCCGCTGGCAGTGATCAAGAACGTGAAGGCCAAGATCGAGGAGATCTCGGCGGGCCTGCCGAAGAAGACGCTCCCCGACGGCACGGTCTCCCAGGTGACGGTGGTGCCCTTCTACGACCGCACGGGCCTCATCAACGAGACCCTGGGCACGCTCGACACGTCGATCACCGAGGAGATCATGGTCACCGTCATCGTGGTGGTGTTCATGGTCATGCACCTGGGTTCGTCGCTGCTCATCGCGGCCCTGCTGCCCATCGCGGTGCTGTTCACGTTCATCTGCATGAAGCTGTTCGGCGTGGACGCGAACATCGTGGCCCTCTCGGGCATCGCCATCGCCATCGGCACCATGGTCGACATGGGCATCGTGCTCTGCGAGAACATCCTCAACCGACTGAGGGAAGCGGGCCCGGACGAGTCGCCGCTTGAGGTCATCTACGAGGCGAGCACAGAGGTGGGCTCGGCGGTGCTGACCGCAGTGGCCACCACGGTGGTGGGTTTCCTGCCGGTGTTCACCATGACCGGCGCCGAAGGCAAGCTGTTCGGGCCGCTGGCCTACACCAAGACCTTCGCGCTCATCGGCGCCGTGATCGTGGCGCTGGTGCTGATCCCACCCTTTGCGCTGATGCTGTTTCCCGCGAAGGGAGGGCGACTGGGCCGCTGGGTGCAGTCGAAGGTCGGCAACAGGCCTCGGCTCAAGAAGAGCTGGACCTGGCTGGTGACCCTGGTGGTGATCTTCTTGGTGGCGCGTGTGTTGGCCAATCACTGGGAGCCCCTGGGTGTGGAGAAGGGCGAGTGGCGCAACCTGGCCTTCGTGCTGGGTGTGACCATGGGCCTGCTGCTCGCGTTCACGCTGTTCGAACGGAGCTACGAGACCGTGCTGCGCTGGTGCCTGCGCCACAAGCTGCTGTTCTTGTCGCTGCCCACAGGGTTGGCGGTGTTCGGAGCCATGATCTGGATGGGCTTCGGGCCGGTCGCTGACGTCATCCCCTCGACCCTGTCGAAGCTCGGCCTCGATGGCGAGCGGGTGACCGAGACAGCGCTTTGGAAGGACGCTGAGCAGGCCCTGCCCGGGTTGGGCAAGGAGTTCATGCCGCCCCTCGATGAGGGCAGCTATCTGTTCATGCCCACGACCATGCCCCATGCGTCGATCGGTGAGGCCCTGGACACGCTCTCCACTCTCGACATGGCCATCGAGACCGTGCCCGAGGTCGCCCTGGCCGTGGGCAAGATCGGTCGCGTCGAGAGTTCTCTCGACCCGGCGCCGATCTCCATGGTCGAGACGGTGATCAACTACGTCCCCGAGTTCGTGGTGGACGGGAGCGGTCATCGGCAGCGCTTCCGCTACGACGAAGATCGCGACGAGCATGTGCGCGACGGGGCCGGAGCGCTCATCCCCGACGAAGCAGGGCGGCCGTTCCGCAACTGGCGCGAGCACATCCACAAGGCGGATGACATCTGGGACGAGATCGTCAAGGCCACCAAGCTCAT
>Ga0209992_10000819_pt1 | contig 38145 bp, 39 predicted proteins | sample 2SBtaG_2_FD_182564 | JGI IMG/M metagenome (GOLD analysis project Ga0209992, IMG submission 182564) | Deep subsurface microbial communities from Kolumbo volcano to uncover new lineages of life (NeLLi) - 2SBTROV12_ACTIVE470 metaG (SPAdes)... | ecosystem: Environmental > Aquatic > Marine >...
TGTCTACGCACCAGCATTAGACATTTGCTACTGGGCAAAACAAGGTGAAGGTGCATTTAAAGATGGACAAAGACTCCCTTTAAAAACAGAAAGCCAACGGGAAATTTATAAGATTATTGCTAGTAGATCGCATATGTCTGATGAGACTCAAGCGTTTATCGACGATATAGATACAGACAAAGAAAAAGAGCTAATCTCAATTGGCAGCTCCTTAAAGATTTGTCTAGTTGCAGAAGGTGAAGCCAATATTTATCCAAGGTTAGGCCCGACGATGGAGTGGGATACTGGGGCTGCGCATACTATTGTTAATGAGTCGAATAAGAGGCTTGAAGTATATAAAAATAATAAATTCACGCCACATTTGTATAATAAGAGTGATCTATTAAATCAGTGGTTTGTGGTAAATTAAAGGATGATTGTGAAAAACAAAAAAATAGCCCTAATCGGCCTTGGCTACGTAGGTCTTCCCCTTGCAGTAGAGTTCGGTAAAAAACGAACAGTTGTAGGCTTTGATATTAATCAACCTAGAATTGATGATCTCAAAAATGGCATTGACTCAACCTTAGAAACCACCTCAGAAGAATTAAAAGATGCGGTTCATTTAAGCTACACAACTAATCTTTATGATGTAAAAGATTGTGAGATTTTTATCATCACCGTTCCAACACCAATTGATAAATACAAAAGACCTGATTTAACGCCTTTAGAAAAATCTAGTAAGGCGATAGGATCCATTCTTAAAAAAGGCGATATTGTTATTTATGAATCAACCGTTTATCCTGGTGCTACTAAAGAAGTTTGTGTGCCAATTCTTGAGCAGCAATCAGGTCTAAAATTTAATAAAGACTTTTACTGTGGCTATTCACCTGAGCGCATCAATCCTGGAGATAAAGAGCACCGTGTAACCACTATTAAAAAAGTTACAGCAGGATCGACTCCTGATATTGCCACTGAAGTTGACGAGCTATACCAAGAGATTATTATTGCTGGCACACATAAGGCGAGTAGTATTAAAGTAGCCGAAGCTGCCAAAGTCATTGAAAACACCCAAAGAGATGTCAACATTGCTCTTATTAATGAGCTTGCGCTTATCTTTAACAAATTAGATATAGATACAGAATCCGTATTAGAGGCTGCAGGCACTAAATGGAACTTCCTGCCATTTAGACCGGGCTTAGTAGGAGGGCACTGTATTGGTGTTGATCCATACTACCTAACCCATAAAGCTATAGAGGTAGGCTACAATCCAGAGATGATTCTTGCAGGTCGTAGATTAAACGACAATATGGGGTCATACGTTGCAGACAAAGTAGCAAAACTTATGACTAAAAAACGCATCCATGTAGTGGATGCAAACATACTAATCATGGGTCTAACGTTCAAAGAGAACTGCCCTGATCTTCGTAACACTCGTGTGGTGGATCTGGTTGAAGAGTTTGAAGGATTTAATTGCAATGTAGATGTATTTGATCCATGGGTTGATAAAGATGAGGCGTTGCATGAATATGATATTAAGCCAATCGATCAACCGACAGAAGGTAAATATGATGCAATATTATTGGCCGTTGCACATGATGAATTTAAAGCGTTATCATTAGAGCAGATAAAAGCCTTTGGCAAGGATAATCATGTACTTTATGATATTAAGTACTTGCTAGATGCCAACGAAGTGGATGGAAGACTATAAATGACTAAATATGAACAGCTACAAGAGCATTTAGAAGATAATCAAAGTACCTGGTTAATAACAGGCGTTGCTGGTTTTATTGGCTCTAATTTATTAGAGAAGTTACTAATCCTTAATCAAAAAGTGGTGGGTCTGGATAACTTTGATACCGGTCATCAACATAATATTGATCAAGCAATCCAGGATGCTAACAACACTACTGGTAAAGACTTAAGTGGTAATTTTAAGTTTATTAATGGTGACATAAGAGAGATAGAGGACTGCAAACATGCGTGTGATGGTGTTGATTATGTTTTGCACCAAGCAGCATTAGGTTCGGTTCCTAGATCAATCGAAGATCCTATTAATACTAATAGAGCTAACATTGATGGCTTCTTAAACATGCTAGTTGCTAGTAAAGACGCAAATGTAAAAAGATTTGTCTATGCCGCATCAAGCTCTACCTATGGTGATCATCCAGATCTGCCAAAAGTAGAAGACAAGATTGGCAATCCTCTAAGTCCTTATGCAGTGACAAAGGTTGTTAATGAGCTTTATGCAAGTGTTTTTGCAAAAACTTATGGCTTTAAAACCATAGGATTAAGATACTTCAATATCTTTGGTAAAAGACAAGATCCAAATGGCGCATATGCGGCGGTCATACCAAAATGGGTGGCGGCCATATTAAACAAAGACGACGTATACATAAACGGCGATGGAGAAACTAGTAGAGACTTTTGTTATATTGATAATACTGTGCAGATGAATCTTCTAGCAGCAACAACTGATAACGATGAGGCAACAGACCAAGTATATAATGTTGCACTTAACGATAGAACAAGTCTAAACAAACTTTATCAAATGATTGAAGAAAGATTAATTCAAAGAACAGAAGGGTTAGAAAAGAAAGAGCTAATTTATCGAGATTTTAGAGCGGGAGATGTAAGACACTCTCAAGCCAATATAGATAAGGCGCAACAATTATTAAATTATCAACCAAAGTATATGATATCCGAAGGTATGGATGAGGCGATGGATTGGTATGTACAGGATTTAAACTAATGCAAATTGTTCCTGTAATTTTATCTGGTGGTTCAGGAACGCGCCTTTGGCCACTGTCGCGTAAACAGCACCCTAAACAGTACTTATCTTTGACAAGTAATAATACCATGTTGCAAGAAACTCTTTTGCGCCTAAATGGGTTAAACAACCTTGCAGATCCAATTATTATTTGCAATGTTGATCATCGGTTCTTGGTGGCAGAACAATGTCAACAAATTGACATTAAAAATCCAACTATACTGCTCGAACCACTCTCTAGAAACACTGCGCCCGCTATTGCTGCCGTTGCATTGCAATTAATTAAAAGCACGAATAATGCAATATTACTGGTTTTATCAGCTGATCATGTTATTCAAGACATAAACGCTTTTCATCAAGCAATTAATGTTGCAAGTACACAAGCGAAAAATAACAAATTGGTTGCTTTTGGTATTGTGCCAACAGATGCAAATGTGGGCTATGGTTATATTAAACCTTCTAAAAAGCGTGTTGGTGGGGCGCATAAAGTTAAAGAATTTATTGAAAAGCCAGATTTAGAAACTGCGCAGTTGTATTTAGAACAAGGTAACTATCTTTGGAATTCTGGCATGTTCATGTTTAAGGCAGATGAATTAATTAACGAGTTAAGTATTTATTCTCCTAGAATTGTTGAGTTGGTTAGTAATGCAGTTAATGACGCTTCTCAAGATCTTGATTTTATACGTTTAGAAAAGCAATCTTTTGAATTATCTCCGTCCATCCCTATTGATTATGCACTAATGGAAAAATCTAGCAACGTTGTTGTTGTACCATTGGATGCACAATGGAGTGATATTGGATCATGGTCTGCACTATATAATATTACTGAAAAGGATGGTAATGGTAATGTAATTAATGGCGATGTGATTGCTGAAGAAACTATTAACACATATGTTAATGCTAATTATCATTTGGTAGTAACCATTGGTGTACAAAATTTAGTAATTGTAGACACGCCAAATGCCACATTGATTTCAAACAAAGATAAAGTAGGAAAAGTTAAGAAAATTGTAGAGATGCTTCAACAGAAAAATAGAGTGGAGCGGTTCTGTAATCGCAAGGTTTATCGTCCATGGGGTTGGTATGACTCTATTGAGTCAGGTGAAAATTTCAAAGTAAAAAGACTACATGTTAATCCAGGAGCAAAACTTTCACTGCAAAAGCATTACAAACGTGCGGAGCATTGGGTTGTAGTTAGTGGTATAGCTACAGCTGTTAATGGAGAAAAAACCTTCAGTCTAATAGAAGGAGAGTCAACTTATATCCCTGTAGGAACAACTCATGGACTAGAGAATAGAACAAAAGAAGAGTTAGAGATTATTGAAGTGCAAAGTGGCTCTTATTTAGGTGAAGATGATATTGTAAGGTTTAAAGATATGTATGGGAGAGTAAAAAAGTAATATGGCAAGAAATATTGTGTACCACAACGTTATATCAACCCTGGAAATGGTAAACCAACTAAATAAACACAAACCAGTAGTTATTTGGTTTGCGGGGTTATCGAGCTAAAAGAATGGGAAGAAACTCAGAAGTACTTCAGATAAGAGAGCTATTGCTCTATTTAAGTAAAAAAAGAATTAGACAATTTTTTTTAATACTTGTGTTAATGGTCTTAGGGTCAATTTCTGAAGTTGCTAGCATAGGCTTGATAATTCCTTTTTTGGGGGCTTTATCGTCTCCAGAAACACTGTATCAGAATGATTTTTTTGCACCACTAATTAGTTTTTTACAAGTGGATTCTCCAAAGAGCTTATTACTACCACTTACTATAGTTTTTGTTATTTCCGTGATCTTTTCAGGAATTGTTAGACTATTGTTGGTTTATGTAACGATACGTTTTTCACATGCTGTTGGCTCTGATCTTGGAGTTGACGTGTATCGCCGAACTCTTTATCAGAGATACTCAGAACATACTAAGAGAAATAGCAGTGAAATTATAAATGGAATAATAGTTAAAGTTAATACGATCACAGGCGGAGTGATTAAGCCAACACTTACTTTAGTTAGTTCAGTTATTTTAATGTTGGGGATAGTTTCTATATTGATAATTATTGATACTTATGTTGCAATAGCGGCATTTACTACATTCGGATTAATTTATCTTGGCGTAGTTAAATTTACACATAAAAAGCTTAGTCAAAACAGTCAAAATATTGCACACCACTCAAATAAAATGGTCAGATCACTTCAAGAAGGTCTTGGAGGTATTCGAGATGTTCTGATTGACGGAACTCAAAATTTCTTCTGTTCAATTTATAAACACTCAGATTTATCTTTGAGAAAAGCTTCTGGAGACAACGCATTTATAGCTGGAAGCCCTCGTTTTGTTATGGAGGCTTTAGGTGTAGCATTGATAGCTATTCTCGCATACTCATTAAGATCGTCAAACGATGGTTTTGAGCATGTTTTTCCTATTTTAGGGGCGCTAGCTTTGGGTGCTCAACGTCTGCTTCCTGTAATGCAGCAGTTGTATGATTCATACTCCACATTAAAAGGATCTCGGTCATCTTTGTCTGACGTTTTAAAGCTACTTAATCAGGAATTACCAAATTATCTTAATTTTCCAATGTCTAAAGATCTTGACTTTAATAATAAGGTTGTTTTAAAAAATATTAATTTTAACTATTCTAATGATTCTGTTTGGGCGCTTAGAAATATAGATTTAGTATTTCAGAAAGGTAGTAAAATAGGTTTTATTGGCGAAACTGGAAGTGGAAAAAGCACTTTGCTAGATGTGGTTATGGGTTTAATCAGTCCATCTAGCGGAGATTTGATTGTTGACGATGTGATTATTACTGATGAAAATAGGCACACATGGTGGAAAAGTATAGCACATGTTCCACAAAGCATTTATCTTTCAGATAATAGTATTAAAGACAATATTGCTTTTGGAATAAGCGAAGAGAATATTAATTTTGAACGGGTAAAAAATGCTGCAAAGTTAGCCCAAATTGACAACATCATTAGCGAGTGGCCGCAAGGGTATCTGACTAAAATTGGTGAAAGAGGGGTTCGCTTGTCAGGCGGCCAAAGGCAGAGAATTGGAATTGCGAGAGCATTGTATAAAGGTGCTAAAGTTCTTGTTCTTGATGAGGCTACTAGCTCCTTGGATAATAAAACTGAAAAATCCGTTATGGAGTCAATAGAAAGTCTTGGTAATGATTTGACAATATTTATGATTGCTCATAGACTAACAACGCTAAAAGGGTGTGACGTTATTTATATGCTTGAAAAGGGAAGGGTGATTAAATCTCTAACTTACAAAGAAATCTTGAAAGATAGTAATATTTTTAATGAAACTAAGAATGAAAAATAGTAATATTTAAACATATTAAAATAAAGGATGTAAGGTTAGAATTATGAAAAAAGCTTTTATGACTGGGGTTACTGGTCAGGATGGGTCGTATTTGGCAGAGTTATTGTTGCAAAAAGGTTACGAGGTTCACGCTATTATTAGAAGATCATCTATTTTCAATACATATAGAGTGGACCATATAATGAACAATCCTAATTTCTATACTTATTATGGAGATCTGACTGATTCAAGCAATTTGCATAGGCTGATATCTAAAATAAAGCCTGATGAAGTTTATAATTTGGGCGCACAATCACATGTTGCGGTTTCGTTCGAGGTTCCAGAATATACTGCAGAAGTTGTTGGAACGGGTGCTATTCGGTTGTTGGATGCTATTCGAGATTCTAACGTTAATTGTAAGTATTACCAGGCATCAACATCAGAGTTGTTTGGCGGCATTCCTGGTACCGAGCCTCAGAGCGAATCTACACCTTTTTATCCAAAGTCCCCTTATGGAGCTGCGAAACTCTATGCATATTGGGTGACGGTGAACTATCGTGAGGCGTATGGATTGTTTGCTTGCAATGGAATTTTATTTAATCACGAATCTCCTAGACGTGGAGAGACGTTTGTTACTAAAAAGATCACTCAAGCTGTTGCACGAATCCACCAAGGGAGGCAAAAGGTATTGAAATTAGGAAATATGGATGCTAAACGTGACTGGGGGCATGCCAAAGATTTTGTGTATGCACAGTGGTTGATCCTGCAACAAGATAAGCCGCAAGATTATGTAATTGCAACTGGCGAGACGCATACAGTCCGTGAGTTTGTGGAAGTTGCCTTTAAAGAAATAGGTATAGATATTAAGTGGAAAGGCAAGGGTGTTGACGAAAAGGGTGTTAATAGTAAAACTAAAGAAGTTTTGGTAGAAGTAGATGTGAAATATTTTCGACCGACAGAAGTTGAGTTACTACTAGGTGATTCGACCAAAGCTGAAAAAGAACTGGGCTGGAAAAGAAAAGTTTCTTTCCAGGAATTGATTTCAGATATGGTGAAATACGATTTGGAAAATGATCATTTTGGCGGGCAAGAATGAGTATAGAGTTTGACATGCAAGAGTCTACTGAGGTAGATGGAGTTTATATTCTAACACCGTCAATTTCTGAAGATGCAAGAGGCAACATTTGGACCTCATTCTTAAAAAATGAAGTGGAAAAACTGTTGCCAAATGATTTATATTTCAAGCATGATAAATTTTCCGAGTCTAGACATAATGTTTTACGAGGTATTCATGGGGATAGTAAATCATGGAAGCTGGTTACTTGTGTTTTTGGAGAAGTGCATCAAGTGGTGGCAGACTTTCGAGAAGGGTCACCTACATTTATGAAATGGGAAAAATTTGTTATTAATAAAAATAATCAGTGCCTAATATTAATTCCTCCTGGCGTAGGTAATGCATATTATGTGTCTAGCACACAAGCTGTTTATCACTATAAATTAGCCTATAAAGGGGGCTACAATGACATTAATAAGCAGTTTACCCGGTCATGGGATGATAAAGACTTGAATATTGATTGGCCTACTAAAAAACCAATTCTTTCCACAAGAGACTGTCTTTAGTAAAATTTACTGACAATCAATTTATAAACCTTTACCCAGGCATTAGAATGCATAATTTATGAGCACTGAAAGAATCAAAAACATAAAAAAGAATATATTAAAGGTTTCGCATTCTGCAAATGATGGGCATTTAGGAAGTTCTTTTTCGATAATAGATATATTATTTGTTTTATATGATCGAGTCATGAATTTAACTCTTGAGAATATAAATGATGAGGATAGAGATTACATGGTATTAAGTAAAGGTCATGCCTCACTTGCACATGCCGCCATTTTAGAAGAAAAAGGCTTTATAAGTAAGAAGCAATTAATGAGTTTTTGTTCACATGATAGTATTTTGGGAGGACATCTAAATAAGAATAAGGTTCCAGGCGTGGAGGCATCAACAGGCTCTCTTGGGCATGGAATCCCCATATCTGTGGGAATAGCTCTAGCATCTAAAATTAAACGCCTGTCGAATAGAGTTTTTGTAGTAGTTGGTGATGGCGAGAGTAATGAAGGGACATTTTGGGAATCTATGTTACTAGGTGCACAGCACAACCTAGATAATTTATATTGTATTGTTGATTATAACAGGTCAAACGACCGAGCAATAAAGCTAGATTCGTTAGAAGACAAATTGAAAGCCTTTGGCTGGGATGTGTTGGTTATTAATGGTCATTCTTATGATGAGATATATGATTCGCTTAATTATTATTCACCTGGTAAGCCAGTGGCCATTATTGCACGCACTATTAAAGGAAACGGCATTAAAGAAATGGAAGGTAATCACGCATGGCATCATAGATCTCCTTCAAAAAAAGAGCTTGATAAAATGATTAAGGAATTGTCATGAGGAAACAGTTTGTAAAAACAATAAGTAAAGTAATGCAGGATAATAGCAATGCGGTTCTCTTATTGGGGGATATTGGTGTCTATGGATTTAGAAAAGTTTTATCCTCTTACCCAGACAGGGCTTATAATATAGGGATTTTAGAGCAAAGCACAATTAGCTTATCTTCAGGATTGTCTTTATGTGGGCTAATTCCAATTGTGCATACAATTGCCCCTTTTTTAGTAGAAAGAGCACTAGAGCAAATAAAAGTTGATCTGTGTTATCAGGAGCTTGGTGCAAACCTTGTGTCTGTTGGAGGGTCATATGATTATGCTGCATTAGGTCCTACGCATCATTGTCCTGCTGATATTCCAACTTTAAATGAAATTCCGAATATTGAAATAGTAGTACCAGGCCATCCTAATGAGTTTGATCAATTGTTTATTCAAAGTTATGATAATAGGGTCACCACTTACTACAGGTTGAGCGAGTCAAGTAATAATGACGCGCATAAAGTTGAGTTTGGAAAAAACATAATTTTAAAAGAAGGCGGTGATATTGTTATTATTGCTGTTGGAATAGTATTGCAAGCAGTACTAGACGCTACGACCGATCTAGATGTGACTGTAGTTTATTGTACAACAGTTAAGCCTTTTGACCTTCCATCTATTAAACAATTTCTGAAGAATAAAATAATTGTAGTGGAGCCGTATTATAGCAGCCCCATAATAACCAACATTTTGAGAGAAAGTAAAGAGCCGTTAGGTAAGATTACAAGTATAGGCGTGCCTAATGATTTTATTAATAAATATGGAAAAAAAGAAGAGATCGACACAATAGTTGGTCTTGATTCAGAATCAATAAGGAGTAAGGTTATGGAGAGAATTTTTGATGAAGAATGACGTTCTACTAAAGCTTCTCGATAGTGATGCTAAATATGTAAACAACCGAATAAAGTTAAATATCTTGGATGGCGTTGATATAATTATTACTGGTGCAACAGGACTAGTGGGCTTCAATATTATTTGTGCACTAAATTACTATAATAATAATTATGCAAAAAAACGTATCAATATTAATGCTTTATCGTATAGTAAACCGAGTGGAATAATTAAAAAGGTTTTTGAAAAAAATGGCGTAAATTCTATTATTGGAGACTTGAGTGACTGTAGCTTTGTAGAAGGCCTTCCGATGTTTGATTGCATCATTCATAGTGCTGGTTATGGACAACCAGGAAAGTTTCTCGACGATAAGTTAAAAACCATTTCTATCAATACTTCAGCAACAATCTCTTTGTCTAGAAAGTTAAAAAAAGAAGGGAGATTTTTATTTTTAAGTAGTTCAGAAATATATAGTGGCTGCTCTAATAAAGAAAATGTAGAGTCTGATATTGGAACAACATGCCCCGAACATGCAAGGTCCTGTTACATTGAAGGGAAAAGGTCTGGCGAGGCTATTGTTAATGTTTTAAGGGAGGAAGGTGTTAGTGCTGCCTCAGCACGCCTTGCTTTAGCGTATGGACCTGGGGTTAGGCCAAATGATGAGAGGGTTTTGAATCAATTTGTACAGAAAGGTATTAAAGGATCAATTGATTTGCTCGATAGCGGACTCTCAATGAGAACATATGGCTATATTGCAGATGTTGTAATTATGCTTTTAAATATTTTGACAAAAAATAGCAAGTCGACATATAACGTGGGCGGAAGGTCTGTTATAAGTATTAGAGATTTAGCGATAAAAGTAGGTCAACAGATGGATGTGGATGTAAAAGTTCCAGTTGAATCTGAATCATCCCTTAAAGGAGCCCCGCAATTTGTTGGGTTAAATTTATCAAGAATCGAAAATGAATTTGGAATAGAAGAATATATTGAAATTGATCAAGGGCTAAAAAATACTATTAAATGGATTAAAAATTATGAGTAACTCAAGGGAAAATTTAATAAATGTAGAGGGAAAAGATTTTGCTAATTTGGGAAAAATTTCCCCATTTGTGAACAATAAAATTCAGGAAATAAATTTAAAGTATTTATTACCAAGTAAGCAACAGAGAGATGATATCCTGCTTAAGCTTGTAAAATATTTACTCTCTGATGATGTTGTAATTGCTGGATCGCATAGAAAAAAACAGTGGGAAGATGGCTGGCTAGAGAATTTAAATGATTATTTAAATTCCAGAGATTTAAATTCTATAGTTCCAAAGTATTTCGATAAGTATAAAATTCAAAGACTAAATGGTAAATTCATAGTGCCTCAAAGTGATAATTTTGAGGTTGGCTTGGTAAGTATCTTCCAATATATCATTTTTGAAAAATACTTGAAAGAATCGAAAAATGTTTATGAGTTTGGGGCTGGAACTGGGCACAATCTATTAAGGGTAAGGGAGGTGAATAAGAGTGCAAATCTTTATTCTATGGAATGGGCAAAGTCAGGCGTAGAAATAATAAAAAATGTTGCCAAAGATTTAAATGACAATAATTTATATGGGACTGTTTTTGATAATTTTAATCCTGATTTTGGTATAAAGTTGCAGCCAAATTCATCTATTTATACATTTGCTGCTTTAGAGCAATTAGGATCTGGTACAGACAGCCTGATTGATTATTGGATGGTTAATAAAGCCTCAATAATTGTTAATATTGAGCCAATGTCAGAACCTTTAGATGGTAATGAACTATTACAGTATCTATCCATAAAGTATTTCGAAAAAAGAGGATACTTGAAAGATTATATTAATAAATTAAAAAGTCTAGAGAGAGAGGGGAAGGTGGTGATACATGACATTGTAAGAACGGGAATTGGTAGTTTGTTTATTGAAGGGTATTCTATAATTTCTTGGTCTCCAGTGTTAGAGGGTTAGTTTTAATGGTGGCTATAATTGTACCTACTATGAATAGGTCAAGCTTTATAAGGAGGTTGTTGTGTTATTATTCCCAATACGCAGCTGAAAACACGGTTTATATCGCCGACTCTAGTGACGACGAGTTTCATTTAGGAGAAATTAAAAAGGCGATTGAAAGTGTATCGCATAGAATCAATGTTGTGTACGAACACTACCCGAAGGTCAATATCGAGGAGGCTAAAAGGTTGATATTAAGTCGAGTTACACAGAAATATGCATCTTATTGTGGTGATGATGATTTTCTTATTCCTAGTACATTGAAAAAGTGCGCTATGTTTTTGAAATTGAATCCAAATTATAGTAATTGCCATGGAACTGGAGTGTGTTTAAAAATGAAAAATGATTTACTGTATGGTGATATACAAATAGTGTCAGACTACAAGCTACTGGGCAATGAGTTTGACGATCCATATATGAGAGTATATTCCTATTTAAGTGACTATTGGCCTATATGGTCTGTCAGGAGGGTTGATGAATTTAGGGGTACTTTAGGGTTATTAAGGCATATCCCTGTAGAAAGTTTTAGAGAGATAACAATGGGGTGCGTCCCTATTGTTCAAGGGAAGACCAAATTATTAAAAGATCTTTATGTGATAAGGCAAGTGCATCAAAATAGATTTCAAAATCCTAGTCCTGTAGAAGCCTTTTTGTCGGAGGGTTGGCATACATCATACAAGGAAATGTATGATGTCATTTCTACCGAGATTAAAAAAATAGCAAAAACCGATGAAACTAAGCTAGATAAGTCTATAAGACAAGGGTTTGTTAATTATTATTCAACTATACTTAAGTCAAGGATGTGCAAGAGAGAGTTTAAAATTTTGAGAAGAATAAAAGACTTTATAAGACAATACTTTCCGTATGTTGAGCATCTATACTTTAAATACATTATTCCAGGCGTAACATTGCCGAAGCTTAAAAATAAGAGATATAGACACTATAATGATTTTTACAAAGTAAGTAAGTTCTTAAAGGAAGATAAATGCTAAATTGTGCTATTTTTAAAGCATTATGATTAGACCTGTTATTTCTTTATATGCGTCGGCTGCTAGACCAGAAAATTGGCCGAGATTGTATGATAGCATCAAACATAATAGCTGTGAATTTGAAATTGTTTTTGTGGGGCCAAATGCTCCAGCAATACAATTACCAAAACAGTTTAACTATATTAAATCATATACAAAACCAGTCCAATGTGCTGAGATTGCGGCAATAAATGCAAAAGGAAAATATCTTTTACATTGTGTAGATGACTTGGTTTTTAAGGATAAGAAGGCTCTCGATAAAATTTTAGAATATTATGAGAGAAACATAAACGATGTGTCTGAGCTAATTCTCTCTCCGAGGCTTATGAGAGATGGTGAGCCATATCTTGAATCAAACTATAAGCTTTATCCAGAATTAGAAAGATGCCCGTATGTACCTATTTCCATTTTTATTAAGAAATCGTTGTATTACGATTTAGGAGGGTACGATATAAAATTTATTGCATCCATGGCTGATACTGACTTAGCGTATAGAGGTGTGACTGAAGCCGGAGCGACAATAGAGTTTGTTGAAGTCTTTGTTGAAGAGAGCAAGACTGATTCTGACGGGAGTACTCTTTTTGAAGATTATAGACACAACGATTTAACTCTATTAAAAAATCTTTGGTTTAAAGATAAAAGATTCCTTTGCAAGAGATCTAGAAATTTTTTTGGTTTTTCTAAGTCCAATATTCTTACTATTACACAGGGAAGGAAGGGTAGATGGTGGTATATTGGTGCGTATTTAGATAAGTTAGGTGTTTTACAGATGCATCGTTTGTTAAGGCGTGTTGTAAGGAAATTTTATAAGGTGCTTTCTTAGAATGAGTTAGAAAATATAGTTTATTAGTGTGTTGACTTTTATAATTTTTTTTCAATATTATTTTTTTATGAATAAAGTTAGTTTTGATATGGTGGTTTTGGTCACTGGTGCAGATGGTTTTATAGGCTCTCATCTGGTTGAGATGTTAGTCAGAAAGGGTTACAAGGTGAGAGCTTTGGCTCAGTATAATTCTTTTAATAATTGGGGTTGGCTTGAAAATGTCTCTTGTAAAGATAAAATTAAAGTTTTTACAGGAGATATTCGAGACCCATATTACTGTAAGTACATCACTAAGGGTGTTGATATTATTTTTCACCTGGCAGCATTAATTGCAATCCCATACTCGTACGTTGCTCCAGATAGTTATGTTGATACCAATATTAAAGGCACACTGAACATTTGCCAAGCCGCCAAAGAACATGGAGGTGTTAGAGTGGTTCACACTTCAACAAGTGAAGTATATGGTACAGCACAATATGTGCCTATTGATGAAAACCACCCTACACAGCCACAGTCCCCTTATAGTGCAACAAAAATTGCTGCTGATGCTATGGCTATGAGCTTTTATAATGCTTTTGATCTTCCTGTAACTATTGCAAGACCATTTAATACTTATGGCCCTAGGCAATCTGCTCGTGCTGTAATTCCTACAATAATTACACAAATGTCCAATGGTGTAAAAGAAATTAAGTTGGGTGATGTAACACCAACTAGAGATTTTAATTATGTGGATGATACTTGTCGAGGATTCATTGCTCTAGCTGAATGTGATGAGTCTATTGGAGAAACTGTTAATATCGGTTCTAATTTTGAAATCAGTATTGGCGACACGTTAAACCTTATAAAGGAATTAATGAATAGTGATGTAGAGTTTGTGGTTGATGAAAATCGTATACGCCCATCAAAATCTGAAGTTTTTCGTCTTTGGTGTGATAATTCCAAAATAAAAGAACTAACAGGATTTAAGCCACAAGTAAATATCAAAGAAGGCTTGCAAAAAACTATTGATTGGATTACACAGCCAGATAATCTTAAAAAATATAAGTCAGAAATATACAATGTTTGAAGGTGAAATTGAATTCATTAAAAGCATATATGGAAATGCAGCATCAATACCTTTGCATGCGCCTCACTTCTCAGGCAATGAAAAAAAATATTTAAATGAGTGTATAGACTCTACTTTTGTTTCATCGGTGGGTAAATTTGTAGATGAGTTTGAAGAGAAAATTACAAGTTACACTGGTGCAAAATATGCCATTGCAACTAGTAATGGTACCTCAGCACTACACATATCATTACTACTGGCTAATGTAGAGCAGGACAATGAAGTAATTACACAGCCCCTCACCTTTGTTGCTACTTGTAACGCAATTAGTTATTGTGGTGCACAACCTATTTTTATAGATGTTGATAGAGATACCATGGGGCTGTCTCCATCTTCACTGATTGAGTTTCTTGAGAGTAGTACATTAATTAAAAATAAACAGTGTGTAAACAATTTAACAGGAAAGGTGATTAAAGCATGTGTGCCTATGCACACCTTTGGACACCCTTGTAGAATAGATGAAATTAAAGATATTTGTGATAAGTATCATATATTTTTAATTGAAGATGCAGCTGAAAGCGTAGGTAGTCTCTATAAAGATAAGCACACTGGTACCTTTGGTCAAATAGGTGTGATGAGCTTTAATGGCAACAAGATTATTACAGCTGGCGGTGGTGGTTGCATTATTACAGATGATGAAGATCTAGCAAAAAAAGCCAAACATCTGAGCACGACAGCTAAAGTACCACACAAGTGGGAATATTCGCATGATACGGTTGGTTACAATTACCGTATGCCAAATCTAAATGCAGCTTTATTGGTTGCTCAGTTAGAAAATTTAGATAACTTCAAAGATAAAAAACGCAAACTAGCAGATATGTATGGGGAATTTTTTAAAGGTATCGATTGTAAATTTGTCAAAGAGCCAGTAGAGAGTAGCTCAAATTACTGGTTAAATGCAATTGTTCTCAACGACAAGCAGCAGCGAGATATTTTTTTAAACGAGTCTAATGCACAAGGTGTGATGACTCGCCCAATCTGGACATTGATGAACAAATTGCCTATGTTTAAGGATGCACAATGTGGTGATTTAACAAATTCAGAGTGGCTAGAAGATCGTGTTGTCAACATACCTAGTAGCGTAATATCATGAATGATATTATCCTAATCGGCGGAGGCGGGCATTGTAAATCGGTCATTGATGTGATTGAGCAAGAGGGTAAATTTAAAATTGTGGGAATAGTGGATAAGCCAGAACTGCTAGGCTCTAAAATCCTAGGATATTCGGTGATTGGCAATGATGATGATTTAAGCAGTTTAGCAAAGAAATATAAATATGCTTTAATAACAGTTGGGCAGATTAAATCACCAGATTTGAGAATAGAGCTATTTAGTCTAGCCAATAAAGCGGGATTTTTACTTCCCAGTATTATCTCTCCAAGAGCCTACGTTTCAAAACATGCGGTAGTGGGTAAAGGTGCAATTATAATGCACGATGCACTGATCAACGCCAATGCAAAAATTGGTGAAAACTGTATTATTAACTCAAAAGCCCTAATTGAGCACGATGCGGTGATTGAAAATCATTGCCATATTAGTACAGGCTCTATTATCAATGGTGGAACAGTAGTTAAGTGTCATACATTTTTTGGCAGTAATTCAGTCGCAAAAGAAAATATAGTTGTTGAAAAACAATCAGTTATAGGGGGGGGCGTGGCTCTCTTAAAATAGGGTATTTTGCAGATGGAGAGTGGAGTCACAAGGCATTTGAGAAATTAATTAAAGATAAGGATATATCCATTAAGTTTATCTGTGTCAGGTTTGATACGCAAGATTCAACTCTAAAGCAGTATTGCAAAAAATATGAAATTGATTACTTGAAAGATGAAAATATAAATTCCAAGCAGTTTATTGAAAAAATATCCCAGTATAAGTGCGACCTGTTTGTGTCAATGTCTTTTAATCAGATTTTTAAAAAAGAGATTATTAATCTTACAAAATATAAAATCATCAATTGTCATGCAGGGAAGTTACCATTTTACAGAGGGAGGAATATTTTAAATTGGGCGTTAATTAATGGAGAAACTGAGTTTGGAATAACGGTTCATTATGTGGATGAGGGGATAGATACAGGTGATATAATTTTACAAGAGCTACACTCTATTTCATTGACAGATGACTATTCAACTCTATTAAAAAGATCGTATACCGGATGTGCGGATATTCTATACAAAGCAGTCTCTCTGTTTAAGAGTGGCGCTGTGAAAGGACACAAACAGAGTGAGATAGGCCCTCTTGGTTTTTACTGCACACAAAGAAAATTAGGTGATGAAATAATAAACTGGAATGATAGTGCAAAAAATATTTTTAATTTTGTTAGAGCAATTTGCTATCCAGGGCCAAAAGCAAGAGCATTTATAAATGGTGCAGAAATAATGATAAACAGATCTGAAATAGTAGAAGAAGCCACAAGTTATACTTGCACTATTGGAGCTGTTTTAAGCAAAGATGCGACTGGCTTACTAGTGAAAACTAAGGATAGTTTTATTAAAATCACTGAATATAGCCCTGATGCAGCAATTAAAGTAGGAGGTAGGTTTGAGCTCAGATAAAGTGTTTATTATTGCCGAAGCTGGTGTTAACCACAATGGCTCAATTAAATTGGCAAAAAAATTAATTGATGTTGCTGTTGAATCTGGAGCTGATTCGGTTAAGTTTCAAACCTTTAAGGCAGAAAACTTAGTTTCAAAAAATACTGAAAAAGCCAAATATCAAAAGAAGACGACTGATGCATCAGAATCTCAATTTGATATGATCAAAAAGCTTGAGCTTGATATAGAGACTCACAAGGAGTTGATCGCTTATTGTCAAGAAAAAGGCATAATGTTTTTATCGACACCATTCGATCATGACAGCATCAATCTTTTAAATGATCTGGGTTTAGAAATTTTTAAAATCCCTAGCGGTGAAATTGCCAACTTGCCCTATTTACGACACATTGGCTCATTAAAAAAACAAGTTATTTTATCAACAGGCATGTCAACACTGCAAGAAGTCGGAGATGCTTTAGATGTTTTAATTAATGCAGGAACATTAAAGGCAAACACAACAGTTTTGCACGCCAATACTATGTATCCAACGCCAATAGAAGATGTCAATCTCAACGCCATGTTAACCATACAAAAAGAGTTTGACGTTGCCATAGGATATAGTGATCACACATTGGGTATAGAAGTAGACATGGCGGCTGTGGCAATGGGTGCAACGGTTATTGAAAAGCATTTTACCTTGGATAAAACCATGGATGGTCCGGATCATAAGGCATCATTAGAGCCGGAAGAGTTAAAATCCATGGTGAGTGCAATTAGAAATATTGAAAAAGCCATGGGTAGCTTTGTGAAAAAACCATCACCCAGTGAAATGGTTAATATCGATATTGTGCGAAAATCTATTGTTGCTAGTCAAAATATTCAAAAGGGTGGCTTATTGACTGAAAAAAATATCACTACCAAAAGACCAGGGAGCGGAATTAGTCCAATGAAGTGGGATGAGGTATTAGGTTCAAAATCAATTAAAGATTATAGAGTTGACGAGATGATTGATGTCTAGAAAGGTATGTATTGTTACTGGGAGTAGGGCGGAGTATGGTTTATTGTATCCAATATTAAAGGAAATCAAGCGACATGATGATCTTGATATGCAATTGGTTGTGACTACTATGCATTTGTCAGAGGAATTTGGTTTAACTTATCAACAAATAGAAAAAGATGGATTCAAGATAGATAAAAAAATCAATAATTTATCAAAACTTGATTTAAATTCTTCGATGGCTAAATCTTCTGGAATGGCGACTACATTGCTTGCTGATTGTTTTGAAAAATTAAACCCAGATATTGTATTGCTTTTGGGAGATCGATTTGAGACACATGCTGCTGCAACAACTGCACTATTGATGAAGATTCCTATTGCACACATTCATGGAGGTGAGGTTACTCAAGGTGCGGTTGATGAGCAGCTAAGACATGCGATTACCAAGATGAGCTATTTACATTTTTGCTCTACAGACATATATCGACAAAGAATTATACAGATGGGTGAAGAGTCGTCAAAAGTGTTTAATTTCGGCGCACCTGGTATAGACAATATAGTTAATGTAGATTTATTGACAAGGAATGATTTAAATAAACAACTTGATTGGAATCTACCAAAAAAATTTGCTTTATTTACATATCACCCAACCACGCTTGAAGACAGCGATCTAAATCAAGATTTAGATTTGATATTTGATACTTTGGTAAAGATTGATATTGGAGTATTATTTACTTATGCTAATGCTGACTTTGGTGGAAAAATCATCAATAATAGAATTGAAGATTTTTGTAAAATAAACGCAAAAAAATATAAGGTTATAAAAAGTCTTGGTCAATTAAGGTATTTGAGCGCTATGAAGTGTGCTAATTTACTTATTGGAAACACTTCGAGTGGAATTATTGAAGCAGCGAGTTTTTACAAGCCAGTTATTAATATTGGTAATCGCCAGTTGGGCAGGTTAAAAGGTATAAATATTATAGATTGTACGATTCATAAACTACATCAGTCAATAATATTAGCCCTATCAAATGACTTTATAATTAAATGCCAAAGTCAAAAAAATATATATGGTGATGGAGTAGCATCTAAACATATTGTTCAGGAATTAATAAAACAACCACTGTCAGTGGTGAAAAAATTTATAGATATTAAATGAAAAATTGGACTGAAATTTTACTTACACCAGAAGACTCTATACAGAAAACAATTGAAGTTCTTCACACTGGTGGAAACCGAATAGCATTGGTTGTGGACAATGATAGAAAATTGTTAGGAACGGTAACAGATGGCGATATTAGACGCGCTTTGATTAAACATATTGATATGGACTGTGTTGTTAAGAAGATAATGAATACAGACCCTATTACAGCGTTTAGATCTGAAAGTAATAGTGCAATTATGTTAAAGATGAAAGGTAAGGATTTGTTGCATATCCCCATTGTGGATGAGCATAATGTACTTATTGGTCTTGAAACTTTACAGCATTTATTAATTGAAAAAAAATATGATAATCCGGTGTTTTTAATGGCGGGAGGGTTTGGAAAGAGGTTGCATCCGCTAACAGTAGACACACCAAAACCGCTTTTGCCTGTAGGAAATCGACCTATCTTAGAAACAATCCTAAAACAGTTTATTAAGGCGGGCTTTCAAAATTTCTACATATCAGTCCATTACAAAGCAGATATGATACGTGAGTATATTGGTGATGGTTCGGATTGGGGGGTAACCATAAAATATATTCATGAAAAACAGCCATTAGGCACGGCTGGATCGTTAGGAATGTTGCCGGCAGATATAGCAAAATTACCAATAATAATGATGAATGGAGATTTGTTAACTAAAGTTGACTTTCTACGACTACTTGATTTTCATAATAAAGAAAAGTGTATGGCAACAATGTGCATTAGAAAATATGATTTTCAAGTTCCCTACGGCGTGGTAACTATTGAAGGTGCAAATATCCAGTCAATTGTTGAGAAGCCAGTTCAAAAGTTTTTTGTTAATGCAGGAATTTATGTTCTAGATCCATCATTAATAAGTAAGGTGGATGGCGTGTCATATATAGATATGCCTACCTTGCTTGAAGATAGAAAGAATCTTGGAGACTGTATAAGTGCATTTCCAATACATGAATATTGGATAGACATTGGCCGTATAGATGAGTATGAAAATGCACATAAAGAATATTCTAACGAGTTTTTAAATGATTAACCTGATTGCCGAAACCGCTTGGCATCACGAAGGTGATTTTTCTTTTATGAAAAATCTAGTTAGAAAAATATGTACCGAATCCGATGTAAATACAATTAAGATGCATATCACTCTAGATCTAGATGAGTATATGTGTGTCGACCATGATGCTTATGAAACTTTAAAATCTTGGATGTTTGATGAAGCGCAATGGAGTGAGTTAATTGGCATTATTCGGAGTTGTGACAAAGATTTAATGCTGCTATTAAATGATACAAAAGCAGTGCAATTTTCAGCACAATTTAACCCTGAAATCGTTGAAATACACTCTGTATCTTTGAATGTTCCCAGGCTGCAAAAATCTATTCTTGAGCATATATCTAATAATACAAAAATTGTGATAGGGATTGGTGGGTGTACACTTGAGGAAATTGGTGAAGCGGTAGAGATTTTTAATAATAGAGAAACTATTTTAATGTTTGGCTTTCAAAATTATCCAACTAAATATGAAGATGTTAATCTTAAAAAACTTAGGAAGATACAGACAATCTATTCAAATAAGAAGTTTGGTTATGCAGATCATACAGCATGGGATGAAGGCAATAATGAATTAGTCACTTTACTTGTCTCAGCAAATAATATGGAATATGTAGAAAAGCACGTAACTACACAGTATGGACGGCAAAGGTGTGATTATTCGGCGGCAATTTCTATTGATCAACTTAACGGACTTGCAAAGAAAATCAGGGTTTTAGATAATATTTTTGGTGATGGATCTTTACAGCTTAATGAAGCTGAGCAAAGCTATTCTGTATATGGCCCAATGAAGATGGCAGCTATAGCAAAATGTCAATTAAGAAAAGGAGATGCACTGTCTATGAGCAAGATTCATTTTTGTAGGACATCTCAGATTACCAGCATGTCTCAAATAGATCTGTTGGGATCTACAGGGTTGAAATTGACCAAGGATATTAAAGCTGGCCAAATTATTGATTGGGATCAATTGGAGATGAAGTGATATGAAAGTTGGGTATTTGATAACAGGCAGGTTAAAGTCAACCCGTTTACCAAAAAAATTACTACTAGAAATCAAAGGAAAGCCAATTATTAGTCACATGATTGATAGGTTAAAGTTAGCTAATCAAGTGGACGAAATTATTATATGCTCATCCATTAATGATCAAGATAAACCATTAGCTAATATTGCAAAACAAAATGGCATTAAGTGCTATTTTGGAAGCCCAGATGATGTACTGGTTAGGCTACTAGGGGCAGCAGACAAATTCAATCTTGATTATATTTTAAATATTACCGCAGACTGTCCATTTGTTGATCCAGATTACGCAGATAAGATAGTTGAAAAATACATTGAAACTGATGCCGATCTTATCAGGCAATTTGACCTGCCCCATGGCGTCTTTAGTTATGGTATTAAAGTAGATGCATTAAGAACAGTCGTTGGACTTAAAGGCTCTACTGATACAGAGGTGTGGGGCAGGTATTTTGTCGACACAGGGTTGTTTAACGTGCTTGATCTAGATGTTGAAAATGAGAAGCACAAAAGACCTGGATTAAGAATGACACTTGATTATCAAGAGGATTTTAAATTTTTCCAAGCAGTGTTTAACGAACTATATGTTGAAAATAAAGTGTTTTCTCTGACTGAAATACTTGATTTTCTTGATAAAAACCCAGAAATTATTGATATTAATAAGGATTGTGGTAATAAATTTCAAAAAAGATTTATCTCTCAGTCAGAGCCAAAATTAAAAAAGATTGCTAAAGTAAAAACGGCGTTGATAATTGGGGCTGGCTCTATAGGTCAAAGACATATAAAAAACTTAAGAAAAATTGGTATTGATAATATTGTTGCCTTAAGAAGTAAAAAAGGACACTTTAAAAAACTACCTGAAGCGTTAAAGGTTGTAGAGGTTGATAATTGGGAAGATGCAATTGCAAGCAACCCTGATGTTGCAATCATTTCGAATCCATCTAGTTTGCACATTGAAACTGCTAGAAAAATTATTGATCACGTAAAAGGAGTTTTTATAGAGAAGCCATTGTCAGATTCGACAAATGAATGCCAGCAGCTTATTGACATATTGAATGAAAAAAAAGTAGTTTCTTTTATTGGTCACAACATGATGTTCCATCCAATTGTAGAAAATATCATTAAATTTTACAATGAAAACGATATTGGAGAGGTGGTAAACATTCAATGTCAGGTTGGACAATGGTTGCCTGATTGGCATCCGTATGAGAATTATAAGAATGCTTACTATGCAAGAAAAGATTTAGGTGGTGGAGTTGCTTTAACACTAATTCATGAAATACACCTTGCTCTTGAGTTGGCAGGTTTACCGGTATCGGTTGTTGGAGAGGTTAGTAAATATAATAAACTAGATCTTGAAGTGGATGTTTGTTCAGATTTAATGATTAAACATAAGACTGGTGCCGTAAGTCAAATCCATTTAGACTATATCCAGCAGCCATCTCATAGGAGTGGCTTGATCACATTCGAGATGGGGTGGCTGTCATACGATTTTACGAGAATAGAGCTTATTGGACAAAAGAAGGGCGATGATGCACATGTCATATGGTCAGATAAAAATTACGATTATAATAAGGCGTATATTGATCAAATGATAGAGTTTGTATGCTTTGTTGAAGAAGGGCGATTGAAGCATAAGTATGATGCGGAATCATCTGTTGAGAGTTTAAAAGTTGTAGAATCACTTTTGGAGTCTAACAATTCTGGGGAAAAAGTAAGTATAGAGCGCAATGAAAGATTTTCTTTTTAATAATTTTTTAAAACATGTTTGATTTAACAGATAAAGTAGTTTTGGTTGTTGGTGGTAGAGGGTATCTGGGCAGAGAATTTTGTCAAAAGTTAAGGTTGCAAAATGCAACAGTCATTTCAGCAGATTTACCAAACCCCTCAAAAGCAGCTGATAAAGCAGAGTTTGATGGTAATTTTGATGACATTGAGCAAGTAAATATTGATGTGACAAATAAGAAATCAATTTCTTATGTAATTAGTTTAATTTTAGAAAAATTTGGAAGTATAGATACATTAATATATAGTGTTACCGCTAAGCCAGATGATTTTTATATGCCTTTCATAGAGTGCTCTTTGAAAGGGTGGCAGTCAGTAATTCATGCGGAATTAGATGGTCTGTTTTTAGTCTCTCAAGAGGTTGGTAGGCTTATGGAAGAAAAAAAGCAAGGGAATATGATATTTATTTCTTCAATATATGGTGTTGTGGGAAATGATCAGAGGATATACAAGGGTTCTAATTTGGCGGGATTGTACGCGAATCAGAAAGATGGAGAAGAGAAGCAAATCTTTTCACATTCCGTATATCCTGTGGTCAAAGGTGGAATAATATCATTAACAAGATATCTTGCTGCTTATTGGGGTCACCTTAATATTAGGGTTAATTGTATTTCACCAGGCGGTATTTATCATAAGGGTGAAAATGAAGACTTTGTTGCAAAGTATTCGGAAAGGGTTCCTCTAGGTAGAAAGGCAAATATAGATGAAATTTCTGGTTCGGTAGTTTATTTATCGTCAAATGAAGCTAGTTATGTTACAGGACAAAACCTAATAATTGATGGTGGGTGGACTGCATGGTAAGCAAGATAAGAGGTGTTAGAATTATTTCAAAAGTCGATGTTAAGGACGACAATATTGTTAAAGGGGCTCACCTAGAAGGCCTTCGTGTTGTCGGTTCTCCGAGTGTTTTCTCTTCTATATATTTTCAAGAATTTATTGAATATTTAGACATATTAGAAGTTCAATTTTGAGAAATTTCCGATGGCTAAAGACTTAATCATATTTGGTAAAAGGTGAACACGATAACTGGAAATTAAAAATAACTTTATATTAATTGAATATGATGAAAATTATTAAAAAGTCTGATACAAGTGGTAACTATATTGTTACCACAGCTGTAGGTGATAAATATTTGAATTCTTGGAAGGAGTTTGCCCTTCCATCATGGGAAAAGTACGCAAATAAATACGATTTAGGGATAATAATTGTATCAGAAGAGTTGATAGGCGATGACCATCCAAAATATAAAAAAATACATTGGCAAAAATTACTCATTCTGTCAGAACTGGAAAGTAAGTTTGATTTTGTGATCAATATATGTCTTTTAGATAGCGATATATTAATAAATCCTTTTTCACCAAATATATTTGATGACTACAAGGAAGACTCTGTAGCGCTAATATCTAAAAGAAAAAATTTACCTTTTCCTTATCATGATTGCATGAAGAGGATTTCTTTTTTTAGACATAAGTATTACAGTGAGCGTTATCCTTTAGACTCTGCAATTTTTATTTCCACTGAGGATTTATACTTATATCATAATCTTACTCCCCAGGATGACGAAGCGTGCACAGGAGTTATGTTGTTTAATGTAAAAAATCATGCCTCTCTTACAAAAAAATGGTTTTATAAGTATGACAGTGATGTTGATTCCATTACTAATGGTGGTGAGCAAACTCATGTTAATTATGAAATACAGTCGAATTGCAAAGTACAGTGGTTAGATTATAAATTTCAAGCTATTTGGGTTTATGAAATGGCATGGAAATATCCATTCTTATATGAAAATTCAGATAAAGGTATTATCAGAAATTGTATCGAATCTTCTTTGCTCTCTAACTATTTTTTACATTTTGCAGGGTCTTGGCATGAGAGTCAAATGTGGAAAATAAGTAATGTATTTTCTGACTATAAATTTTTAGAAGAGTATAGTCAATATTTAGATTCAAATGTAAGTGGGAAGCCTTTAGGAATGATTAAACCTTAGTTCAATTATGAAGATAATTCGTTCCGGTCTCATAATATCTCCAGAGGTAATGTTGCTTGATGATGGTTCGAATATTAATGGACCAAGTTGTATTAAAATGCCAAATTGGTGTAAGAATAAGTTAGGTAATTATTATTTATATTTTGCCCACCACTCAGGAAAATATATAAGAATGGCTTATGCAGATAAATTAGATGGAGTATGGACAGAATATAAAGGCGGGGTTTTAGATATAGAGGGCATGATTGACGCACATCATCATATCGCTTCTCCAGATATTTTCGTTGACCATCAAAGAAAAGAATTAAGAATGTATTTTCATTCGCCTTCATATAAGAAAAAACAACAGTGGACATATTTAGCAACATCAAGTAACGGACTAGAATTTTTTCAATTTAGTTCAACACCATTAGCCCCATTCTATCTAAGAGTTGTTAATTACAATAATTTATTCTATGGGATGTCTAAAGGAGGGAATATTTGGTTTTCCAAATCAGGCTTGGATAGTTTTTCACCATTACATAATCCTTTCGACAGGTCTTTGGACCAGGAGATATGGCATAACTCACCTGGCTCTGTAAGGCATGTTGCTTTATTTTTACACAAGAAAGTTTTGTATGTCTTTTTTACTAGGATTGGAGATTCTCCTGAAAAAATTTTATGTGGGAGCATAAACCTTTCTATGTCACGAAAAAATTGGAAGGTAATTAATATAATAACGGTAATTAAACCAGAGACGAAATATGAGGGTGTCCATCTTCAGAAGAAGCCATCTGAGGCCGGCACTGCCGCTCAAGAAGAGAATGCATTAAGAGATCCATTTATTTTTGAGGACAATAATAAACTTTATATGTTTTACTGTGTGAAAGGAGAATCTGGAATCGCATTATCAGAGTTGGAGTTGGGATTGATATGATGAACATTGCATTTATAACTGGGTGTGGGCATACTGGAAGTACCCTTTTAGCAAGGATAATAGGTAGTCATTCTCAAATTTTTTTGCCGCTTAGAGAGACCAACATATTTCTTGCTTACAATGCATTAATTTATAATTCTTTATTAGAAGTTGAAATGTCAAATGCCACTAAAGAAAAGTCAAATGCAGTTTATTTTATTGAAAAAACTCCTAGACACATATGGCATGTGGATTATATGAGGAGAGTTGTTAAAAATTCAAAGTTTATCTTGACGACAAGAGATGGCTATGATGTTATCGCCTCTCTTTATAAACGAAATCATAATATTTCTGAATCAATTACAAGATTTAAAGATGATTCGTTATTAACAATAAGGCAGATGGGCCTAAATGATTCGATACTTGTAAAGTATGAAGACGTTATATCTAATACAGATAGAGAAGTTAGCAGGATATGTGATTTTTTAGGTTTGAAATATGAGAAGGAAATGTTGGACTATCACAAGGTGAAGGTTTCTTGGAATAATGTCAATTTAATAAAAAGAGGCGATGGAACCGAAGGTGATGGGCATAATAATTTGAGAAATTGGCAAGCAAATCAACCTATATATCAAGACAAAACTTCTTGGAAGGAAGTGATTCCAAGAAAACATTGGGGCCAGGTTTCACAATTTTTCGATAAAAGTGGTAATGAAATAATGAAAAAATTAGGGTACTAGTAGTTGTTTAATATGAGAAATATATTTAATAGCATACATAGTATTCTAGTGCATCGAAAATCTCTTGAAGCGATTAAAGGGTATCGCACTCTTCGAAAGAGTGATCCTGATTTTGTCAATAGAGTTAGAAATACAATTGCCGACAATCCTTTAAATATTAGACGCTCAATAGTCGAGAATATACTCTTCCCAAAAGAAGTTGATTTATCTATAGCAACCCATCAGTATTTATTGAAAATATTATTGGGCAGAATGTTTACAAGAAGTGTATTGTCTTGTATACACACTCGCAAAAGCTTTCTTTATCCTTTACCAAGTTCGTGGCTTAAAATTGTGGATGATTCTGGAATTAAAGTCGCATATTTCCGAAGTAGGATTTTATTCTTGATTTTTATCTCTATATATTGGCTTTTTGCTATTTTTACTCTATTTAGAAATATCTTGTTGCAATTTAAAAGGAGAGAAATAAAAGGCGATTATTCTTACTTCTTTGATTTAGACAATAGTTGTTTGCCATCTATAAAGCATAATAACACTTATAATATAGTTGATTGGTATATCAAGAACTTTAAGAGGGGAAAGAAAACAATTGTTCATAATGTTTATAATATGAATATTGATGATAGAGATTTTTTTGGTTTTAATATTAGATACTCGATAGATCATTGCCCAAAAATTAATTATTTTGATTTCTTTGTAAAGTTTTTACCTGTAACATTTTTGCAAATATTTTTTTTGACCTTTGTAAACCTTGTTTTATTAAGATGGTGGAATATACTCCTTTTAAAAGAAATGGTTTATATGAATATATTCAAATATCTAGATAGTAATAAATCTAATCAATATTTCTTTCATTTTTCTTATCGAATATACCGCCCATTATGGACATATGTTGCTCAAATGAGGGGGAGTGAGTTAATATTTTATTTTTATTCTTGTCATATTTCTACATACATGATGAATAATGGTGAATATTCGACAGTTCCAGAATTCTGGCAAGTGATGAATTGGCCTACTTATTTAGTTTGGAATAAATCTCATGCTAAATTTATTCAGAGTCAAATTCAAAGTCCTGCCAATATAAAGATAGTTCATCCTATATATTATCAAGAGAGCTCTTCCACCAAGCTAACAACTAATAGGCCGATAGTTTTGGTGTTTGATATGCAGCCCTATCGAGAGTATTTTTCATACACATTTGCTAGCGCCCAGAGCTATACTTATAGTCATAAAGTTTCTATTGCTTTTCTTAAAGACATACAAGAAGTTACATCTCAGATGGGAGTTGATTTGCTTTTCAAGCGTAAGAGGAATGAGTCCAAGTTGAATAAAAAATATTTAACTTTTTTAAAAAGTTTTGTAGAAAATGATAATGTTACAGAAATTGATCCTGGGGTTTCAGCATTTAGGCTATGTAAAGAGTGCGATGTAACAATATCAATGCCATTTACCTCGACAGCAGTTGTGGCCGATTATTATGGAAAAGAGTCAATTTATTATGATCCTACCGGCAATATACAAAAAAATGATCGTGCCGCCCATAACTTAACTGTTATAAATGGAAAAAAAGAATTAAGAGGATATCTTAATAATCTTATTAAAAATACGATTAAGTCATCCAGTTAAACGATAATTTAACTAAACATATTTAGATACTATATAGAAAAATTGAGCTTTGTAGTGGCCTGACAAACTTGGACACAAAGATAGCCTTATAATACAAACTATAAGGAGGTCAACAAATGACACAAGTAAAAACCAGGAAGCAGCGTGTGATGTTCACTGTTGAACAAAAGTTAGATTACGTTAAATTAATGGTTAACGAAGGCTACACCAATAAACAAATCATTGAGATATCAGGCGCAGGCCCAACCGCTGTTGCTAGATGGAAAAAGCAATACCCAGCAGAGCTTAACGGCCAAACACCAGCAACTGGTAAGGCAATGACACCAGAGTAGCAAGAGATTCAATCACTTAAAAAACAACTGTGGCGTGCCAAAAGGGATAACGAGATATTAAAAAAGGCAACAGCCTTGTTCGCTATGGACAATCAGTAACCAATATGATTACCAAGCTAAACAAGGCTTGCCAACAATACAATGTACAAGAGCTCTGTGATTTATTTGATCACGCTCGTAGTAGTTATTACTACCAGTCAAGAGACAAACCAATGGATGACGACACCAAAGCCATTATTAAATCAATGAAGCAAATCTCTCTTGAGACAGGATACACTTACGGCAGAAGACGTTTGCAGCGTCAACTAAACAGCGAGGGTCATCAAATTGGTATCCATCGAACTACAACATTAATGAACAAAGCTAATATTAAGGCTATACGGCCTAAAAAGCGTCATTATTACCCCAATACTGGCAAGTTGCATAAAAGAGCCAACAATCTACTTGATCTTGACTTTAATCAAACAAACAGCAATACTCATTGGGTAGGTGATATTACTTATATTAAGACCTACCAAGGCTGGAGTTATTTAGCCAGTGTTCTTGATCTAGCTTCCAGACAAATCATTGGTTGGGCTTTATCCAAACAGCCTAACGCTCAATTGGCACAAGATGCAATGGATATGTGCCCGAGCGTAGCGACAAATACCCTTGGGGTGCTATTAATCGTTACCAGCCAAATACTGATAATTTAATGTTCCATTCAGATCAAGGGACACAATACTCATCCAAGGCTTATATTGATTATTGTAACAAAAACAACATCACTCAAAGTATTAGTAGAAAAGGCAATTGTTGGGATAACGCTGTAATGGGGCGCTTCTTTAGAAACCTTAAGACTGAACGATTAAATTATCAAAGCTTTGCAAATCATTACGAAGTTGTGCAAAATGTAGAGAGTTATATTTACTTTTATAACTACAAAAGGATTCATTCAGCGATTGGTTATATGACACCTGCTCAGAAGATGGCTGAATTAGAAAAGGTGGCTTGAAATGTGTCCAAGATTAACGGACCACTACACTTTAAGAAACTATATAATAAAATTAAGTTTTAAAGGTTTCTTTTAGTCGGATTATAAGGAATGAAGAAGACAGGTAGGCTGTTGCCATTAAGTCTGTCATATTTAAACTTGTGGTTATCAGAATTAATGTAAATAAAATAAGTGTGTTTTATGGATAAAAAAGATTTAATTGTAGGTTGTGGGAATGTCAATAAGGTTGTCATAGGTTCAAAGAACCGTTGGCTTTTTATTGAAAGCCCTTGTGCAAATGAGAGTAATTAGCCTTGACTATAAAATAGGGGTTGTGAATCTAGGTGACAACCTTCCATCGGTGAATTTACCGTCTGATGTAGAATTAGTTTTTAGATGAAATGATTCTTAATGAAGAACAAATTGAAACTTTTATATTCTACACTCAGGCGGCATTTTGATTAGCCTACATCAGTATAAAAAAATTTGTGAGGCAACTGATAAAATTCTTGATGCAGTGCCAGATAGTGATGAAATAGTCTCTATACCGATGTTACACGTTATTAGAGAGCATCCAGAGTACTTAAAACCTTATAATTTTCTCTTTGGCAAAGGCAAGCCTAAACCGTACAAAACTGAGAATTTGTATAAAAAACTATCAGTATTAATTAGAAGTGTTTTTTTTGATTATAAGATTAGACAACTTCCAGATAGTTTGTTTAAAAAATCAAGGAAATTAATTATTGTTTCACACATAACAAATCCGAATCAATGTAATAACATAACAGATGAGTATTTTGGAAATTTACATACTGATTTATTAGGATTTTCAGATATAAAACCTGTTATATTGCTTATAAATCACACATCATTGAGTTCTTTCACTTTGTCAAAGAAGTTGCAAGTAAGTAAGGTGGATAGAATTGTAATTCCAAAATCTTCTGGATTAGTAAACGAATTCAAGGTTTTCTTTAGACTAGTATCATCAATTCATTACCTCACTAAACGCGTTAAAATTAACAACCCCATCTCGTCGATGATAATAAAAGCTATGTCATCTCCTAGGGTTTTTCTTTCTGGAATGAGTGCGCTTAGAATTGGTTTTTTTATTGAAAAAATAGTTAGGATTAGCAATGCTGAGTATTTAATTACTACCTATGAAGGTCATTCGAGAGAAAGAATTATCTTCTCTAGTGCTAGAAAGGCTAATAAAAATATTTCATGTTATGCATATCAACATAGTATTTTTAGTAAGTATCAGCATGCCTTGACTAGAAATATACAAAAAAAGTACAACCCAAATCATATTTTTTGCTGTGGAAACATTACAAGAGATGTGCTGAATGGCTACAGTTCCTTAAATGGAGTTGGGATTTCAGTTTTAGGATCCCCAAAGGGTTTTCCGATAATCTTACCAAAAGCAAGAATTAAAAATAAAAACCCAACCTTTCTTTTTTTGCCTCAAGGCATTGAGTCCGAATATAGGATATTTTTTAATTTTCTTTTAGAGTGTTCAAATGCATTTCCAGGCTTCAAGTTCAGGTGGAGGTCGCACCCACTGTTAGATTTAATGGAATTGGACTTTTTTAAAAATAAGTCATTGCCATCAAATATTACTATTTCGAGCTATTCGTTTGACGATGATGTAATAGCTTCAGATGTAGCAATATATCGGGGTACAACTGCAATTATTAGGGCCTCTATAGGAGGATTAGTCCCCATGTATTTAAAAAATGAAGAAGAGGTAGAGATTGATATAATGTTCGGATTGAAGATAGATAGAATATCATCAATTTCTGACATTAGATTTGTTATAGATAACTCATTCATAGATAGAGGTGACATCGTTAAATTCTGCCAAAATTATTTTCAACCGATGAACTACAAATCTATTATGGATGTGATTGATAAAAATGGTTTTTAAAGTAAGAATAGCGTACATATTCTTTATGTTTGTTGTTCTACATATTGCATTTTGGACTCTAGGTCGTGCAGAGGCAGTGGCACTTATCCCTGGTGATTGGAATACTACATGGCAAAATATTATTCTTTTAGAGAATTACGATACTATGAAGCCATACTCAAAATTTTTTTATTACATCCAAGAAATGAGCGGCATATCAATATATTTGTCCATATTAGTCTTTTCAATATTAAACACTTTTTTATTTTATTTATTGGTTGAAATTTTTAGTATTTTTGATAAGAGATATGGTGTAATTGCAGCCCTATTTGTTGTCTTTTCCCCATCGTCAATATATTTTCTACTTCCTATGTATAAAGATCAACTTGGGTATGTAGCCTTTGCCTCTATTCTTTTAATGGTTGCCAGGTTTCTTTCGGGCGCCCAGACAGATATCTTAAAATCTTTATTGCTTTATTGCCTTGGTATTTTTTTTATTATTATATCTAGAGAAGTGTACGTGAACTATGTGTCTTTTATCTTATTTTTATCGCTATTTTTATCTCTATTTTCTAAGCCTAGCAGGCAGTTTTTTTTTAAAAATTTTACCCCCTTTTTATTTATTGTTTTAGTCCATACGTTATATTTTCATTCAGATGTAATTAAGTCTTATACTGGAGTGATAACCTCTAGCGAAGTGGCAACCTCTAGCGAAGTGACAACCTCTAGCGAAGTGACAACCTCTAGCGAAGTGACAACCTCTAGCGCAGCTCCTGAGGATAGCAACAGCTTATTGCATATGGTATATGATAAATACAATTGGTTCTTTGACAGAGTAGAAATGAGAAAAAGAGAGAATCTTCGATCGGCACCCGATTCAGCTTTAAATTATGACTCTTATGAATCTATAAAGGACCCCAGTATTATTGTGGTTGTATCTCATATTTCAAAGGCTGTCTTTGCCCCATATATTGATCAAATTTCAGACATGAATACTAATAGTTTTATTAAAATTGTGTTTATAGTAGAGACAATTGTAAATTATATTCTTGCAGTATTTGTTGTTTTGTTCATCATGAAGAACAATCTACATCACTTACCTTTTATTGGGGTAGTCTTCGGATGTATGTTGATTACTACTATGCTTGATTCAAATTTTGGCACTTATATGAGGCATGCACATATCTTTATTGAGTTATTTATTGGAATAGGGGTGTTAATGGCATTAAGAATGTTTAAACTTGATATAAATATTAGTATAAAAAAGGTTTTTTAAATGAATTTTGGGAAAACATTGGTAATTGTGGCACATCCAGATGATGAAGTTTTAGGTTGTGGCGGTCTTATTGCTAAACTAACGAGTCAAGGTAGAAAAGTAAGAGTTGTTTTTATAGCGGAAGGGACATCGTGTAGATATAACAAGGATTCTATACAAGGAATAAAGACAGAAATTGAACGTAGAAATCAATGTGGCGTTAAGGGGATGGATATTCTCAAGGTTAGCGACTATCATTTTTACAATTTTCCGTGTGGTAGATTAGACAAAGAGCCGATTATAGATATTGCAAAATTAATAGAGAAGGAAATATCAGATTATAAGCCAACTACTATTTTGACCCATTCACGCAATGATGTGCATAATGACCACAAGGTGATATTTAGAGCAGTGCTTCAAGCGACAAGGCCAGTGGGAAATGTTGTGAAGAATTTACTTTCATTTGAGATACTTAGTTCAACAGAATGGAACTACACAGAAACTTTTAAACCTAATGTATTTATTGATATTACATCAACAATAAGTATAAAAATTAATGCAATGCACTGCTATTTTACTGAGCAACCACAACATCCACATCCCAGGTCTGACCGAGTGATAAAGAGTCTAGCTACAATGAGAGGGTCTCAGTCTGGGGTGGAATATGCTGAAGGATTTGAAGTAATTAGGTTGTTTTTATGATAAAGATTTTATGTGTTGGTTATAGAGAATGGGCATTGAAAATTTATAATAAATTGGCTCAAAATTACAATAATGGAGAGGTGTTTATTATTAAGAGTCATGAAGAATATATAGATTTCTTTGTAACAGACTATAATCCCGATTTTATTCTGTTCTATGGCTGGAGCTGGATGGTGAGCAAAGATATTATTAATAATTATAAATGCATTATGTTACATCCTTCAAGGTTGCCAAAATACCGGGGTGGTAGCCCAATACAAAATCAAATTATTAGAGGAGAAAATAATTCAGCAGTAACATTATTTTTGATGGATGAAAATATGGACTCAGGCCCGATCGTATTTCAAGAGGAAATGTCATTATCTGGAAAAATAAACGATATATTTGATAGGATTGAAGACCTAGGTTATAAGGGGACGATACAGTTTCTTGACAACCCAACTGATGGAGTTGAACAAAAAGATGATGAAGCGACTTATTTTGAAAGGCGTTCTGAAGAACAAAGTGAAATAACATTGGGTGATTTAAAGAACAAATCTGCAGAGTACTTGTATAATAAAATCCGTATGCTGGATGATCCTTATCCAAATGCATTTATCAAGACAAGAGACAATAAAAAGCTCTTGATTAAATTTTTTGAAATAGATTAATATATTTATGAAAGTAGCAATAATACCTGCCAGAGATGATAGTAAAATTGATGGAGGGCTTGCAAAGCCGATCTATAGATTTTTACTTGTTTAAATTTTTAAGAAATAATATATAGTGTTAGCAAGAACACAAGAAGACTTAACAATTGTTTGTGCCACTCATAATGGTATCAATAGAATTCCACTACTTATAGACAGTATTAAAAAAAATGTTGTAAGTCCTAAAGAAATTATTATTTGTGGGACTGATAAATTAGATATTAGTCTTGTGGATGAAAGTATACTAAGAGAAAATAAGGTGTCTTTTATTGTGTCAACGGTTGCAAATCAAGTGCACCAAAGAAATTTAGCTTTATTTAAAGTTGATACAGACTATATATTACAACTTGATGATGACTATATTCTAAATAGGCATGCTATTGGTAATTATGTCAGGCATTTTAAGGGGCCCAATTCTAATAAAAAGGTAGTTAGTGGGTATGTTGTTTCCCCTAATGGTGACCATATGTCTTACAGGACAAAATCTCTATATAACAGCTCTCCGTTTGTAAGGGCATTCTTTTACATTGTTAATGGATTCAAGGAAGCTAGCAATATGTCTATTCTAAAGTCTGGCAGAATTTTTCCTATAGTGTTAGAGGATTTGGAGAGTATAGAGCCAGAGTGGTTGCCTAGTTCTTTAATGTTTCATAAAGATGCTATTGATAAGAAAATTTTATTGGATGTTAAAAATAATGGTATTAAAGGTAAGGCTTATTATGAGGATGTTTTTTTTACAGTTTTGTTGAGAAAAAGAGGGTTTAAATTAATCCTAGATAAAGATATTATTCTAACACATCCATATACAAGCAGCATAAAACCAAGAGAATATATTAAAACAATCTCGCGACAAAAGCAGCTAGTAGAAAGCACCAAAGGCTCTTACTTATTATTTTATTTAGATGTATTCCTTTCTATCTCTTTTTACTCCATTTTACATATAAGATCAAAATTAACTACAAGGCGGTAAAGACATGTTTGATAATTCAATTATTTTATTAACAGGCGGCACAGGCTCTTTTGGCCATGCCTTTGTTAGATTAACTTTAAATCAATTTAATCCTAGAAAAATAATCATATATTCTAGAGATGAGATGAAGCAGTGGGGGATGGCTAAGCTTTATGAGGATGACCCTAGGGTTGTTTTTGTGATAGGCGACATCAGAGATAAGGATAGACTCGATTATGTTATGAGCAATGTTGATTATGTTATCCATGCTGCAGCTACTAAGATTGTTCCGTTAGCCGAGTATAACCCACTTGAATGTGTTAAGACTAATATAAATGGCGCTACAAATCTAATTGATATCTGTATAAAACATAAAGTAAAGAAAGTTATAGCTTTATCAACCGATAAAGCAAGCAACCCCATCAACTTGTATGGAGCAACTAAGTTAGTATCAGATAAATTATTTATTGCAGCTAATTCTTATACTGATCAAAGCGTATTTACTAAATTCTCTATAGTGAGGTATGGCAATGTTATGGGTTCACGTGGCTCCGTCATACCTTACTTTTTGTCTATCTCTGAATCTGGAGAGTTAACAATAACTGATGAGCGTATGACAAGATTTATGATTACTCTAGAAGAGGCGATAGAATTAGTTTGGCATGCTTTTTCTAATATGAGTGGCGGAGAGGTTTATATAAAAAAAATTCCATCAATGAATATTGTAGATATAGCAAAATCTGTTTCTGAGTCTGCTACACATAAAATTATAGGAATAAGACCGGGAGAGAAAATCCATGAGCAGATGATTGGAACAGAAGACGCGCCTTTTACATATGAATATGATAGTTATTATAAAATATTGCCAGCAATATACGGCTGTTACAAAAATATAGAGTGGATTGGCGATGGAAAGCAAGTGGTTGAAGACTTTAGCTATACCTCGGATAATAATCTTGATTGGATGGAGATATCATATTTAAAGTTATGGATTAAAAATCATAAAAAAATAATCGGAAAATTTTAGGTTTTTAATGTCGAACATTGTATTAACAGGAGGGTCTGGATTATTAGCTTTAAATTGGGCATTTTTCAAACGAAGTCACTCTCAAATTACGTTGTTACTCCATCGTAGAAATATTTCTATGAGGGGTGTGAATTCAGTATTTTTAGATCTTGAGTCACACGACAAGACGCGTAAATTTTTATCCAGTATGTCACAGTGCACTGTTATCCATTGTGCTGCTATTACTAGTATAGATAATTGTGAAAAAAATCCGCATTATGCGTATAAAATAAATGTTTCTATTTCTGAGAACTTAGCTTATATTTGTTATGAATTAGGATTTAAGTTTGTGCATATATCTACAGACCATCTATTTTCTGGTCTATATCCATTTTCTACTGAATCTTCAAAAATAAGTCCGTTAAATGTATATGCAAATACTAAAGCCATTGCCGAAGGTAAGATCTTGAATAAAAATCCAGAGGCATTAGTTGTTAGAACGAATTTTTACGGTTGGGGTGCATCGTACAGGAATTCTTTTAGTGACTTTTTAATTAATGCTATAAGAGAAAAGAAGAGAGTGTATCTTTTTACTGATATTTTTTATACTCCGATATATACTAGGAGCCTTATAGAGTGTGTGCATATTTTACTAACAACTAATTTTAAAGGTGTATTTAATATCGTTGGCAATGAAAGGGTTAGTAAATATCAATTTGGAAAGGAAATTTTTAAAACTTTTTCTGGAAATATGGATTTAATTACTAAAGTGCAATATAAAAAGCAAACTAATTTAGTGAGTAAACCTCTAGAGATGAGTTTATCTAACAATAAATTATTAGACTCTTTGGGGATTGATATGAAAAATCTTGAAGACCAGATTGAACAGCTTAAGTCGGATGAAGTTAATTTTAAAAAAGCTATTAATTATTTGTAAATTTTTATTTGAGAACAGATGCATATATTGGATCATTTTAGTACAAGATTAGAACGACACTTTACCAGAAAAGAAATAGAGAATATTATGATCAGTGCGGGTTTGGATAATATTAAATTGTCTAATTCAAAACCATTTTGGTGCGCTATCGGCTATAAATCTAGCGAAAAGGTTACTTTCTAATGTGCGGTATAGCTGGATTTTTTTTGGAAAATAAATATTGTCGTATTAATCATCAAAATACTATCGTAGATATGATGAGTGCTATTAAGCATCGTGGCCCTGATGACGAGGGTTTTTGGCATGATTCTGAATTTAATGTTTGTTTGGGGCATAGGCGTTTATCAATTGTTGATTTGTCTTCACAGGGTCATCAGCCGATGACATCTGATAGCAATAGATATGTTATTGTCTTTAATGGTGAGATTTACAACCATCTGTTATTGCGAAAAAGTCTAAAAAAATCTGGTGTTAATATCACTTGGCATGGGCATTCAGATACTGAAACATTATTGGCTTGTATTGATATTTGGGGGTTAGAAAAAACTATAAAAAAGTGTAGCGGCATGTTTGCTATTGCTCTTTTTGATAAAAAAGATAATTCTATTCATTTGGTTCGAGACAGAATGGGAGAGAAGCCGCTTTATTATGGAGTTCAGAATGGTGTTTTTTTATTTGGTTCGGAACTTAAAGCATTAAAGAAGCATCCTGCGTTTCAAGGAGAAATTGATAGAAATTCATTAGCATTACAGCTTAAATACAGTTACATACCAACTCCATATTCTATTTACAAAGGTATTAAAAAATTAATACCCGGCACTATTCTGAAGGTAGACGCGAGTAGTAAATATGCCAATATAGAGGCTATAGGGAATCCCATAGCTTTTTGGTCTTTGAAAGAAGTTGCAACCAATGCACAATCAAATATTTATACTGGTAGTGCCATTGAAGCTGTAAATGATTTAGATAAATTGCTATCTCAATCAGTGAAAGGACAGATGGGGGCCGATGTTCCACTGGGCGCCTTTCTGTCTGGCGGTATTGATTCTTCTCTGATTGTTTCATTAATGCAGTCTCAATCATCATCACCCGTAGAGACTTTTTCTATAGGATTTGAAGAGGAAGGTTACAATGAAGCAATATATGCTAAACAAATAGCACAACATCTTGGCACTAAACATACAGAGCTTTATGTTTCTGCACAGGATGCCATGAATGTTATTCCAAAATTATCTAGCCTTTATGACGAGCCATTTTCAGACTCATC
>Ga0209992_10000821_pt1 | contig 38104 bp, 28 predicted proteins | sample 2SBtaG_2_FD_182564 | JGI IMG/M metagenome (GOLD analysis project Ga0209992, IMG submission 182564) | Deep subsurface microbial communities from Kolumbo volcano to uncover new lineages of life (NeLLi) - 2SBTROV12_ACTIVE470 metaG (SPAdes)... | ecosystem: Environmental > Aquatic > Marine >...
GAGCAGATTCCTGACGACAAGGAAGCTGAGGCCGTGCTGAGAGCTTTCAGGAGTTGTCCTTCAATCTCCATCGATTATGGTGTCATGGAACGGGCCGCCAAAGTATATGTTGTGCCAGGATCATTCGATTGGAGCGACGTAGGAGACTGGACTGCTGTTTACGAGCTGGCCCAGAAAGGCAACGCCGGAAACGTAATCGAAGGAAATGCCATTCTCCACGACTCGAGCCGCTGTCTCGTTCAATCAGGAGACCGGCTGATTGCTGTGATCGGGGTGAACGACCTCATCGTGGTCGACACCGAAGATGCGCTTCTGGTGTGTCACAGAAATTCATCTCAAAGGGTGAAAAACGTAGTAGACTATCTCTACACTCACCAGCTCGAAGAGTACGTCTGATAGACTTCCTCATTTCTTAATACTCTTTCCTGCATCCGAACAGGGTTTGTGACGTACGGGTCGTTTCGTGACTGACTGGTCATCTTATGAACCACTGGTCACACGTTGTCCTACTAAGTAGCGAACCCGATCATGGAACAGGTTTCAGAAAGACTCTCGCGAAAAGATCGAGAACGGCTGGCGCGACGCAATGAAATGCTCGCTGCCGCCCAAGAGGTCATCGCGGAGAAAGGATATACCGACGCCACACTGGAAGAGATTGCAGCACGCGCCGAGTATGGTAAAGGCACATTGTACAACTACTTCCCCGGAGGAAAACAGGAAATCCTGCTTTCCATCTTCGGGCATTTTTACGACGAGTTGTGTGAGCTGATTGCCACGACGTTTTCACCGGGTTCCACGATCCCTTTCAGGGCGCAGCTGAACACGTTTTTCGAGCATACGTTCCGCTTCTTTCTTGACCGAATTGATCTGTTCGTCACGTTGCTGCGGGAAGCACACCGAATTGGATTTTCTGATGACCCGAAGCCTCGGCAATTCTTCGAGTCCCAGAGAGCAAGAGCCCTAACCGCCCTGGCTCTTCCACTCGAGCGGGCCATGAAGAATGGTGAGTTGCGCGAAGCATCTCCACGATTCCTCGCGCACATGATTCTGATCAACATCAATGGCTGCCAGATGAGAGCGTGTGGTGCGGCGTCTTCAATCCATCAGGACATGCCAGATTCGGCGGAAGAAATGGCGCAATTCCTCACCTCCCTCGTCTACGACGGAATGAAAATGCACGAGGTGACCGCATGATTCGCCTCTTGAACCAACGAGTCTTTAAATCGATGAATCCATCCGAACTTTTCAGAGCGACGGCAATCGCTCTACTCGTCATCTTTGTTTCGGCCAATCCGCTTCGAGCCCAGGATGCGGTAATTCCTGGCGCTTCTGACGATACTTCTGTCGTGATCACGCTTGATGAAGCTATACAGATCTCACTGATTGAAAACCTGGCACTCAAAAACGTAAAGCTTGATCTCGAAAATGCGCAAGCATTGGTCAGGGAAGGTTGGGCCGAACTGTTTCCACAGGTTGATCTGAATTCATCCTACACGCGTAACGTGAAGTCTCCAAACCCTTTTGCAGGATCGGAAGCCGGCAGCTTCTTTGAATCTTTTGGTTTCATTGACTGGCTCGCTTTCAATGAACAGGCCCGAACCGATTCAGATGCCGGAACTGATCCAATCTCGGTTGAAGAATTCTTTTTCCGTCAGGCCAGAGGCTATCAGAATGCCGGAATCAATCGAGACCTCGGAGACAATCCGTTCAGCGTACCCAACGTCTACTCTGCAGGGTTGTCCATATCGCAGAAACTGTTTGACGGACGACTCATTTTCGGCGCGGTTGGGGCATCGAAATGGCTCCAACCCTTCAATGAAAGTGCGATTACTAGAGAGGAACAAGTTCTCGTTCAGAATGTGAAGTCTGCCTGGTATGCCTCCCTTCTCGCCGAGGAACAGGTGCGTGTCTCCGAACAGAGCGTGGTCAGAGCGCGGCGAACACACGAGGAGGTTTCCCGCCAGGTCGAACAGGGTACGGCACCGAAATTCCAGCGTCTTTCAGCGGAAGTCGAACTATCCAATCTGGAGACCGCTCTGGTTCAGGCCAGAGTCAACGCGGATGCGGTGGTCGACAACCTCAGACTCCTCCTTGGCATACCAACGGAGAAAAGCATTCAACTTCGAGGCAACCTTGAATCCGATCTCAACGACAGATTTTTAACCATCTCGAAAGAAGACGCAGCCTTCACGGCCCTGAACAGGCGCCCAGATCTGGAGCAGGCGCAAATTGGAATCAAACTCGAAGAGATTCAGCTACAGGTCGCTAAATCAGAATACCTTCCGAATCTGGATGCTTTCGCAAATTTCAACTGGCTGGGGAATGTGCCGGACAACAGACAGGTCATTTCCAGTGTCGATGGGGATCCCTTCTCATTCACTTCCTCCAATCGTACGTACTTCGATGACTCGTACTGGGATCGAGGAGTGAGTGTCGGTTTCAGGCTCTCCTGGAATATTTTCAATGGCCTCGCATCCCACCGACGAATTCAGCAACGAAGAATCGCTGTGCAGAAGGCCGAGAACGATGTCGAATTCCTGAATCGCTCGATTCGTCTGGAGGTGGAGCAAGCACTGAGAAATGTGCGCGCAGCCCATACCAGAATGACGGGGCAGCAGAAGAATGTGGATACGGCAGAACTCAACTTTGAGTACGCCGAAGCGCGATTGAAGGAAGGCATCGCAACGCCACTGGAAGTGCGGGAAGCATCCTCTCAACTCGATCAGACAAGGTTGAACTACCTGCAGGCTGTCCACGATTTCTTGATAGCCCAAACTGCTTACGAAACATCAACCGGTGTTTCTGTCGAAGCACTCAATTCAACGAACAGATAATCAGACCAATCAAATTGATCATTCCCGGCGTTTGTCGGCTGATAAATCAAACAATCATGTACCGAAAAACAACATACTCACTTTTGGTCGGCCTCTTCCTGTCAGTATCTATTCTGACCACAGGATGTGGTGATTCCGCGGCAAACGGAGAACAAGCAATTGAAGAAGCATCGGCAACCGCGATTGTACGGACAGTCCGAGTAAACACAATTACAATGGCTCCCGGTTCATTCGAAGAGATCATCCCTCTCACAGGAACGCTGTTTGCGCCGAACGATGCCTCGCTTTCAGCTCAGACCTCCGGTACCATCGTGGAGATGGTGGAGATCGGCACCCGTGTGAAAGAAGGTGACGTGGTGGCCAGACTGGACGACCGCCTCATTCGGGCTGCGCTGGATCAGGCAAGGGCCAATTTTGAATCTGTCGAGGCCCAAGCACGCCTGGCACAGGATACCTACAGAAGACAAGAGCCACTGTTCGCTGATTCCATCATTTCAGCCATCGAATTTGAGAATGTGAGAACCGCGCTGAATCAGGCCAACGCAGCTCTTTCACAGGCTCAGGCGACCGTTGTACAGGCTGAGCAGCAGTTTGAATACACCTACGTGCGAGCTCCTTTCGATGGTGGCGTGGAAGAACGATTCGCCGAGAAAGGTGAACAGGTTGCCCCAGGCCTCCCGATTGCGCGCGTTGTCGACACCAGCATGCTGAAACTGCAGGCCGGCGTCCCGGAGCGTTACGCGGCTGACATCAAATCTGGAAATACCGTCCGCATCTCCTTCCGTGCTTATGAGGGATCGTCACGAGAATCCAACGTCACCTTCGTCGCTGGAGTAATTCATCCTCAGAATCGAACCTTCAACATCGAAGTGGAGGTTGAAAACGGAGACCTCGTTCTTAAACCAGAGATGATTGCCGATGTCCAGATCACCAGACGAGTCCTTCAGGATGTACTCGTTCTTCCTCAGACTGCGATTCTGAGAGATGAAAATGGGTCCAGTGTATATATCGTCAACAAAAATGCTTCTCGAACAACGGCAGAACGCAAGTCAATTGAGTTGGGACCATCATTTGGTGGCCAGACCGTAATTGAAGCAGGACTCACAGCTGGCGATGAAGTCATTTCGACTGGCCAGACCATGGTCGCTGAAGATGATCAGGTGGAAATCATCAATGCCCCCTAGTGGGCTTTCAATCGACCGATATGTCGATGAACGCGTCTGAGAAATACACTTCAAACTGAGAAGTCATGAAAATTACAGATACTGCCATCAAATACAGGACCACGATTCTGGTCCTTACGGCGGTTCTCACGCTTGGCGGGATATACAGTTACGTAACGATCCCCAAGGAGTCCAATCCCTCGATTGAAATTCCCAATATCGTCGTCACGACGATCTATCCGGGTGCTGCACCTAACGATGTTGAGACCCTGATAACCCAGGAAATCGAGAGCGAAATCCAGGGGATCAATGGCATCAAGGAAATCCGATCTACGTCGACCGAGGGCGTTTCAAGCGTAGTTGTTGAGTTTGAACCCGACATTTCGATTGACGAAGCATTTTCAAAAGTGCGGGACAAAGTTGACGTTGCCAAGGCAGATCTTCCTTCGGACGTTGAGGAACCGATGGTAAATGAGATCGACCTTTCAGAATTCCCGATCCTCACAATCAACCTGTCTGCCGCCTATCCGTTGACTCGCCTGAAGAGGGTGGCCGAAGATCTGGAGGATGAACTTGAAGCCATTTCCAGTGTCCTCGCCGTGGACATCATCGGTGGCCTCGATCGCGAGGTGCAGATAAACGTTGACCTCGCCAGACTGCAAGGATACAATCTGACCTTTATCGACCTCGTCAACACCATTTTTGACGAAAACACCAACGTCCCGGGTGGTTCGATCGATGTCGACGAGTTGAATTACCTCGTTCGGATTGATGGTGAAATCGAAAACCCTGATGAATTGGGCGACATGGTTATCAAGGCTCCGGGAGGTATACCCGTATATGTACGCGATGTCGCTACCGTCGATTTCGGATTCAAGGAAAGAGTGTCCTATTCCAGATTGGCCATCTTCAAGGAGACCGATTCGAATGACGATCTGTATGACCTTCCGAAAGAAATGCAGGGAATCAATCAGGTTATCAGTCTGAACGTCAAAAAACGCTCAGGAGACAATATTCTGGAGACGGTAGATGAAGTCGGCGCCGTCCTCGATGAATTTGCTCTCCCGTCTGGAACTCAGATAATCATCACCGGCGATCAGTCAGTTTTCGTGGAAGACCTAATCACTGATCTCGAGAACAATATCATCAGTGGTCTCATTTTCGTAATCGCAGTGCTGCTTTTTTTCCTTGGCGCTCGGAATGCCACCCTGGTCGGCATCGCGATTCCACTCTCAATGTTCATCTCTTTTTCCGTTTTCCAGGCACTGGGCTACACGCTGAATTTCATCATCCTCTTTTCGATGATCATCGCTCTGGGTATGCTGGTCGATAATGCCATTGTGATCGTGGAAAACATATACCGGTTCCGAGAGGAGGGGTATTCCAGATTTGATGCGGCGAAAAAGGGTACTGCCGAAGTGGCTGGAGCCGTCATCGCTTCCACTGCCACAACAGTCGCTGTCTTCGTACCGATGTTGTTCTGGCCGGGCATGATCGGTGAATTCATGAGTTGGATGCCATTGACTCTGATTGTTACTCTTCTCTGCTCTCTTTTTGTGGCGATCATCATCAATCCGGTGATCACGGGAATTTTTGTTCGGCTAGAAGGAGAAGAATCACAGAAACGACCTGTCATGGCAAGGCGCATTATGACCGGCGTGATTGCGGTCATCGCTCTTACGCTCGGACTCGCGAACTGGCGAACACTTCTTGTTTTGACGGTAGCCATCCCCTTAGTGATCTTCCTTCACCGTACAGTATTCAAGCCCGTCGGAGACAAGTTTGTCAGGACAAGTCTTCCTCGGTTCATTGACAGATACCGCGTCGTATTGAACTGGATGCTCGAACGAGATTATTCAAGCAATCGTGCACTCTTGAAAAACACGTTATCACTGGGCCTATTCACAGTCGGTTTCGTTTTGAGTCTACTGGGTTTGTTTGTTTCGGGGGCGATGGGTGAAACTGCAGGTATGGTACTGCTGATTCCGGGTAGCGTCGCTGCAGTCGTCGGAATAGTGGGCATCATGGTACACACGTTCGAAGCCATTCTACTTGGGAAATCCGGTAGCGTAAAAGTCGGAATCATATTCGGAATCGTATCGGCATCTTTCCTTGGCTTGATGGCTTTCATGGAAAAAGATGTTGACGCAACCACGGCAATGAATCTGGCTGTATTCCCGCTGTTGATCATTGTGACTGGATTCATCGGCAGATTCGTCGTAAAGGGACACCATCTGATTCTGACGGACAATCGTTCCCTTCTCCTCAATGGTTCGGTGGGTGCCCTCTTCCTGATCATATTCATGTTCATCGTCGCGCCAACCGGCGTCGAATTCTTTCCCAATACGTCTCCCCGTCAGATAATGATCACGGCCGAGGGGCCTCTGGGAATGAATCTGGATTCCTCAAACGAAATCGCCGAAGAGGCCAGGCGACGTCTCGAATCTCTTCTCGAGGGCGAGGACACTTCGCGTGAAAATGTGAAAAACATGATGGTAAATGTCGGCGTGAGTTCCGACGCGGCTTTCGGAAGTACGGCTTCAAGTCCGGAGCGATCAAGGATCACCATGAATCTTGTCGATTATCCTGACAGAAAGGAAGACAGCTTCGATACCATGGAGAAGATCCGCTCTCAATTACAGGGTATCCCCGGAACCGAGATCAAGTTTGATAAGGATCAGGATGGTCCAGCAACCGGAGCTCCGGTCAATATTGAGATCACTGGCACAGATTTCGGAATCATCTCGGACATCGCCGCGGACGTAAAAGAAATTCTTACTGAAGCTTCAGATACACAGATGGTGCCGGGACTGGTAGATATCCAGGACAATCTCGATGCAGGGCGCCCCGAACTTAAGGTCCATATCGATCGGCAAAGAGCCGCCCGGTTTGATCTGTCGACGCGAAAGGTCGCTTCTACGGTCAGATCGGCCATCAATGGTATAGAAGCCGGAAAATATCGGGAAGGCGATGATGAATATGATATCATCGTGCGGCTGCGAGAAGAAGATAGGGCCTCACTGGAAAGTCTCAGAAACTTGACCATTCTTGAGGAAGGAACACAAATACCACTTGTATCGGTGGCAGACCTCGAGGTCAGCGGTGGACTGGGCAGCGTGACCCGGCTCGATCTGGAGCGAGTAGCCGTCATTACCGGAGATGCCGCGCCGGGGTACAACAGTGCTGAGATCCTGGGACAAGTTCAGGAACTGCTGGCTCCGTACGAAGCTGAAATGCCGGTGGGATATTTGCTTTCTTACACGGGGGAAAACGAAGAACAGGCTGAAAGCTTCGGTTTTCTTTCAGTGGTACTCCTCGTGGGAATCTCGCTGATCTTTATGATCATGATTGCGCAGTTCAATCACGTATCCTCACCATTCATCATCATGGTGGCGGTAGGATTCAGCCTTATCGGTGTGGTTCTCGGATTGATTCTGACGCGGACGCCCTTCGGCCTCATGACGTTTATCGGGGTGATTTCGTTGGCGGGGATTGTGGTCAACAACAACATTGTGCTCATCGACTACACCATGCAGTTAAGAGATCGAGGGGTGGACAAACACGATGCAATTATTGAAGCCGGAGCCACTCGTCTCAGACCGGTCCTCCTGACCGCCATGACGACGGTTCTGGGTCTCATTCCACTGACCTTCGGTTTCAATATCGATTTTGTCGGTCTTCTGACGAACCTCGATCCAAATGTCCAGTTTGGGTCTGAAAACACGCAGTTCTGGGGCCCGATGGGGACGGCAATCATCTCTGGCCTCACATTCGCGACGTTCCTCACACTGGTCATCGTTCCCGTCATGTACTCGGTCTTTGATTCTCTGGCAACCAGAATGCAGTTTGTCTTCAGAAACCAAGAAGATGCGGGTGCACGCGCGTAGAGCGAACGCGCAGCGGATAATTCCTGAATAAACCCCTCGACTGATAATGCGGTCACTGGAAGATTTTCCTGACGCTCATCTGAGAATTTTTGAAAGGCCTCGCGTCCCTGATGCGAGCGAGATTCAATCTGTCTACCTCATCGGCATCTGTGGAACAGGAATGGGCGCTCTTGCCGGCCTCTTTCACGACGCGGGATACGAAGTTCGCGGGTCTGATTCAGCTACATGGCCTCCTATGAGTGAGAGGCTGGATGCGATGGGTATCGCCGTCAATGAAGGATACAGTGCCTCCAATCTTCAACCGGAAGCCGACCTCGTCATTGTCGGAAATGCCTGCACGCCCACCCATGTAGAAGCAGCATTTGTGCGCGAATCGGAGCTCGTTCAACAGTCTCTGCCCGAGGCAGTCGCACATTTTTTCATCGGAGATCGTCGGTCTCTGGTCGTAACAGGAACGCATGGAAAAACGACAACGACTTCTCTCCTGGCGCATGTTTTCCGAACAGCAGGAAAAGATCCAGGATTTCTTGTCGGTGGAGTGATGAACAATGGTGATGTCAGCTACGCTGTGGGTACCGGAGATCACTTCATCGTCGAGGGAGACGAATACGATACGGCCTATTTCGACAAGCAGCCCAAGTTCATGCACTATCGGCCGACGTCCGCGATCGTCACGTCAGTTGAATTCGACCACGCAGACATTTATTCCTCGATGGAGGATTACAGGGAGGCCTTCAGCGCTTTCGCCTCCTCCCTTCCCGAATCGGGACTTCTCGTTCTTTGCGCAGATGACCCGGAAGTTCGGCGTCTCGCAGGAGCGGCAATATCGCGCACGTCAACCTACGGCCTGGATGGTCCGGACCTTGATGTTACGGCCGTCAGAATCAACACCGGCTCGGATGGCCAACGATTCGACCTCATGGTCGATGGATCCGTACTCGGACGTCTCTGGTTGCCACTAAGCGGACGTCACAATCTATTGAATGCGCTTGCCGTCGCGTCGATCGCGCTTGACGAAGGGTTACGCATCGAAGAAATACGAGAAGGCATTGGCTCTTTTCTGGGTATTCAGCGACGCCAGCAGATTCGAGGTGAAGAAGCAGGTGTTATCGTTCTGGATGATTTTGCGCACCATCCAACTGCCGTCAAGGCCACTGTGCAGGCAACGTCGGAGCGATGGCCGGACCGGCGGATCGTTGCTGTGTTCGAGCCCAGATCCAATTCCAGTCGGCGTAAGGTTTTTGAAGAGGGGTACGCGACTTCATTCGGACAAGCGGGCGCGGTCTTCCTCAGCCGTCCCCCTTTCAGGCACAACGACAGGAAAGAAGACTTCATGGACGTCGACGTAGTGATCCAACGAATTCGAGAATCAGGTGCTGTTGCAGATTCTGCTGAAGGTGCCGACAATCTTCTGCCTTTGCTCGAGAGTGAGCTGCAAGCCGGTGACGTCGCATTGATCATGAGTAATGGCGGATTCGGCAACCTGCATGAAAAGCTGCTCGCCGAGCTCAGCGAGCGATCCTGATCTGAACCCACTTCCAAAACAAGAATTCACCTCCGACTCAAGAATTCACCTCCGGCACAATATTTTCCCCGTCCGCGCGTTTTGTAATTGATATGTGGCGGTGCGGGTGCCATCTGATTCAATATTGAATCGTTTGGATACTCGATGAGGCGCGCGAGAAAGGGCTTTGGCCCTTTTCTCGCGCGCCTCTCACACGTTCAGGCATTTCTATTTTTCTGTACGCAGCTCACTTTCTGGAGTCGACGTGAATTGGCTTCGATTTTTGCAGCATTGCCATACAGAAGCAGTGGAGTCATTCGTCGCAGAGCAGTATGTTGAAGACGCTCACACACAATTGACGCATGAATCCCACAGACGTAGATAGAGTTGTCGAATCGGTGCTGGCCTCCCTCGGTGGCCGCGCAACTGCGAGCGACGTAGAAACAGCAGCGTCCCAGGTTCTGGAAGCGATGGTGTCTCCCGCAACGGGCACTCCACTCATCTGGATCCGGATTTCAGTTTCTGTAGCAGACTGTAGTAGCAGACGAAGTCCAACACAGCGCGCAAGGGTATATGACCGCATTCGCCTGGCCGCCAGCTCTTTGAAGTTGCTGGTTCAGGATGTGGCGAAGGAATTGGCCGTCAGCATGCCCCATATGGAATTGAACGTCCGCGATTCGTCATCTCTACTGTATGGCCATGACAGTGGCGAGCTGCTTTCGGTTGCAGAGGCCATGTCACAGGCTGCGATTGATACAGGAGTCTCGATAATCCGCGGGCCATTCCTCGATCTGGCACTTGAGCAGAACTCGAAATACATGAGTGTGTTGCCCGAATTGCTGGCAATCAGTCCGGCCCTTCGGCCCATGGTGCAGATAGGTACCAAAGAAAATGGATTCGACCCGGACATTGTCCATGGACTTGCTCTCGCCGCCTGCATCCACAACAAATCACAGCATTTGAGAGGACACGGAAGTCCACAATGCACCGTATTTGTAAACGGCTGCGACAGAAGAGCATTCGACCTCAGGGTTCACCCTGATCAGGACTTCGTATGCGCTCTCGCAGAAGAATCCTCCGATTTGAACTTTGCTGCGTCCTTTTCGGACGCACTTCAACAGACTGCGCTGGTGCGTGGACACGACATATCGATGGCGGCCCATGAATTCACTACGACGTCAACGGAACAGGCTTCCCTGCGTGACATCAACTCTTCAGGAGCCGCATCTCATCGTCTTTCGATTGACGGCTTGCCCCCGGTAGGTCCGTTCAGAAACAAAGTTTCTGTTCCTTCAGGCTACGACCCCTCCGATCTTGCCGCATTCCTGAGTGAGCGGCTCAGCGCCTTTTCTCAAACAGGGATCCAGGCCGGAATCCATATCGACTTTCCACGTTCCTGAAACCGATGAAAGCTCAGGTTGCACCCCTTCCACTCGATCTCAAGCATGTTTTCAGGATCGCTCACGGTGCAAGCACCCGGCGAACCAATGCTCTCCTCCGACTGGGTACTGGCTTTGGTGAAGCCGCCCTTCCGCCTTACTACCCCACTTCGCTTGAGGACGTCTCTGATTGGATTGCGAGTCAGTCAGATTGGATCGAGGATGTGATTATCCAGAAAGATATACCCATTTCATCCCACCTGGACCGCGTACCGGATGGACCTTCGCCGGCAATTGCAGCCCTTGATATGGCGCTCCATGATATCTGGGGACAACGCCTCGGATCTCCGCTCTATAAACTCTTTGGGTTGGATCCGCAGCATATTCCCGTCAGCAGCTATGCCCTTCCCATTCCCGCGGATCTGGACGAACTGGACGCCTTCCTTGAGGGAGCACGTGGATTTCCGTTTCTGAAGCTCAAGATTGGCTCCGGAAACACCGATTTCGACGAAGCCATCGTACGCCGGACAAGGGAACGATTTTCCGGGAGACTCTGTGTCGATGTCAATTCTGGTTGGACCATCGATACGGCCGTCTCAATGATTCAGCGGCTCTCTAAATGCGATCTTGATTTTGTGGAGCAGCCCATTCCCTCGGATGATATTGACGATTGGCATCTGTTGAGACGCCTTCTCCCCTCAGAATCCCCGAAACTGATCGCCGATGAAAGTGTCCAGGATGAAAACGACATTATCGCCCTTGCCGGTGCCGCAGACGGAATCAATATCAAACTTGCCAAATGTGGTGGACTTCATCCGGCCAGAAAAATGATTGCCGTGGCCCGCAGCCTGGATCTCTCGGTCATGCTGGGATGCATGATAGAAAGCTCCGTCGCCCTCACCGCAGCTGCGCACATCGCTGCTCTGGTTGATTTTCTGGACCTGGATGGTCAGATGCATCTGGCAGCAGATCCGTTTACAGGCATTGGATTCGACCGCGGATGGATCACCCTTCCAGATCTTCCTGGTTTAGGTGTATCGCCTGTCATCGACCTCATGTCGCTCTGATCAAGCTGTTTCGATCTCAAACGATACGGTGTGGGGAAGAAGGTCCGGAGGAACGATCGTTCTCTCCTTCAGCTTGATTCTTCCGTCGGCAGCAAACGACACCAGAGTCGAACATCGCGTCCCGTATCCCGGAGAAACAATACAGCGTGCTGAAAGCGCCCTCTCCCTCTCGATGCCCACTCCAGTGTCGGGGAGGTCCGGATCAGCCGCGACGGTAGTATCAGCCAACACGCTCAGAAGCGAATCATCATCGCCCGGACCTGACTCAAGTTCGACTTTCATCGCCTCCTTACCCGAAACCACCTTCGGCCACGGCGTGTCGAGAAGATGATTGCTCAAGCCGTATATCCCCGGATTCAAAACAGATGGTGGGGCTTCTGACATGTTGGAGTAATAGGCGAGGTTATTCGAATCAAAAACCAGGAGATTGAACCCATTGTAGTCTCCGCCTCTCGTTTCGATTCTTGACAGATAGTCGTCGGCACTCTCGTTTCCACTCAAGAATTCGGTCGTCAGCTCCCCTCTCGACCTTGCATTCAGGTTGATATTGGACAGATCCCGATAATTCGTTACCGCCGCAAACCGGCCCTTTGTATTCACACCCAGCCAGGTCCCTCCTGCCACCAGATCCCTGCCCGCCAGAATGCCGGGCTTATCGGACCAGAAATCGGCTTGATCTGTCGCACGGTCATAGAATTCATCACGATTCGCGAGGACCGTCAGAGGCCGACTCGTACCGGGATCGTAAGAGAAAAGGATCAGACACATGAAAAATCCAGAGAGGTCTAGAAAATTGGTTGGAATCAATATCAGCCCTTGCGCTGAATGATCAACACGTAGGGTGATTTTGACGATCGACTGAGCCATTGGTGACGCGCAATCGAAAAACGTTTCGGATTAAGGCTTGATATGAATTGATCCACCGCCTCTGCTTCATCCCGGCCTCCATCGTGGCCAGCATACACCGTGACCAAAACTGCGCCAGATGGCCGAATGAGCTCAGTTGCCTGCATTAGGCCGTTAACGGTAGACTCTGCTCGCGTAATCAGACTTTTGTCGCCGCCCGGAAGATATCCGAGATTGAACACAACAGCGGATACTTTGCCGTCTTGATCGACTACTTCGGAAAGGCGTTCATGGGATGTCAAAATGACCTGATAGCGCGGCACAATGGATCCCGATGCCAGTCCGGCGCTGGTAGCTGCTACCGCTCCGTCCTGAACATCCATCGAGATCAGGCGTCCTTCGGCGCCGATCAAGGAGGCGAGAAACAAGCTGTCGTGACCATTTCCACACGTAGCGTCAACGACTGTGTCTCCTGGCGAGACGATGTCGGCGAGAATCAAATGGACGATATCTGTTGCTTTCTGTATCAGGAGAGCTCTTTTCCTCCACTAACCTCTTTTCCTCCATTAACCTCTTTTCCTCCATTAACCTCTTTTCCTGACCTTTGATTCGGCAACCAACCCGATCAACGAATCAATTCGGAATCGATGGCGGATGGGCCTTGTCGGATTGTTATCTTGTAAAAGCCCACATCGACTCACTCAATTCTCGCGCTTGCATGCTGTTGCAGGATCTGGAACAACCCATCCGCATCGAAATGGATCGTAACCGATCCTACGAAGCGGTGTTTAACTCATTCGAAAAGCTCCCTGATAATCTGCGTACTGCTGGCCTGAGACCTGGCAAATGCCTGATTGTCACCGATTCAAACGTCGCAAAGCACTACCGCACAAGAATCGACACAGATCTTAAGACAGATGGATGGGATCCGCTCATTCTGACACTTCCGGCGGGAGAAAGCACCAAATCGCCCAAGCATCTCCAGGCCATTTATGATGCTGCACTTGCCTGGAGAATTGATCGTCAGACTCCTGTGATCGCTCTCGGAGGCGGCGTCATCGGCGATCTCGCCGGGATGGCTGCTGCTACTCTTTTGAGAGGAGTCCCGTTTGTTCAGGTGCCAACCTCCCTGATCGCACAGGTTGACAGCGCACTGGGAGGAAAGACGGGAATCAATCACGAAGAGGGAAAAAACCTCATCGGAGCCTTCTACCAGCCTCGCCTCGTATTCGTCGATACGACTCTTCTGTTTACGCTACCCCGGAGAGAGTGGCTAAGTGGGTTGGGCGAAGTCATCAAGCACGCACTGATACAGGATGATGCGTTCTTCGCATGGATCGAATCCCAACTGAGCCAGATTTTGGCGAGAGATCCTGCGGTAGTGCCGGACCTGGTCTACCGCGCCGCTCTCATCAAGGCCCGCATCGTGAGTGAAGACGAACTGGAAAAAGGAAAACGGGCACTGCTCAATTTCGGACACACTTTTGGACACGCGCTGGAAAAAGCACTTGGCTATGGTACATTTACGCATGGAGAGGCGGTCATCATAGGCATGAAGGCTGCGCTGCACATGTCCCGCAGATTCAATAGACATCTCGAGCAGTCGCGCGCCGAACACGTTCTCGATCAGATATCACTTCCAGCCATTCCTTCATCGCTGGGTATTCCGGCGGTACGAGAGGCCATGCAATCGGACAAGAAACGAAATGCTGATCGACTCAATTTCGTGCTGTTGAACAAGCTTGGATCGGCCTACATCACATCAGATGTAAACCCTTCAGACATCGACTCTGCCTGGGCCCATGCCCTCGGCCGACCATAAGCCATATTTTAGTCTTCAGACGGCACTTCCATGCTTCGATGTCGTTCACTGAGCCACGGAATCAAGCCGGACTAACTGTCAATTCGTGTCTTTTCGCATCCTCACACATATTTCGCGTCGCACTCTGCACACCATAATGGCTGTGCTATTTCTACTTGTGGTTGCGTTTTTTGCAGTTACCCGTACTCAGGTCGGTCGCGACGAACTCGGAAATCGGATTGAAGCCGGATTTGCCAGTTCCTATCGCGGTTCACTTTCAATTGGCAAGCTCACTGGAAACGTTCTGGCCAATCTCTATGCCTCCGATATCGTGATCAGAGATGAAAATGGTACAGAAGTGGTGCGGATTGATTCAGTTGTAGTTCGCCCGAAATGGGGACCCCTCCTGCGCAAATCATTTTCCGTCCACGAGATAAGCCTTTACCGCCCGCAGATCGTAATCACATATGACAGCCTCGGCAACACCTCGCTCGAGAAGGCGATGATTCCACGGGCGGTGGCCGAAGCAGACTCCAACCGGGCATGGACTTTTCAGAGTGCCTCCATTTTCGTGGAAGACGCTTCAGTACAAACCATTGACTCTTCGGGATCATCGGATTTTCGGAGCGATCTGGACATTCGAAATGCTCTTCTCGAGCGTATCAACATCATCGCCCAGATTGACTGGTCGAGTGCTGAAAAACAAATTGATTTGCTTCAGATGACCGCTCATCTGGATCGACCTGAATTGAATCTCGTCAGCGGAATCAGTCAGATCCTCTATCAGGATGGGAAGGTGACTCTGAATCGTGCTGAACTCCGAACCGACAGATCCAGATTTTCCCTGAGCGGATTCAGCGATCATCTTGACCCGGCTTATTCGTGGATCGATGCAGGCTTTCAACTGGATATTGAGGGTTCAACCATTGATTTCGACGAGTTCAGCCCGTTTATACCACAATCACCCCTCGCCGGATCGGCTGGTCTGAATGCCCATATCGAAGGCCCTGTGTCGGACATGACCCTATCTTGGTTGAATTTGGAGAAAGGCGAATCCACCGTCGAGTTGTCGGGGACGGTGGCCGGATATCCGGATTCACTTCAGATGGATCTCTCAATTGCCAACACACAAGTTGCTTCCGATGACGTGAGGCAACTATTGCCCGGCGCTGGATGGGCACAAGATTTACGCGTCGACACGGTCAACTTCCAGATGTATGCCAGCGGTACGATCAGCGGACTGAACGACGAGACGGTATACATAGACTCGAGAAGCACTTTCGATCTCAATTCCGATGGGGGGATGATATCCGGATCCTTGTCACTCGACGGATCCACTCTGGATTCACTCGCCCATTCCGCAACCATCAGAATCCAAAACGTCGATCTTTACGAATGGACCAACCGGGCCAGACTACAGAGCAGCCTCTCCGGCGTATTTCAGTCGAACGGTTTCTCGATGGGCCCTGACTCGATATATGCTTCGATGACCGCCGATCTCAGTAACCTGTCACTTGCTTCGCACAGCGCCGAAGCTGTGGATCTTGATTTATCCGTCTCTCCTGACTCACTGTTCGGTACCGCCCGACTGACGGAAGGGGCAGGGAGTCTCGATGTCGCGTGGGCATTGATTCTGGCCAACGAACGGAGACTTCGAACCAGTATATCGCTTGTAAACGCAGATGTAGGTCCCGTTCTGGGCATTTCCGAACTGTCCTCTTCGATTAACGCGCAAGTTTCGACGTATTCTTCCCTTCAATGGAATGAAGGCTTCAGCGGAGATTTATCAGCAGACGTCGGACTGTCACGTATCACAATCGGAGACAGTACAGCTGTAGTTCCACCGCACACAATGAGTGGAACTGTTCGACCACCATCGACCGACGACCCAGTGTTCGATTTTTCGTCGGACATGTTCGAAATGCGGATCGAATCAGATGGTGCACTTCCTACCATGGTTGCCCTGACTCAATCGTGGATTGCAAGCTTTCGATCCGCTGTCGACAACGAGTTGAACAAGACGCTTTACGCGGATCTTGGACTCGATGAAGTGTCGGCCACTCTTGTGTTGAATGAAATGCTTGCCGTCGACAGAGCCTATCAGAGGATGACCCAGGATCAGTCTTCTCTGCGTTCGACCGTTGAGTTCAACCTTCTTGACGCGGACCTTTTGGCACAACTCTCGCCAACATTTCCTGACTTGGAGGGATATGCTAATATTTCGGCCGATCTGGTCTGGTCGCCCGACGATCTGACTGCACGTCTTGATCTTTCTACTCCGCATCTCTCCCTTCCGGGAGTTCAGGTCGACAATCTGGGCGGTACGGTCGAATTGGGGCTGAATCGCATCTCAGGCTTGATCGAAACAGCCTCAGTAGCATCAAAAATAGATATTGACACCCTCCACGCAGGTGGATTTGTCTTTGCCAATCAGGACGTGCTGATCGACCTCACACAAGGATCAGGATCCTTTCTAGCCTCCAACTCCGGTACGACGAGCATTGACAGTCTGATGATTTCTGCCGACCTGCTGACCACGGAATTTACAAATTCCGTGGTGCTCAGAGAGATTCTGATGGACACGGGTACGGGAAGCTGGATTTTGGAAGAACCCGCGACGTTTTCATTCTACGGAGACGCCACTTCCCTGGATCAGGCCAGTCTTCGCTTCATTGACGATGGACTTCGAACCAATCAGTCGTTGAGGGCTTCCGGAGTACTGTCTTCTGCTCCATCGGACAGCGTTGTGTTTGCGATGAACGATCTGCTGCTTCGTCCCTTCTCCCAGTTCATGAACCTGCGTAGGACTCTGGGGGGCCAGCTCAATTCTGAATTCGTCATATCTGGTGGACGAAATCTACCGCGGATTGCAGGCGCCGCGGAAGTGCTCTCACTTTCTCTTGACGAAAAGCTCCTCGGCAACGTCGCATTGTCGAGCGACTACATATCCGGATCGCCCGATGTTGAGGTAGACCTGAGCATCACGCCTTCAGATTCTTCTGGAATACCGCGGCTCTTCGGGACGGTGCTACCTGCAGTCTGGGTTGAAAATGATCTGCGAATCCAGGGAATTATCCGACTACCCGGCGATGACCCGGGTGACAGAGGCGCTCTGGATCTGGACATGAATGTGGATCGGCTGGACCTCTTTTTCTTCAAGTACATTTTCCAGGAAGCATTGGGAAGTGTCTCCGGGTTCGCCACCGGTAGTGGGAGAATCACCGGCGAACTCTTGCACCCCATTTTCGACATGAATATGGGCATCCTCGACGGGTATTTCGATATACCCTTGACGCAGGCCAGATATTCGCTCGACGGATCGGTTCGAATCGACGAAGAAGCAATCCACTTCGACCCTCTCAATCTCGTTGATCACACGAATGGGTCGGCACAACTGAATGGGCGCCTGTTGTTTAACAACTACACTGCCTTCACGCTGGATATGACTGGAAACCTCGATGAGCTGCTCATCATGAACGTAGATCACTCAGATGAACTACCGTTCTATGGTTTCCTTCGGGCGTCCGGAGATCTGAACCTGACGGGCCCTCTTTTCAATGCTTCCCTGACGTCATCAAACGCCGTGACGAGAGCAGACTCGGAGCTGTTCATACCCATTGTTGAGGAAACGACGGAGGCAGATGAAGCCTTTATCCACTATTCAGATTCTCTTGGTTACATACCCGACTTCGACAAATTGGCAGAACGGCCTTTCTTCCTCGCAAGACGTCCTACCGCCGAGCGTCAGTTTCTGGATGGTCTGAACCTTGATCTCAACATATTTGCTCCTCCGGGATCTACGGTTCATTTGGTCATCGATCCGCTGCTTGGTGACGTGATCAACGCCGTCAGTACGGGTAATGTGCAACTGCTGCTGAGCAACGGTGAGTTTCAGACATTCGGTCAACTGGAAGTCACGAGCGGAGACTACCAGTTCACCGCCGGAGAACTGTTCATCCGCACCTTCCTCATCAATGAAGGCGGATCAATCGTTTGGGAGGGTGATCCTGTCAACGCCAAGCTCGACATTCCCGCCTCCTACCGAACGAGAGCCTCCCGCACTGGACTACCCGGCATCGAAGGTGAGCGAGGCGGGTTAATACCCCTCATTGTCAATCTTCAGATCGATGGAACCGTTTTCTCGCCTGAAATCGGCCTTTCCTTGAGTGTTGACCGGACAAATCAGAATGTGCTTGGAAATTATCAGGCTTTCGAAGCTCAGCTGAATCAGCCGGACAGAGCCACCGAGTACGCCACAAGCGTTCTGATTCTGAATTCATTTCAGCTCACGACCGAAAATATTACCACGGATTCCGGCGGCCAGCTGGCGTTCAACAGCGTATCCCAGCTTGTCTCTGCGCAACTGAACCGGTTCCTGAATGAAGCCCTTCCCAATGTTGATTTCTCGTTTGGGCTTCAGGGAGAAAATGCACAGGATCTGGACGTGACATATGGGGTGGCCATGAGGTTTTTGAATGATCGCCTCATCATTCGCGGGGAAGGCGTGTATCAAGGCAATCGAACCGACAACGTTCGAACCAATGAAGGGCTGCAGGGAGAATTCGTGGTAGAAATACGGGTCGGCCCCCGGGTTTCGGTTGAGGTGTTTTTCCGTAGAGAAGGAGATATTCTGGACACTACCGAATTGACCAACACGGCCGGAGTCGGTGTCTCCTACCAGACGGAGTTTGAATCCTGGCGTTCACTCATCAAGCGAGCTGTGACAAAACAGGGCGGCTCATCTTGACCAATTGCTTCGACTCCCACCCTCAGTATTCCAGTTTTCTTTCACAGCCATAACGTATGAAACCGCTAGCAGAACGCACCAACCAACTCAAACAGAGCAATATCAGGGCGATAACCCTCATGCTGCAGGATGTGGACGGAATCAATCTCGGCCAGGGCATCTGCGACATGCCGACTCCGGACCCTATCAAATCCGGAGCCCATGAAGCGATTGACAACGATCAGTCAATCTATTCCTATTACGGTGGTATCCGAAAACTGAGGGAAGTACTTCTGAAAAAGGCAGTTGAGTACAACGGTTTGCCACTGAAATCAGTGGATGAGGTCATGGTAACTGTCGGGTCTACAGGAGCCTTCGTCGCCACAATGTTCACCTTGCTGAATCCCGGCGACGAGGTCATTGTATTCGAGCCGTTCTACGGCTACCACTGCAATCTGCTGAAGGTTATGGGGGCAGAGTTGAAGTTTATCCGAACGTCAGCTCCAGACTGGGACATTGACTTTGGTGCCATCGAGGAGAAGATATCACCGAAAACGAAAGCGATCATCGTCAACACACCTGGAAATCCTCACGGGAAAGTATGGACCAGGAGCGAACTCGAAAAAATGGCCGAATTGATGAATCGGCATGACATATACGCCATCACGGACGAGATATATGAGTACATGCTCTACGATGACCGTGAGCACGTCTCTCTGGCGTCGATCCCAGGTGCGTTCGGACGCACCATCACATTGTCCGGTTTTTCCAAAACGTACAATATGACCGGATGGCGACTTGGCTACGCGATGGGCCCCGAGCAGATAATCAGCAAAATGGGTCTGCTCTCAGATCTCATTTACATCTGCGCTCCCACCCCACTGCAATATGGAGTGGCTGAAGCATTCGAAATGAGTGACGATTATTTCTCGGAAATGGCTGTTTCGTATACCCGAAAGAGGGAATTGATGTGCACCACACTTGAGGAGATCGGATTCGACGTGCCCTGGCCCCAGGGTTCGTACTACGTCCTTGCCGACTTCTCTCCACTTCGCAGGCGTTTTGACGGATTTGAAGATGATATCGCAGCCAGTCGTACACTGGTCGAGAAAGCTGGAATTGGGACCGTTGCGGGACGCTCATTCTTCGCCGATGAATCCGATGGCGATTCATGTCTCAGATTCTGCTTCGCAAAAGAATATGAGGTCCTTGAAGAGGCTTGCCGCCGCCTTAAAAAAGCCTTTCTGAACGACTAGCGCGCATTTCGGACCGCTTCGAGAAGAGCTTCGTGAAGAGCACCGTTGCTCACAAGGATTCCTCTGTTCTCCTTGAGCTGATACCCGAATCGATAGCTGAGATCCTTTCCGTTTATGTCGCTGACACGTCCTCCGGCTTCTTCTACCAGAAGCATACCCGCGGCATGATCCCAGATGTTTTCAACGTAGCGACGGCTGGAGGGAAAGCGCATATATATGTCTGCGTCTCCGGCAGCCACGACCACGTACTTGGCCTGTGAATCCAGTCTCGTTGCCGGCTTGGATATTCCCAGGAGATCTGATACCAGACGCGACTGTGAATGCGAGGTATGACCGGATTCTACGGATTCGGAAAAGCGAGCCTCCGCGGGCTCGGACGTCGTTGTAACCTGTGCCTTGCGAATTGATTTCATGTCCCGCAGCCTGAAAAGTTCTGTGCCTTGCCCTTTTTCAGCCACGGCAACCACACCTTTTTCGAGTTCGGCGTCGGAAATCCGAAGATTCGGACAGGCAACTGCGGCAACGACTACAATTCCCTCGACAATCAGAGCTAGCGCGACTGCATATTGATCGCCCCGAAGGAATCCTTTTGTGCCGTCAATCGGATCGAGGGTCCAATATCGGTCTGATTGGTCTTTCGACTCTCCAAAGTCAATCCAATCCATGATTTCGTCCTCCCCCGCATCCGGCCTCAAATTTCGCACTTTCGAAACAACCTGTGTCTTGAGGCCAATGTTGGCCTCTTCGCGAAGCTCGCTGGACGTTTCCTCGGCGATTATCGGATCATCCGGATACGCACGTCTGAGCCTGGAGCAGACCAGGGCCTGACTCCCAAAATCGGCAATGGTGACGGGACTACTATCCTTCTTTTTGAGGGCGCCCGGCTCGATTTCTCGTTGAACGGTGCGACAAAGGTCTGCGGCCTCTCGTACCGCAGCCAGGGCGATCAGTTTTTCGGAATAGAAAGACATGGTTTCTGCTTACTTGACCCAGTTCGGGAGTTCTTCCAAAAACATAATAGACGAACCTTGAATTCGCGCGCACAAATGATCCGTCCCGTTGGTCACGAGAAGGAATGGAGCCTTTAACACGCGGTTGTAGTTCGCGACCTGATTCAGCGTGTCTTGATTGATGGTCACACCAGGTGCTTTGCACTCGACGACCATCCATGCTGCTCCATTTCTGTCGTGAACGATAAGGTCCGGGCGTCGGATCTCATTGTGAATCAATATCGACCTTTCAACTCCGAGAAGGGATCGGGGTACACCCATACCTTCCATGAATAGTCGAATCACGGCTTGACGCACCCGCTCTTCGGGTGTTTCTACGATGTGCTTTTGCCTGACGGGGTCCTTCATCCGTTGATCGGCGAAATTCGAAAAAAGGCCGCGGGATCGAATTCTTTCGATCCCGCGGCCCATAATAGCAACCATCTTGTTCGCAATTACCATCCAGATGCTTTCCATCTGGTGGTTCGCAACTCAGATGAATCTCTACACAACACCATACGCCAGCATGGCGTCCGCCACTTTGGCGAAGCCGGCTACGTTGGCGCCTTTGACGTAGTCGATATAATCGTCTCCGTCTTTGCCGTACTCTACGCATTTGCCGTGGATGTGCTGCATGATCTGCTGCAGTTTTCCATCCACTTCTTCTCTGGTCCATTGCAAGCGCATTGAGTTCTGCGTCATCTCGATTCCCGAGATAGCAACTCCACCTGCGTTTGCAGCTTTACCGGGACCGAAGAGAATCTTGGCGTCTTCAAACAGTTTGGTGGCTTCAAGTGTTGTTGGCATGTTGGCGCCTTCGGCCACAACAAAGCAACCATTGGCCAGAAGATCACGCGCGTCATCTGCATCCAGTTCATTCTGAGTGGCGGATGGGAATGCGCATTCACATGGGATGCCCCATGGCCGTTTGCCTTCCAAAAAGCTCAACCCATAGTTGTCAGCAAATTCCTTGATGCGTCCTCGTTTGACGTTCTTTAGTTCCATCACATATTCCAACTGTTCGGTCGTAAGACCGTCGGGAATGTGAACCGAGCCAGATGAATCGGAAAGGGAGACAACCTTTGCGCCCAATTCGATGAGTTTTTCGGCCGTGAACTGAGCAACGTTCCCGCTACCGGAAATCGTACAGTTCTTGCCTTCGAGCGAGTCGCCGCGGGTTGCCAGCATTTCGCGTGCGAAATAGACTGTTCCGTATCCGGTGGCTTCGGGACGAATCAATGATCCACCATACGCGAGGCCCTTACCCGTCATCGTTCCAGTAAACTCGTTCCGTAGTCGACGATATTGACCGAACAAATATCCGATCTCTCTTCCGCCGACACCGATATCCCCAGCTGGAACGTCGATGTTCTTGCCAATATGACGATAAAGTTCAGTCATGAAGGACTGACAGAATCTCATCACTTCGCCGTCGGATTTTCCTTTGGGATCAAAATTGGATCCGCCTTTGCCGCCGCCCATTGGAAGCGTCGTGAGGCTGTTTTTAAGGATCTGCTCGAAGGCGAGGAATTTCAGCGTTCCGAGCGTAACGGACGGATGGAAACGCAGGCCACCTTTGTAAGGGCCGATAGCTCCATTGAACTGGATACGGTACCCTTTGTTGACCTGAACCTTGCCCTGGTCGTCAGCCCAGGTGACACGGAACATCACGACTCGATCCGGCTCGGTCAGGCGTTCCAGAATTCTGGCATCCCCGTATTCAGGGTGCTCTTGAATGAAAGGCCAGATCTTCTCTGCGACTTCGGTTACAGCCTGATGAAACTCAGGTTCTCCCGGATTACGTCGTTTCAAATCAGCAATAAAGCTGTCGAGTGATTGGCTTGTCTGTTCCATGTTGGTCATTGGAATTGGTTACAGAGTAGAGGATTTTAGCCGAGAATTGAATCGCTTTCGGAAGCGCTTCCAGTGAAAGTTGAGTGACGATACAGGAATGCAGTCATTATGTCAACCTAAACCTTTCAAGAACCCAGGAAAGGCGTGTCTAGAAGTCTCGTTTTGACCTGCATATTTGCCGGCCGAAAGAAAATTACCGCCACGCAAATCGGGGTGCTACAGCCTGCCGCTATCCGATGCGTGGAGCGTTTCCCTACAGTATGATTTTACTCCTCAGACCGTTGTCCTGAAAGGAGATACAGCACTGCCATGCGAACCGCTACACCGTTGGTAACCTGGTTCAAAATGACAGCCCGTTCATGATCAACAACCTCTGATGCGAGTTCCACTCCCCTGTTTACAGGTCCCGGATGCATCACCATCAAGTCTTTGTGGCGCTCCAGATGTTCCATGCGAATTCCGAAGCGCTCGTGATATTCCCGCGTACTTGGAAAAAGATTTCGGCCTTGCCGTTCCATCTGGATACGCAGAGCCATAGCCATGTTGCACCCTTCGAGAGCCTCGTCCAATTCACTCGTTATGCGGAGATTCCCAAGCGTTGATATTTGATCCAGTTCAACGGGAAGAAGAGGCTTCGGACCACAGATGGTAACATTTGCCCCCAACGTGAGCAGCCCATGGATATTTGATCGGGCGACGCGACTATGCAGAATATCTCCAATGATCGAAATGTTGAGTCCGTCGAACGAATCATAATGCTCTGATATGGTGAGCATATCGAGCAGAGCCTGAGTTGGATGCTCATGTGCTCCGTCTCCGGCGTTGATGACCACCGAATCAACGCATCGCGTCAGGAAGTGAGGTGCGCCGGGTGAACTGTGCCTCAAAACTACCATGTCGATCTTCATGGCTTCAATGTTCTGGGCAGTGTCCTTCAGCGTTTCACCTTTGGCGACCGAACTTCCAGAAGCCGAAAAGTTCACGGTGTCTGCCGAAAGTCTCTTTTCCGCCAGCTCAAATGAGATTCGAGTTCGTGTCGATGCCTCAAAAAACAAATTGACGACCGTAACTCCGCGCAGAGTGGGCACTCGTTTAATTGGTCGATCAAGCACATCTCTGAACTGACGGGCCGTTTCAAGAATCAACTCTATTTCTGCTGAACTGTAATCAGATAAGCCCAGCAGGTGCCGGTGATTCAAACCGGTCAGAGTCTCGTTTTCTTTCTGTTCTGTTTTGGGCTTCACGCGTGCTGACGTTACTCAGGTACTGGTTGCTGTCGGTTCCGGGTACTCCACGAGCCAGACTCCCTCTCGGTCGTCCAGTTCTTGGATACGGACTCGTACCTCCTCACCCGGAAGAGTGGGTACTTTTCGTCCAACAAAGTCTGCTGTGATCGGAAGCTCGCGCATTCCCCTATCTACAATCACGAGGAAATGAACCGAGGCTGGACGCCCCAGATCAGTTAATGCATCGAGACCGGCCCGTACGGTTCTACCTGTGAAAAGAACATCGTCTACCAGAACAAGATGACGTCCATCGACATCGAATTCGATCTTGGTTTCTTTCACTTCTGGTTGTTTGTGCCGCATCCGGAAATCGTCCCGGTACATGGTGGCATCCAGAATTCCCAACGGCACATCAATGCCATCGACGTCCGAGATGATCTTTTGCAGCCTTCTTGCGAGGTGAACACCTCTGGTCTGCATTCCCACTAGCCCGAAAGAAACACCGGTGGCATCGTCGAGGGCAAACATCTCGACGATCTGTCGCGCCATGCGGTTCAGAGTGCGCTCAAGGTCCCGCGCATCCATCAGTTGCGCTTTGATGACATCTTTGGGCTCCATGGAAGAGAAGTTACTGTTTTTTACCCGAGATACACGCAGCTAAAAGTGGGATCTTTCGTAAAGATGATGAAAATCAGCCGAGGAACTGTTTTCATCCCGGTCGTATACCCATCCGCTTCAGCAAATACCCAATTTCGTGAGCGTAGAGACCAAACCGCTAAAGTATCTGGATCCGGCTTTTGTAAGCCAGATTTCAAACATGGAATTGCGGGCCCGCCTGATCGTTGAGGGTTTCATTACCGGACTGCACAAGAGCCCGTATCATGGGTTTTCCGTCGAATTCGCGGAGCATCGCCCCTACAACCCGGGCGACGAATTGCGCCATGTGGATTGGAAGGTATATGCGAAAACCGACCGACACTATGTGAAGCAGTACGAAGAAGAGACCAATTTGAGGCACTACGTGGTACTCGATACGTCTACTTCCATGCGATACAAGCACTCAGCCAGTATATCAAAACTGGAGTATGGCGCGTATCTGGCCAGCGCCCTTCACTTCATTATGGCCCGACAGCGGGATGCCACTGGGCTGATCGCGTTTGATGAAAAGATCCATACCCTTCGTCCTCCAAAAAGCACGCAGGGATATGTTCGCGAGCTCATGGCGACGTTGGAGCGGATTTCGTCGGATGAGGAAGACTCGAAGCGCACCAGCGCAGCCACTGTTCTCGACGAGGTCGCAGAGCGAATCGCCCGACGCTCTCTGGTAGTCATAATCACCGACCTGTTTGAAAACATCGGAGAGCACGATCAACTGCTCAATGCACTGCGCCACCTGAGGTACCGTGGTCACGAAGTTCTCGTCTTTCACATTCTCGAATCCGAGACCGAGCGCAACTTCAGATTTCCGGATGTGCCGATGCAGTTCGTGGATATGGAAACGGGCGAAGAGATGACCTTGCAGCCTGCACAACTGAGAGAAAATTACGCGGAGACGGTCAAGAACTTCTCGGCGCGGTTTCGGGAGCGATGCCGCGAGCGTAATATTGACTTCATAGAACTTGACACCGCAGAATCATACAGCACAGCGTTGCTGGCCTACCTCAACAAGAGGCAGAAGTTGGCCTGACGCACGAGTGGACTTTCCATTTCATCTATCAAACTGTATCAAATGAAATTCAAGACCTTACTGATCCTGGCCAGTGCTTTGATGGTGGTGGTAGCACCACCCGCGTCGGCCCAGGAGTCTGATCTCCTTCCCGTGCTCGCAGAGCCAGGAGATACACCGACAACATTTGAAAACCCCGAATTGGTTGGAAGATATCTCGAGACCATTACGGCTGACGATCTGGCATCACACCTCTATTTCTTTGCATCAGACTTCTTCGAAGGACGCGAGACATCGACGCGAGGCCAGAAAATGGCTGCCCAGTATCTGGCCGGGCAGTATCGCAAAATGGGGCTGGCGCCAAAGGGTACCGTCGAATCGGATAATCCTCGCGACCCGAACGCTTACCTGCAGCCATTTCCTTTGTACGGCTCCAGGTTTTCTAAGGCAGAGCTGTTCGTAGGCGGTGCCACTGAAGCGACACACATCTACGGCGGCGATGCCACGGATGGCTCATTCATGACCGTTTTCGGAGGGGAAGCCGATGTCTCAGCCTCAGTAGTTTTTGCAGGCTACGGAATTGGTGACGATGACCTTGGATTCAATGATCTCGCCGCCATGGAAGAAGCAGAACTCGATGTAGCCGGGAAGTGGGTTTTGATGTTCGCGGACGAGCCCATGGCCGATGCCGAAACCAGCTTGCTTCCAACCGAAGGTCACGAATTGTCATCATGGACAACCTCCCGATTCAAAAAATTGCAATCCTTCTTCGGCGCACCCGAAACCGCTCCTGTTGGAATCATGGTCATCGGTGATCTCTCGCCTCGAGGCGGATCGGTGAATGACGCCGCGATGGCAGCAGCGAGCGCGCCGACCGGTGTCGGAGGCCTGTCACTTGATGCGCCCGAAGGCGAACGGCGAAGTCGCTTCCCTACCATTCTCTCCGTATCGGCCGATCTGGCCAGCGAGATTCTGGGGCGCGATGTACGCGAAATCAAAAAGTCGGTCGACGCCTCCCTCACGCCCACAGTGTTTGAGGTGGATTCTGAACTTCGAGGCAGAGTGCAGAATGAAAACTATGAGACGTCTTCAGAAAACGTGCTGGCCTTCATCGAAGGTTCAGATCCGCTGCTGAAAGATGAATATGTGGTTGTGTCCTCGCATTATGATCACATCGGTATGAGCCCAGACGAAGTAGATGGGATCAACAACGGAGCCGATGACGACGGTTCTGGAACGGTCACTGTTTTGGAGATTGCGGAAGCTTTCGCCAAGGCACGAGACGACGGATATGGGCCCCGTCGAAGTATCGTCTTCCTCAATGTGGCTGGTGAAGAAAAAGGCCTTCTCGGCTCAGCTTATTACACGGACCACGAACCCGTCGTGCCTCTCGAGAAGACGGTCACCAATCTGAACATCGATATGATCGGGCGCATCGACCCGACTCATCCTGAAGAAAACACAGATTACGTCTATATCATCGGCTCGAATCTGGTGTCGCAAGAACTACACGATATCAACATCAGAGCGAATGAGATCATCGGTGGTAAACTGGATATGCACGAGCGATTCAATTCCAAAGACGATCCGAATCAATTCTATCGTCGAAGCGATCACTGGAACTTCGGCAAGAACAATATCCCGTTCATTTTCTTCTTCACGGGCACGCATGAAGACTACCACGGAGTGGACGACGAGCCTGAAAAGATTGAGTATGAGCGTATGGCCAATATCGCACACGTGATTTTTGCCACAGCCTGGCAGGTCGCCAACCAGGATACGCGTCCGGTTGTGTCAGGAACGGGATTCAACTAGGACTCAAGTGTGTATTTGAACCGATTCTGAATTCTTTCAGAATCGAAAAAGGGGGATGGCGCGAAGCGCCATCCCCCTTTTAAATGTCAAAAAATACCGCCCTGTTATACGTTTACAGCCTCGACCCTGGTAATCTGCGGAACGGAGCGCTTCACAGCTTGCTCGATACCGGCTCTGAGCGTCATAGAGCTCATCGGACAGGTTTCACACGCGCCGAGCAGTTCCAGTTCGACTACGCCTTCCTGCGTAATCTCGAGTAAGCGCACCGATCCGCCATCCGCCTCGAGGTACGGCCTGAGCGTATCCAATGCAGCTTCAACCTGCGATTCCAACTCTGCTCCTTCCAGGACTGCCATCGATATCTGCTTTTTCTGGGTGTTATCAAGCATTGATGATCAAGTTCTACTCAACCGTTTCCGGATGGTTCACGTCAGATCAGTTATGCATTATTTCGATTTTTCTCGTCGCCGGGCTGATTGCATTTCGCGTCTCTACCTTTGACACCAGCTCAGTCGCGATCTGAGTAAAAACGTTACCGACTGCCTCGTTTGCATCGGTGACGACGGGAGTGCCTGCGTCAGCATTTTCTCGAATCACCTGTTCGAGTGGTATTTCACCGAGCATCGGGATGTCGAGTTCTTCTGCGAGAGCTTTTGCTCCGCCTTCTCCGAACAGATAGTATTTGTTTTCAGGCAGCTCGGGCGGTGTGAAATAAGACATGTTTTCAATGATCCCGACCACAGGAACCTGAACCTGGTCAAACATGCCCACTCCGCGACGGGCGTCGGCCAGCGCGACTCTTTGTGGTGTTGATACAATCACGGCACCGTTCAACGGAACGGTCTGAACAAGCGTCAACTGAATATCACCCGTTCCAGGAGGAAGATCCAGAATCAGAAAGTCCAACTCACCCCACTGAGTGTCTCCGAGAAACTGCCTGACCGCGCTGGTCACCATCGGACCCCTCCAGATCACAGCCTTTTCCGGGTCTACCAGAAATCCCATCGAGAGTAGCTTGACACCGTATTTTTCGAGTGGAATGATTTTGCGATCTTCGCTCACCCGTGGCTTGGCATCTTCCAGGCCAAACATCGTCGGGATTGATGGGCCGTAGATGTCAACGTCTGCCAGTCCCACATCATAACCTGCTCTGGCGAGAGCAACGGCCAGATTGCATGCTACTGTGCTTTTTCCCACGCCTCCTTTTCCTGATGCGACGGCAATGATATTCGTAATTCCATCCCCGGGCTCACTCGATGCCGTCTGACCGTCGACCTGAAGATCCATCCCGAGACTGATCATCTCACTGTCCGTGGCGATGTCCAATTGAGTTTGTTCTCCAAAGGCTCCTTTCAGTGCTTCTTCACATGCTCGCTGGACCTCATTTGCGAACGCTGATGTGGGATCTGAAATCATCAGGGTGAATCCGATTTTGCCTTCGTCGACCGCCAGAGCCCGCACCCATCCCAATCGTACGATATCTTTGCCGCTTTTGGGCTCAACAATATTCCTGAGGGCGTCCAGTACGTTTGCAATTTGAATCATGTCCTTCCTGCGATCTCAAGCGGATCAGTTTTTTCACGTTTCTTGAATGGCTGAAAGCAGCGAATCGTGTTGTTGTTTCCTCAAATTTCAACGAGATCCGTCGTTGATGATCAATTCAACGGGATTTCCTGAATTCCGCAATCGCAACGCCGTGTCGGACACCGAATGGCGATATATACAACGTCTCTCCGCCGACAAACTGAGTGGCCATATTCAGAATCAATACACCCGCCGGAAATACGTCTTCCCTTCCTTTCATTTTTTCGGGGTGCAAAGACAGAACCTTGGAGCGGGTCATCTGCAGAATGTCGCTCGTCTTTTCTTCGAGTTGAATCAGGGACATATGGCTGTCACCTGCCAATTCCTTCAGCGTTCGGACATCTTTCTGGATCCTTCCCAGAATGACGGCCGTTCCTGAGGCTCCGATACACGCCGGTGTTGTAACGCTATCGGCCCATTCCACCGCCATCATCTCCTGAAAAACAGACCGAGCAGTGTCCATCTCGTTCACCGGAACTGGTTGCGTACTGAAAAAGCGTTCCGTCATCCGGACACTTCCCATGTCGATGCTTTTCTTGAAGATGATCTCTCCTGACTCGGGATCTCCCTGTACCAACTCGGTCGAACCGCCGCCAACATCAATCACACTCACAATCCCGTGTTCAGACACCGCGCTCCACTGCACATCGAAACTCATCATTCCGCAGACCGCACCATCAAATGTCGTCTGCGCTTCCTCCTCTCCCGAAAGGATCAACAAATCTGAACCTGTTACTTCACGAACCAGATCTCGAATACGGTAAGCGTCTGCCGCGTCTCTCGACGCGCTCGTTCCGGTGACCACGACGCGCGTTGGGTCCATCGAACGGATATGCTCCATATGAGAGGTCAGCACACTTCTCAATCGTCCGAGAGCGGCATCCCCCACTCTTCCGCTGGCGTCCATTCCTTCTCCGAGTCTTACAAAACCAGCAGCGTTGAATACTTCTGAGATACCTCCGGGGGTGGATTCGGCAATCAGAAGAAGCGCCGTATTGGTACCGATGTCAATCGTCGCTATCCGCTCACCCATTCGCCGTCACCCAAATACTCCACCATTGCCCTTCCTGATACTCTTGGCCACCCGTCAAGTCGGATTTGGCCAAGGATTCAATCATTATCTGCCGGTCAGTAAGCAGAAGGCCCGACAATCCCATTCTTGCCCCGGGCGCCATTTTGGAAGCCAATACCGGTAGCATTCCTCGCAAGGCTTCTCTGTTGATGTTGGCGAGAATCAGATCGTACCTGTCTCCAGAAATAACCGATTCGTCGCCCAGATAGACTGACATTTTGGCCGCCACATCATTTAAGATGGCATTTTCCTTTGCGTTTTCCTCGCATATTGGGTCGAAGTCGAACACATCTGCATGTCTGGCACCCGATTTCAAGGCAGCTATTGCCAGCACACCTGTTCCCGAGCCGGCGTCCAGAACATCATCGTCACTCTGAGCGTGGTCCGCTATTCCCCGCAGCATCAAACGAGTGCTGGCATGATACCCGGTCCCGAAAGACATTTTGGGATCGATTATGACTTCGATACACCCTTCCGGAGTTACATCCGTATTCCACGTTGGCCTGATCCAGAATCCACCGGCTGTAATCGATTCGATTGTCTTTTCCCACTCGGCATTCCAGTTGGTTGGCTGAATCAGTTCCTTGGTCAAGGGGCCGGAAACAAACCGCTCCAATTCAGAAGAAAGAGCGTCCAGAACCTCGGGCGCGGATTCCGGATCCACATAAACGATCAGAGCTGAATCCGATTCTTCAAATCCTTCTACGCCGCGCTCGTCGAGGAACGCCACAAGAATACCATGATGCTCTGGTTTGGAAGGAACCGTAATAGAAAGAGTGGCCATATGGGGTTTGGCATTGCACCAAACCGACTTAGTACCGACCTGGAATAGATTATTCGCCTGGACGGAATATAGCGATTCCCCAGTCCTCGGGGTGGGACAGTCCAGAACTCAGCGAGCTTCCAAAAGCTACGCCCTGGTCCGTCTCAAACGATACTCGATACGTACCCGCGGGCAATGTCAGTTCACTCACAATCCGACGATAGCTGTCGTCACCGCCGGCTCCGGTAGTATTCGCGTATGTCATTTCCCAGATGGTCTCATCCGCATCGATTGACTCGATCCGACCCCAGTCAAAACGCTCCTCCGAGCTGATTTCACCTAAAGCGGCCACGATCAGTGTGGTCTCTTCTTCGAGCTCGAATTCTTCTGAAATGCGTTCATCGTTGCCGAGTGAGGTCCAGCGAATGAGGAACTGTTCATCACTTACTCCTTCAAGCGGTGAGGGAGCGTTCGTTGAGGAATTGACTCTTATGTCTGCGACCTGAATCTGCTCAACTCTGACGCTTCCTTCTTCAATCGAAGAGGAATCCAGTGGAAACAGCACAATTCCCCAGCGTTCTGAATTGTCGGGACGTCGCTTGCCAAATCTTTGATAACTGTGGGAGTCGTCGGTTTTGTACTTCACGTAGTAGGTGCCGGGGTCCAATCTCAGCATAGCCATCTGTTTGCGATTCGACGCATCGCCTCCGGCATGCGAAGATTCCCTGTAAGACATTTCCCACACTCTCCCAGAGTCCTCCTCACGTTCAATCCACCCCCAGTCATAGAGATCGGAAGATGAGGTCATTTCACCCATTCCGTACACAATGACATCAAGCGGATTGTCTGTTTCCAGTTTTGACACTATCAGTTCAGAATCGCCAACTTTCAACATTTCGACAATTGGCTCCGACATATTCCACGGATCGAACTGGCGAATAGCATCAGACTGTTCGCTGGAGACCATGATTCCCCAGTAATACGGTAGATGTGGCGGATTCTCTGACCAGTCGCTCCAGGCCTGAATTGATCCAGCTTCAAACGAAATCTCATATACACCAGGCGTGAGGGAGATATCTGCCTCAGATTTTCGATTGGTGGAGCTTCCGCCTATCGCTTCCGAGTTGCCCGTGGTCATGGACCAGAGCGGCTCCCCATCCGGGAGTCTGGAAATGATGACATCGTCGCAACGAGCGTTGCAGATAGAAGCAACGACTTCAAGATGAAGACTTGCCTCCTGGGCCACATGAACAATCCTGCTTTTTCCCCGTCCCCTTTTGGTAGGTCTGAATTCCCACACGATCGAGTTCTCGTTTCGCTCACCATCCACTCGAGAAACGGGATTTACCATCTCCGGAGCCGCTGCGATACTCACGTTCCAGAACGATTCGTAATTGGTCCAGTGCGGCTTCAGCCCCATGAATGAACCGCCACGCCTGGATTCCCGCGAAGGACCCAATGTGGTGTAATACAGAGAATACATACCCGGCTCAAGCTGAAGCGAATCCGCGATGAGGGCTTTGACCCCATCGCGGGTAACCGTGGATTTAGTCGGCATCCAGACTACTTCATCACTTCCGCGATTCACGATCCATGGATAGACAGCCAGCTGTGCACTTGCGTCGTCGTCTTCGAACGAGGCGACTCCAGTCAGAACGACCGGAGCCAGGCTGAAGACTTCAAAATGCTTTGAGTAGAGCCTTCCTTCACTGAGATCAGATATCACGATGACTCCGGTACCTGATTCGGCACTGGACGTCATTCTCCAGATGATCAGGCCGACCACGACCGCAAGAAGAAAAAGTTGAAATCTTCGGAGTCCTTTTTTTCGCATGGAATCAGATGTGGGGGGAGGTGACCGTGAAATACGATCAGATTCGTTCGAAGTTACCTCAGTTTGTGTAAAAATGTATTGGCGAAGACGAAGAATCACGGTTTTAGGTGCGTCTCCTGAAGCTTAACTTGCTCCGTGTGTTCTGTAACAATCCCGTTCGTGGATCGGTAGAACGCACGATCCGATAACTGACCAAAAAAGCAGCATTTCATGGCTGAGTCCAGCCAGGTTACCAAAACCAGAAAAACTTTTCGCGAACGGTTTGCCGGACGTGGACCGTTGGTGCTGTTTGGAAGTCTGGCGGCGATCTGCATCGGCGCCGGGGTCGGATTTCATTTTCAGGAGTGGAGTTCCCAGATCCCTTCATCCACATCAATCTATCTGGTGTACTCCACCATCACGACGCTGGGATTCGGTTCGTTCTGGCTCTTCCTGAAGCGCTACTACAAGTTTAAAGAGGACTCCCCTTCTAAAACTCTCTGGTCCGTCCTGATTACAGGATTCATTCTCGTAGCGATCGCTTCCGTTACTTCACGCTTTGGAACGGGAATCGCACCAGGATTGGATTTGGGACTCGGCTTTGATATCAGCACCGGAATCGCTCTCACGATTCCTACCATCATAAAAATGGTAGTCATCTCGGTAGCACAGATCACGTTCGCGTTCATCCTGATGCACCGCCTGCAGGGTTTGGTACTCGTTCGACGCTCAAAATCAAGCCAGAGGAACTGGAATCTCATGCTTGTCCTCATGGCGGTCACGTCCCTTTCCACTCTGATGAACAATCCAGGAGTGAGTCAGAATCAGTGGCAAAGCGTCTCGATGGTCGTATCTGCCGTTTTCATGATCGTCAATGCTTTCCGTCTCTCGTGGATCGTTTTTCTTTCGTTCAAAGAGAAATTCGCAACGATCGGACTATGTCTGGTGTTGGCAACTTTCGTAATACTTTCGCTCGGTGTAGGAGATCTGGACTCAAATCTGCTCATCCCCGGTGGCTACGAGTATCTGGAACACTACTTCATGCCCTTGGCAACGTTCGTGGGGCAAGTATCCATTTTTGGAATTTTGTACTGCGGCACTGCTTTCCTTTCGCTTCTGTTCCATTTACCAACGTCCGGAGATTACGAACAGCGTGCAGGTGAACGAGCTACGATGCATTCCCTGGCGCACCTGGTTGGACAAGTTTTCGACGCCGACCGGCTCTTTGCGAGTGTCGCTTCCGCTCCCGTTGAGGCGGGATCCGCCGATGCCTCCTGGTTGGTCATGCCCGACCCTCAATCGGGCTCGCTTCGCCATCACGTCGTTTCGTCTCACAATATTTCGCCCGAGCGAATCGACGAACTCGTTGATTCTGCACTGATGGTTAATGAAATGAGTACGGAAGGCGGACCCGTGGTGATTCGAGAAGCCCCTGGCGATCATCGTCTGAACATTAAGCCTGGCGATCAGATGGGCAGCCTTCTTGTCGTGCCTCTTGTTGCACGAGATGAACTGATTGGTGCCCTGTTCGCGTCAAAAGCTGTCGTGAGCGGTTTTGAGAGAGATGATATCGAAACGGTCAGCATTTTTGCAGCTCAGGCCGCAGTCGCAATTGACAACGCTCGTCTGTTCGAGCAGCAGGTCGAAAAAGAACGGCTGTCCAGAGAGCTTTCCATCGCCCGAGAGGTGCAAAGAAAACTGCTGCCTCAAACCGTTCCCCGCCTCAGCGGAGTCACGATGGCGGCAAGCAGCGTTTCTGCTCAGGAAGTTGGAGGCGACTACTACGATTTTGTGAAGCTGGACGACGATCGCTACGGCATAATTATCGGAGACGTTTCCGGGAAGGGAACATCAGCAGCTTTTTACATGGCCGAAATGCAGGGAATATTTCAGTCGGTCAGTCGCCTGGCTTCTACGCCGAGCATCTTCCTGCATCACGCCAATATGGCCCTCGCTCAGAGCCTGGACCGAAATGTATTCATCTCTGCCATCTACGGAATTCTGGACCTCAAGAACGAAACGTTCGACATCGCTCGAGCTGGTCACTGTCCGGCGGCGACAATTCGCATCGATGGCGAGTCCCGCTATATCCGAACGAAAGGCCTCGGACTGGGTCTGGACAGAGGTGATCTGTTTTTGAAAAGCCTGAACGAAGAACAGATTGATCTGAATCCGGGAGACGTATTCGTTCTCTATACCGACGGAGTCGTGGAAAGCAGAAATCCGGAAGGTGAAGAGTATGGTTACGACCGCTTGATGGAAGCAATCAACACGAATAGACATGAGGATGCCGACGGTATTCACGAGGCAATCCTCAGAGATCTGCGATTGTTCATGGGAAATGAGGAATATGATGACGATATGACACTTCTTGTGATCAAATGGCACGGCCTCCCACTTCAAATGCTCACTCACTCAGAAGAGGAAATAAAAGAATCCATTTGACGCAGTATCTTGCGCCGACCTTCAATCATCCCGGACGACAATCTTGTCAAGCGAGACTAGATTGTCATGGAAGACAACACTTTAACGAGAACCACCCTATATCATGAGCAATTTTTCAGTCGGATTCCGAGCCAGCGGTACAGTGCAGATCCTCGATCTGCATGGCGAGCTGGACGCTCATACGGCAGCCGAGTTGGAGGCAGCCATTCAAAAATGCCAAAAAGAGAATCAAGTAAACATTCTCATAAACGGAGCTAATCTGCTTTACATCTCCAGCGCTGGTCTGGGAGTGTTCATGGCATATATCGAAGAAGTCCGTGAATGCGGTGGTGATATCAAAATCGCCGCGCTACAACCCAAAGTATTCAATGTTTTCGACCTGCTGGGCTTCCCGATGCTCTTCGATATCGTTGATTCTGAAGACGATGCCGTTGGCAAATTTTCTGCTCCCGACGCTGAATAAATCGACCAGAATAATCTGATCTGTGGCTTCCAACGTTCACACATTGACGATTCCGAGTTCAACGCGCTTCCTTGAAGATGTGCGAGAATTCATAACGACTCATGCCACCGAGGCTGAGTTTTCGGAGTCTTCCGTCGAGCAGCTAAAAATGGCTGTCGACGAGGCGTGTACGAACGTGATTGAACATGCTTACGCCGGTCAGAGCGAACAGCCCATTGAGATTGCCGTCTCCATCCAACCTGATAAACTTACGATCAGAATTCGGGACAAGGGTCGTGGATTCGATCAACAATCCTACGAAGAACCTGACCTCGTCAAATACGCCAAGTCAAGAAAGTCGGGCGGTTTTGGCGTTCACATCATGCGAAGGCTCATGGATGATGTGATCTACCGCAAGGGTGGCGGTTTCAACGAGTGTTGTATGGTGAAGTACAAGGACTAGCTTCGCGTCACACCGTGCAGTGACGCCTTGCATATCGTCAAATGAGGGGGATCTTAGTCCTCCGCTCTTTCTACCGGATACCGCTGTACATGGAGGCTATTCCGAATGTCAGCCGCCGACCTGACAGTTCGCTGAATCCAGCATCACTCATGAACTCCAGGAAGTCATTTCCTTCCGGAAAGACAGCAATCGATTCGGGCAAATACGTGTAAGCTCCTGAATCACCCGAGATCAAACGACCAATTCCGGGAAGTATGTAGCGCCCGTAGAACGAGTATAACTGCTTGATGGGAAAGGACTTGGGCTGACTGAACTCAAGTACAACCAAACGTCCACCCGGCTTCAGCACCCTGCGTATCTGGGCGAGACCCCCTGCCAGGTCTTCAAAATTTCTTACCCCGAAAGCGACCATGGCAGCATCGAACTGCTTATCTGAAAATGGCAGTTTTTCAGCGTCTCCCGTTTGTAGATCTATCTTCTCGCTCAGTCCCTTCGACACAACCTTGCCTCTTCCCACCTCGAGCATCTCCTCCGATATGTCAACACCAATGACACTCTCCAATCCGTAGTTGGCTGCCATGATGGCAAGATCGCCTGTACCCGTTGCTACGTCTAGCACCCGCTCGGGAGAATCCGAAGCAATAAGCTTGATGACATTTCTGCGCCAGATCTGATCGATACCGCCACTCAAGACCCGATTGAGAAAATCGTACCTCGGAGCAATCGCATCGAACATGTCTCGGATGTGAGGCTTTTTACCTTTCACAATTCCGATGGGTGGAACGTTTGACGACGTCATGGGCCTGCTGAAATCCGTTAGTTCAATAATTGTGTCAGTTCCAGCAATTGGAAGCTGATACTTTTCTTGCGACTGTACACGTTTCGTGAAGGAGTTAAATGGACCTGATTGTCGATGATGCCCACCATCACGTTGGCATGCCCTTCAAGAAGTGCCTCAACCGCCGCCACTCCAAGGCGGCTCGCAAGCACGCGATCTCTAGCAGAAGGGGAGCCACCGCGCTGTGTGTGGCCAAGAATACAAACTCGAAGATCAATGTCTTCGAAGCGCTCGTCTTCCTTCATGGACGCTGCTATTTGGGATGCACCCCCCAATTCGTCTCCCTCAGCCACAACCACAATCGATGACCGGTGCTGCTCCGACATGAGGGAGTGAATGTGCGTTTTAATTTTGTTTATATCGCTCAGCGTCTCAGGAATGAGTACCATTTCGGCACCGCCACCAATGCCACTGTTCAGAGCGATAAATCCGGCGTCACGACCCATGACCTCAACCAGAAACAGACGGTTATGTGCATCGGCAGTATCCCGAATCTTGTCAATGTTCTCAATGGCCGTGTTCAGCGCCGTATCGAAACCAATCGTCTCATCGGTGCCGAAAAGATCGTTGTCAATCGTTCCCGGACATCCTACCAAAGGGATTTCGTGCTCATCAAAAAAGAGGGCCGCCCCTGCCAGAGTACCGTCTCCGCCGATTGCGATAAGACCATC